>OBXM01001048.1_pt1 | contig 19544 bp, 16 predicted proteins | sample 1538141 | NCBI WGS metagenome assembly OBXM01 (sample SAMEA2580153, study PRJEB22360) | human gut metagenome | biome: human gut; feature: human-associated habitat; material: faeces | place: Denmark | collected 2008/2010 | reverse complement strand
GAATATGAAAACAAGAAGATGTAATGGCTGAACTGTAACATTTTATCATATAAAGACATAAGCACTGCTTGTCTTTATGTGACCTGAAATTAGTATATTTGATAAATTTTTTCGGACGGCTTTGTTGACATTTTGGCAGAAAGCTGATATACTCAAATTACGATATTGTGAAAAATGCATAGAAACAGGCGCAAGACGGGTACATTTTTGAGATGTGCCCGTATGCGTTGAGGAAAATGTGGAATGCATTCCACAATACGAAATAACTAACCAACAAAAGTTTCTTAAGTGAAACGAAACGAAGGAGGTGCGGTAAGTATATGTGGACAGGCGGTATGACCTTTGCGGATTCGATTATCATTTCACTTGTTGGACTGTTAGTCGTATTCTCGGCACTTGCAGTGCTCGCAATCGCGGTTATCATTATCTCTAAGGTCATCGGTACATTATTTAAGGAGAGTGCGCCAAAGGCAGCTGCGGCAGTTGCAGCACCGGCTCCGGCTATCGATGAGGAATCCTATGCAGTGCTTCTCGCGGCAGTCAGTGAGGAAGCAAGATTGTCCGGAGAGCAGTTCCGTGTAACAAGTATCAAAGAACTGTAAAAAACAAAAAACCTAAAACGCAGAAAAAGGAAAGGATGTAGTAAATAACATGAAATACGTTGCAACATTAAACGGAAAAAAGTATGAAGTTGAGATCGAGAGAGTAGACGAGTACAGACCGCTTGACAGAGGCGCACAGGCTAGCGCACCGGCTCCGATCCTCGCAGCAGCACCGGCTCCGAAGGCAGCTCCGGCACCGGCAGCGGCACCAGCTCCAGCACCGGCAGCAGCTCCGGCAGCAGCAGGCGGACAGACAGTAGAGGCTCCGATGCCAGGTAAGATCCTTGACATCAAAGTTAAAGTTGGTGACGCAGTTGGTTATGGTCAGTGTGTAATCGTTATGGAAGCAATGAAGATGGAGACAGAGATCGTAGCTCCGGCAGCAGGAACTGTTGCATCCATCAACGTAAGCACAGGCGATTCCGTTGAGACAGGTGCAGTTCTGGTTACCTTAAACTAAGCAGGAGGTGCCACACGTGAATATACTTTCAGTTTTCGCGGAGCTGCTCGCCCAGTCAGGTTTTGCCGCAATCACCTGGCAGCAGTGCGTAATGCTCCTTGTATCCTTCGTTTTATTATATCTTGCAATCAAGAAGCAGTTTGAACCGCTCCTTCTGCTCCCGATCGCATTCGGTATGTTCCTTGCGAACCTTCCGCTTGCAGGTCTTATGAATGAGGCAGATCACTGGTATCAGTCCGGTGTGTTAAGAATTATGTACATGGGCGTTAAGTCCAGCTTATTCCCGTGCCTGATCTTCATGGCAGTCGGCGCGATGACAGACTTCGGTCCGTTGATCGCGAACCCGGTCAGCCTTCTTCTCGGTGCAGCCGCTCAGTTCGGTATCTATGTTGCATTTACACTCGCAAATGCAACCGGACTTTTCACACCGGGTGAGTGTGCAGCGATCGGTATCATCGGCGGTGCTGATGGCCCGACCGCGATCTATATCGCAAATAACCTGGCTCCGGATCTTGTAGCTCCGATCGCCGTAGCCGCGTATTCCTACATGGCTCTGATCCCGCTGATCCAGCCGCCGATCATGAAGCTCCTTACAACAAAGAAAGAGCGTCAGATCGTTATGAAGCAGTTAAGAAAAGTCAGCAAAGTCGAGAAGGTTGTATTCCCGGTATTCGTTGTTCTGTTCTGCTCCCTGCTTCTTCCGTCCGTAGCACCGCTTCTTGGTATGCTGATGCTCGGTAACCTGTTCCGTGAGTCCGGCGTTACCGGAAGACTTTCCGATACCGCACAGAACGCACTCTGCAACATCGTTACAATCATGCTCGGCACAACCGTAGGCGCTACAGCAAACGGAGAGATCTTCCTCCGTGTCCAGACACTGGCTATCATTGCAATGGGTCTTCTTGCTTTCGCGTTTGCGACAGTCGGAGGTATCCTGCTTGGTAAAGTCCTGTGTGCGATCACAGGCGGCAAGATCAACCCGCTGATCGGTTCTGCAGGTGTATCTGCCGTTCCGATGGCAGCCCGTGTATCCCAGACGGTTGGTGCAAAGGAAAATCCGACCAACTTCCTTCTGATGCACGCTATGGGTCCGAACGTAGCAGGTGTTATCGGTTCTGCAGTAGCAGCCGGTTACTTCATGCTGATGTTCAAGGCCTGATCGAATCCCTTCGAAACGGAACCAGAAGTTGAAATTCATTCCGTATCGTGGTATATTTTTACAGGAATTAAAAGCAGTTCAGGCCTGTCTGAGGAGAACAGGCAGGCCTTTTAACTGCAAATATAAATAAAGGAGGCTTTATTGTGGCTAATAAAGTTATGTCATTACACGATGCCGTAGAGAAGTACGTACATGATAACGATGTACTCTGCCTCGGCGGATTTACAACAAACCGTAAACCGTACGCTGCTGTTTACGAGATCCTTCGTCAGGGTAAAACTGGTTTTGTAGGCTGGTCCGGACCGGCAGGCGGAGACTGGGACTCCTTAATCGGTGAGGGTCGTGTAAGAGCTTACATCAACTGCTACACAGCAAACTCTGGTTATACAAACGTTGCACGTCGTTTCCGTGCCGCAATCGAGAAAGGTGAGCTTACATACGAGGACTACTCTCAGGACGTTCTTATGTTACAGCTTCACGCAGCTTCTCTTGGTCTTCCGTACCTCCCGGTAAGAATGATGCAGGGCTCCGGTCTTGTTAAATTCTGGGGTATCAGCGAAGAGAAGAGAAAAACAATGGAAGGCGTTGACAACTTAAAGTGCGTAGATATCGAGAACCCGTTTGAGCCGGGCGAGAAGCTTCTTGCTGTTCCGGTTCCGAAGCTTGACTGCGCGATCATCCATGTACAGCAGGCATCTCCGGATGGAACCTGCATCATCGAGGGTGATGAGTTCCACGATGTTGATATCGCAATCGCTGCAAAGCGTACGATCGTTACCTGCGAGGAGATCGTAAGTGATGAATATATCCGCCGTGATCCTACAAAGACAAGAATCTTCGGCGAGTGCGTAGACGCTGTCGTTCGTACTCCGTACGGTGCATGGCCGGCACAGTGCTATGGCTACTATGATGATGATGATAAGGGACTTAAGGAGTACGATAAGGCTTCCAAGTACCTTGACGCTGAAGATGCAAAGGCACAGCTCGCAAAGGCTGCTGCAAAGGCTGAGAAGGCTGCTGCTGCGAAACCGGAAGACGAGAAGCTTGCAAAGGCTGCAGAAGTTGCAAAACAGGCTGCAGAGGATGCTGCTAACGGCACAAAGATTCCGGAGACCTTCAAGGATTACCTCCAGAAATACGTATACGGCTGCAAGGATCAGGATGATCTTCTTAATGTCCTTGGCGGCGCTCGCCTCATGAACCTTAAGAATGAGCCGCATCTTGGCTATTCTACCAGACACTAATTGAGGGAGGGAAATTCAAAAATGGCTGATTATACAAAGTATACAAAGCAGGAAATGCAGGCTTATGCCATCGCAAAAAATATTAAAGAAAACCAGATCGTTATCGTTGGTACTGGTCTTCCGTTAATCGGTGCTTCCCTTGCGAAGCGTGTGGTTTGCCCGAGCTGCCACCCGATCGTAGAGAGCGGACTTATGGACTGCTCACCGGTAGAGGTACCGCGTTCCGTAGGTGATAACCGTTTCATGGCTCACTGTGCAGTACAGTGGCCGAACGTTCGTTTCGTAGGCTTCGAGGCGAATGAGTGGCTTCATGACGCTGACCGTATGATCGCTTTCATCGGCGGCGCTCAGATCGACCCGTATGGTAACGTAAACTCCACATGTATCTTCGGTAAAGGCGACTATGTTCAGCCGACCACACGTTTCACAGGTTCCGGCGGAGCTAACGGTATCGCTACATTCTGTAACACAATCATCATGATGCAGCACCAGAAGAGAAGATTCATGGAGCATGTTGACTACATCACAAGCTGTGGCTGGATGGACGGCCCTGGCGGACGTGAGAGAGCAGGTCTTCCGGGCAACCGTGGACCGCAGATGGTAGTTACAGATCTTGGTATCATGAAGTTCGACGAAGAGACCAAGAGAATGTACCTTGCTTACTACTATCCATTCTCCTCTCCGGAAATGGTTCAGGAGAACACAGGTTTCGAGATCGATACCACAAGAGCTCAGCTTATGGAAGGTCCGGATCCGGAGATCATCCGCGTAATTCGTGAAGAGATCGACCCAGGTCAGGCATTCATCAAAGTTCCGAAGGAAACAAAGTAATCGAAACTGATTTAAAGTAAAATCATAAATGCCGCGGTCAGCGGCTGGCAAAATCCGCTGACCGCAGCGATCGCGTATATAAGGAGGAAGAACATGGGCTACTTTTCCATGCCGAAATATTTCCAGAACATGCCTACCGTTGGTAAGGCATTAGTTAATCCGAATGCGGAAAACGAGACAGAGATCAAAGAGATCGAGAAGCAGATTCACGACAAAGTTACTGAGATCCTTGCTGCCGGCATCACAACAGAAGAGAAGTTAAACGAGCGTGGCCAGTTATCCGCAATGCAGCGTATCAACGCTCTTGTAGATGAGGGAACATTCTGCCCGTTAAACAGCCTTTTCAACCCGAACGACAATAAGATGGGTTCCACAAACATCATCAACGGTCTCGGATGTGTAAACGGCAAATGGGTTTACATCATCGCTTCCGATAACAAGAAGATGGCTGGTACATGGGAACCGGGACAGGCAGAGAACCTGATCCGTTGCTCCGATGCTGCTAAGATGTTAAATCTTCCGTTAATCTACTTATTAAACTGCGCAGGCGTAGACTTCCCGTATCAGGATCAGGTTTACCCGAACAGACGCGGCGGCGGTACTCCGTTCTTCCGTAACGCAGAGTTAAACCAGTTAGGCATTCCGGTAATCGTAGGTATCTACGGTACAAACCCGGCCGGCGGCGGATACCACAGCATTTCCCCGACAATCCTGATCGCACACAGCCAGGCTAACATGGCAGTCGGCGGTGCTGGCATTCTTTCCGGTATGAACCCGAAGGGATATATTGACGAGGAAGCTGCTGAGCAGATCGTTGCTGCCCAGATCGAGAACAGCAAGAAGCACGTTCCGGCTCCGGGCTCCGTTCCGATCCACTATGACGAGACAGGATTCTTCCGTGAGGTTTACGAGAACGACTACGGCGTAATCGAAGGCATCAAGAAGTACATCAGCTACCTTCCGGCATACAACCTCGAGTTCTTCCGTGTTGATGATCCGCAGAGACCGTGTCTTCCGGCAGAAGATCTTTACAGCATCATTCCGATGAACGGAAAACGTCCGTATGATATCTACGACGTAATCGGCCGTCTCTTCGATGGTTCTCAGTTATATGAGTACAAGAAGGGCTATGGTCCGGAGATGGTAACAGGTCTTGCAAAGGTTAACGGACTTTTAGTTGGTGTGATCGCGAATACTCAGGGTCTTCTTATGAACTATCCGGAGTATAAGCAGAACTCCGTTGGTATCGGCGGAAAGCTGTACCGTCAGGGTCTCATCAAGATGAACGAGTTCGTAACTTTATGTGCCCGTGACCGTATTCCGCTGATCTGGTTACAGGATACAACAGGTATCGATGTAGGCGACGAAGCAGAGAAGGCTGAATTACTTGGTTTAGGTCAGTCCCTGATCTACTCCATCGAGAACTCCAAACTTCCGTCTCTCGAAATTACTCTTCGTAAAGCAAGCGCTGCTGCTCACTATGTACTTGGTGGACCGCAGGGTAACAATACAAACGTATACTCCCTTGGTACAGCTGCATGTGAGTACTATGTAATGCCGGGTGAAACCGCTGCAAACGCTATGTACTCCAGAAAGCTTGTTAAGGCAAGCAAGGCAGGAGAGGATCTTGCTCCGATCATCAAGAAGATGAACGATATGATCCAGCTGTATCATGATAAGTCCCGTCCGGCATACTGCGCTAAGGTTGGTATGGTAGATGAGATCGTTGACATGACAGATATCCGTCCGTACATTCAGGCATTTACAGAGGCTGCTTACCAGAATCCGAAGTCTATCTGCCCGATGCACCAGATGGTAACACCGCGTGCAATCCGCGAGTGGAATGACGCTCACAAGGCTTGATTTTGACTGAAGGATAGAGTAAAATGATATGTATCCAGGCCGGGGGAGTCTTTCTCTGGCCTGGATATACTGGTATAACAAAGCCAGTTTCATTTTACATTTTCAGTATACCCGGAGGTTATTATGAGTGCAATTTACACCCTGGGAATTGACGTTGGATCCACGGCTTCCAAATGCATTATGCTTAAGGATGGCCAGGAGATCGTAGCGAAATCCCTGATCGATGTAGGTGCAGGTACCAGCGGCCCCCAGCGTGCGATCGACGCAGTGCTGGAAAACGCAGGCATGAAAAAAGAGGATATGGCTTTTACCCTGGCAACAGGTTATGGCCGTAATTCCTTAATGAATTTTGCAGACAAACAGATGAGTGAGTTATCCTGCCACGCAAGGGGAGCTTACTTCCTGTTCCCTGACGTTCATACCGTCATTGATATCGGCGGTCAGGACGTTAAGGTCCTTCATATTGATAACGGTGCAATGACCAATTTCCAGATGAACGATAAGTGCGCTGCAGGAACCGGAAGATTTCTGGATGTTATGGCAGGCGTTCTTGAGGTTAAGGTCCAGGATCTGGGACATCTTGATTCCCTGTCCAAGAAGAGAGTGGAGATCAGCTCCACATGTACCGTGTTTGCGGAGAGTGAGGTTATCAGCCAGCTGTCGATGGGAACCGATAAGTGCGATATTATCGCCGGTATCCACCGCTCCGTGGCTCACCGTGTCACTGGACTCGCCCATAGGATCGGAGTTGTTCCGGCACTCGTTATGACTGGCGGAGTTGCTCAGAACGAGGGTGTAGTCAAGGCTCTTCAGAATGAGCTTGGTTGTGAGATCCACAGATCTCCTCTGACACAGTATAACGGTGCGCTTGGTGCAGCTTTATATGCATATCAGGCAGCAAGCCGCCGCGCATAATCATTATTAGTTTATGCAGATCTATGGCTGTAAATAACATAAGCAGCCATGTTTGATAAGAAATGGAGGATATTTATTATGGCAAAGCAGGTTAGCCCTGGTGTTCTTGCGCTGCGTAAAGTCGTAGATGACGTTCATAAAGACGCGCGCGAAGCCAAAAAGAGAGGCGAGTTAGTTGGTTGGTCTTCTTCCAAATTCCCGTGCGAGCTCGCAGCAGCATTTGATTTAAACGTTATGTACCCGGAGAACCAGGCAGCTGGTATCGCAGCAAACCGTTACGGTGAGCTTATGTGTCAGGCAGCTGAGGATCTTGGTTACGACAACGATATCTGCGGATACGCACGTATCAGCCTTGCTTACGCAGCCGGTGTCCGTGTAGCGCGTAAGTTTGACCCGGAGACAGGTGAGTACATCATCGATCCGAGCACAGGTAAGCCGTTAAAGGATGCAGACGGAAACGTAGTGATCGATGAGGCAACAGGCAAGCCGAAAAAAGATCCGAAGACTCAGACTCCGTATCTTGAGCTTGTAAACCTTCTTGAGCTTGAAAAGCTTCCGGATGGACCGGATAAAGAGCGCCGTATTGCAGCGATCTCCCCGATCCGTCAGATGCAGATCCCGCAGCCGGATTTCGTTCTTTGCTGCAACAACATCTGTAACTGTATGACAAAGTGGTATGAGAACATCGCCCGCATGTGCAATGTTCCGCTTATCATGATCGATATCCCGTACAACAACACTGTAGAAGTTGCTGATCAGAATGTTCGCTATGTTCGTGGACAGTTTGATAAGGCAATCAAGCAGTTAGAGGAACTCACAGGCAAGAAGTTCGACGAGAAGAAGTTCGAGCATGCATGTGAGAACGCAAACCGTACAGCAAAGGCATGGTTAAAAGTCTGTGATTACTTACAGTACAAACCGGCTCCGTACAGTGGTTTCGACCTGTTCAACCATATGGCTGACGTTGTAACCGCACGTGCAAGAGTTGAGGCTGCTGAGGCATTTGAGCAGTTAGCAAAAGACCTTGACGAGACGATCGCTAAGGGCGAGACAACAACTCCGTTCCCGGAGAAATACCGTGTAATGTTCGAGGGTATTCCGTGCTGGCCGAAGCTTCCGGCACTGTTCAAACCGTTAAAGGCTAACGGCGTCAACGTAACAGCAGTTGTATACGCACCGGCATTCGGTTTCGTATATAATGGTCTGGATGAGATGGCACGTGCTTACTACAAAGCACCGAACTCTGTATGTATCGAGCAGGGTGTTGCATGGCGTGAAGGCATCTGCCGTGACAACAAGGTAGATGGCGTTCTCGTTCACTACAACAGAAGCTGTAAGCCGTGGTCCGGTTACATGGCAGAGATGCAGCGCCGCTTCACAAAGGATCTTGGTATTCCGTGCGCAGGATTCGATGGTGACCAGGCTGACCCGCGTAACTTCAATGCCGCTCAGTACGAGACACGAGTACAGGGTCTTGTTGAGGCTATGGAAGCAAACATCCAGGCAAAGGAGGCTAAATAGACCATGAGTATCAACGCATTATTAGACGAATTTAAAGTAAAAGCTGCAACTCCGAAACAGCAGCTTGCTGAATATAAAGCACAGGGCAAGAAGGTCATCGGCGTTCTCCCGTACTACGCTCCGGAAGAGCTTGTGTATGCTGCAGGCATGGTTCCGATGGGAATCTGGGGCTCCAACAACAAGACGATCAGCCGTGCAAAAGAGTATTGTGCAACCTTCTACTGCACGATCGCTCAGCTCGCACTTGAGATGCTCCTTGACGGAACTATGGATCAGTTAGACGGAATCATAACACCAACAATCTGTGATACATTACGTCCGATGAGCCAGAACTTCCGTGTTGCTATGGGCGACAAGATGAAAGTTATCTTCCTTGCTCATCCGCAGAACCGTTTCGAAGAGTTCGGACTTAAGTTCTGTGAGGAGGAGTACGCAAACGTTAAGGCTGATCTCGAGGAAGTATGTGGCCACGAGATCACCAACGATGCGATCCTTGACGCAATCAAGGTTTACAACAAGAGCCGTGCAGCCCGCCGTGAGTTCGTAAAACTCGCTAACGAGCACTGCGACGTTGTAACTCCTACAAAGCGTTCTGCAGTATTAAAGGCATTCTTCTTCATGGAGAAACCGGAATACACTGCAAAGCTCGAAGAGTTAAACAAAGAGCTCGCAGCTCTTCCGGTATGTGACTGGAAGGGAACAAAGGTTGTTACATCCGGTATCATCGTTGACAACCCGAAGCTTCTTGAGATCTTCGAGAACAACAACATCGCGATCGCAGCTGATGATGTTGCTCATGAGAGCCGTTCCTTCCGTACAGATGTTCCGGAGGACGAGCAGGATGCTCTTAGAGCTCTTGCAAAACAGTTTGCAAACATGGATTACGATATCCTTCTTTATGATCCGCAGTCTTCCAAGAACCGCCGTGGCGAGTTCGTAGCTGACATGGTTAAGAAGAGCGGCGCTCAGGGGCTTGTACTCTTCATGCAGCAGTTCTGCGATCCGGAGGAGATGGAGTATCCGTACCTCAAGAAAGCTCTCGACAATGCAGGTATCCCGCACATCAAACTTGGTGTTGACCAGCAGATGAGAGACTTCGGACAGGCTGCAACTGCTATCGAGGCATTTGCGGATGTTCTTGAGATGAGAAAGTAAATAAAACTTTGAATTGCACTGACCTGGTGATAGAATTGTGTTGAAAGCTTGCTTTCATAAGCAATTCTATTGCCGGGGCAGTATAAGGACGAGGTCCGAAGCTTCTTGGACGCCGTAAGGCGGACAAGAAGATAATTCATAATGAGAAGGGGCAGGCGTTCCTGTTTCTTAGTGTTCACGCGGAGTCAGGCGAAAAACCGCCGTTGCAGCCTGCTATTACCCGCCGTACCGAACATGATTTCCTTTCGGGGAGATCGTGGAGGTGCGGCGGTTTTTTTGTTGTGGGAAGATGGTGCTTCATAATGGCTCCGGGTACGCGCAGGACCGTCTCCGGCCCCGGGTACTGGTGGATTCCAGAGACGGTTCCTCTAAGCTCCCGGAAGAATGCTAAGGGCGGAGAGCAGGGGACACAACTCGCCTGCGGCTCAAACAAGTGTCCCCTGCCCTCCAACGCATTCTCCCGGAAGCCAAGAGGAAGCCATGCCCCTGAAATCAGGCACCCGGGGCAGGAGATGGTCCTGCGCTGGGGGATGGAGGGAGCGAGGGGGAAGGGAAGAGATCCTGCGATGGGAAGTGAGAAAAATGGTCAATTGTGTCGAAAGTGTGGCAAAGTTTGTAGAATTAGGTGTACTTTGGGGAAGTTGGGTGGTGTACTGATTTTATATAGCGGAATTTCGAAGTCTGCTAGGAAAAGTGGAGGAAACGATATGAGAAAGTGGAAGAGTTGTCTGCTTCTGGCAGCGGGCATGGCGGCGGCTTTGTCAACGGCGGCGATGGCGAGCCAGGATAAGTCGGATATGGTCACTGTGGAGGTGAAAGAGTGTAAGGGCGGCGCAGTTGATGCGGCGTATGATGTCTATGATGAAAATGGCAGAATTCAGTATACTGTAACTTTACCGATCGGGGAGAAGGTGCAGATCCCACGGGGAACAAAATTGGAAATATCTGTCGACAGCATTGATTATGGGTATGAGACATATGATCCATATGTGACGTCATATCCTAAAAATCTTCATGTTATTCAAAATGGAGCGGACGATATTGAAGAGCCTGAGTATGAAGGTGACGGTATTTGGACCGATCGGGAGATTAACGAGAACTGTGAGATTTATGCTGACTTTGTGGTTATTCTGGATGCAGAGGGTGTAGGTGAAGACTGGGATTCGATTCCAAATGAGGACAGACCATACTCAATATCTACAAAGCCGGTATATTATGACCGTCCTTCTGAAGTGAATATTGAGCTTACAGCAAAAAAGGGAACAAAACAGGTTCCTATAACAGAGGTTCCTGAGCTTCAGATCAATTCCAGATTTTTAAATTCAAATAGCGATCTGGGCTGGTATCAGGATAATTTTGAGATAACATCTACGGGAATCAAATCTAATGGAGTCATCCCGTTAGGTCGTTATAGAATTCCGATTACATATAAGAGCAGAGAGGAGAATATAATTCCGCGCTCGGGTTGGATCAACTTATATGTGGGAAAGAGAGCGTATGCTGAAGCTGCTTTGGCAGAGTACGTAGATGATGATGGTGAGACTTATACAATTGGCGGTACAGGCATTGGTGTCAGTAACCCAGATGCTGACCCGGATGCTGATGTAAAGCAGAGCAACTTTTTTGATGCTGCGAAGACAAAAGTTTCGGATGTAATGAAATTGTTTGATCAGGAAAGTTTTGATTCTATTTTTAATTCTATGATTGCTGGTTACAGCCATAACGGTGAATTTGTGGATGCGAATGGTAAAAAGATTGATCGAAATGATTCCAGAACTTTATCTGAAGCGGTAGGAAAAAGAAGTGCTTCTTATGCAGTCACTCCGGTATTGAAAAATGGCACGAAAACATTCAAGCCGGTTAAAATTCAGCTGATTCCAGAGAGCCAGATGATCGTTAGATACAGTGATTCCTGGGTTGAGAGGAGTGGAAAATTATACTATTATGTAAACGCTTATGATGATGAAGGAGAGTGGACTGGAAATAAACTTGCAAACAGCGAATGGGTTGAGCGCGGCAGAAAGGATGTCTACTGCGACAGCACAGGAGCGCTTGTTACTGACGGAATTGCTGGAAAGTCCATGAATGAGGGCGGCTTATGGCTGGTTGATAAGAAGGGATATAAGAGAAAAGATTATTCAGGAACGTATACGGTTGGCATGAATCAGTATACGATCAAGAATGGAGAAGTAACCGGCATTGAGATCATGAAAGTTGAAGCTCCGTCTGGTGTTACAAGTGTAGAGTTATTCACGGATGGTCTTGAACTGGTGGTTAACGGTGATACTGCTACTGATGAGCAGAAGACTGATTTTGCTGACAAGCTTGTCACAGGTATGAATAATTTGACAACAGCTCAGCAGAATACACTGCACGATGATGTGATTGTTAAGGCTGATGAGGCGTTAAAAGCGGTTTACAATGTCAAGCCTGAAGTGAAGTGTGAAGCTGCAGATGATGTTGATTCTGATAATCAGGTAAGCGAGATCTCCGCAAAGGGATTACTTGCAGCAGCAGGTTTAACTTCTAAAAACGCAGACTCTGTCGAACTCCGGATCACACAGCAGGTGGCTCAGACGGCAAGCAATGCAATCATGAAATTTGACGCAAAGCTTTATGTGGGAGATGAGGATACTCCGACGCAGTTAAAGAGTCCGGTTATTATGGAAATTGAACTTCCGGAGAATATTCAGAAGGCATACACGAAATATGGATATACTTACAAGTTAGTTCATACTGGCGAGAATGGAAAGGACATTGTGAAGGATGGCCGTTCGAAGAATGGTCTTTCCATGGAGCTGTCCTCTGATATGAAGACAGTGAAGATCCGTACAAGTTCCTTCAGTACATTTGAGTTACAGGCAACGAGAGGGGAAGATACCTCCATTGATGATACAACAGTGACTCCGAGCAAGCCGAGTAACGGAAATAATAGCGGCAACAACAGCTACTCTGACAGTGATGACTCGGACGATTCCGGCACTCAGAGCACCACATATAGAAGAAAGAAGACCGATGCTTCCGGCCAGTGGGTTCAGGACGCAAAGGGCTGGTGGTATCGCAGAGCAGACGGTTCCTGGCCGAAGAGTCAGTGGATCGAGCTGGGGTGGAATGGCGTGAACAGCTGGTACTATTTTAATGAGAGCGGCTATATGGTAACTGGATGGAGAGAGGATGGCGGTTATACGTACTATCTGAATCCGGTTTCTGACGGTACGAGAGGTCAGATGCTTACAGGATGGCATCAGATCGACAGCATCTGGTACTACTTTAATAAACTGACAGGTGGTCCACAGGGATCTCTTGTAAAGAACGCGACGACACCGGACGGCTATAAGGTCGGTGCAGATGGTGCGTGGCTCCAGTAAAAAAATTAATCATGTTTGGAAAGGTCCGTTATAAGGGGAAACTCTTGTGGCGGATCTTTTTTAGTGGTATCTTTATGGGAAATGTGTTAGAATAGATTAGAAAGAGCTGCGAAATAAGAGATAGAATAATAAAAATCGTAACTATTCAGTACCTTCATAGTTACACGCAAAAATCCATTCCAGATCAGCTTCGCTGATGGGATTTTTGCCCTCCAGCCTATGTTTTCTTACGGTCAGCGCAGCAAGTGCGCAGACCTACTGAACAGTTACTAAAAATCTACAGATAGAGTCAGGATCGGAATCAAAAGGGGGATTTCGGGGAGTGAAGGGAAAGAGAAACTTATGGGCGGTGTTCCTTGGAATCGCAGTTGTGGCGATGAGTGCGGCGGGCTGTAGCACAGGGGAGAGCAGCAGACAGGGACCGGAGAAGGTGAGTGAGGAGAAGAGGCTTACGGTGTATACTTCCCACAAGCAGGAGGTCTATGCGCCGATCATAAAGGAGTTTGAGGAGCGGACCGGAATCTGGGTAGAAGTGGTTCCTGGGGGAACGACGGAGCTTCTGGAGCGGATCCGGGAAGAGGGGGAAAAGGGATCCTGTGACGTGATGTTTGGCGGAGGTGTGGAGAGCTATGAGGTCTTTAAGGACTGCTTCGTGTCATACGAGAGCACCCAGAGCGATCATATCGAGAGTATATACCGGACTGAGGATCATGTCTGGACTCCGTTTACGGAGCTTCCCATTGTTCTGATCTACAACAATAAGCTGGTGGACGCGGCTTCCGCCCCGCGGGGATTTGAGGATCTGTTTGACGGGAACTGGGACGGAAAGGTGTCCTTTGCGGATCCGGGAAGATCCGGCAGCAGCTGCACGATGCTGGAGACGATGATCCAGGTCCTGCCGATGCGTGAAAACGAGGTCCTGGAACAGTTTGCCAGAGTGCTTGGCCGCCGGATGGCGGCGGGGTCAGGCGCCGTGCTCGATGAGGTGTCAGAGGGAACATATCTGGTTGGTCTGACTTTGGAGGAAACTGCGAAAAAGTATATCGACCGCGGCGCGGCGATCTCGATCGTCTATCCGCGGGAGGGAACCAGCGCGGTGGCAGACGGATGCGCGGTGATCAAGGGTGCGGAGCATGAAGAAAACGCGAAGCTTTTTGTGGATTTTATCGTGAGTCCTGATGTCCAGAGACTGGCTGTCGAGAAGCTTTACAGACGGACGGTCCGCGATGATATTACCCCGGATCAGAAGGAAGAGGGATCGATCATGGACTTCGATCTTGGATGGGCAGTAAAAAACCAGAAATCCATTTTGGAAAGATGGGCGGCGCTCATGGCAGGAAACGGAGGTGGATCATGAAGAACTTTATCCAGAGATCTTTCCGGCGTGAGCTTCTTGTGAGTTTTCTCGCTGTGTCTGTTCTTCCACTGATCGTGTGCTGTGTGTTTCTGATCCAGATGTTTAAGGTGAAGGTCGGAAGAGATTTTGAGAAAAAGGATATGGAGCTTGCCGGTGCGGTAGAGCATCAGCTGATGACGCTGTTTGACGCTTACCATGACGCGGCGGAGGAACTGTGTACGGATCCGCTGGTCGCCGAGGCGCTGAAAAAAGAAAGCTTTGGAAAGAAGAATGAAGTGTATCGCAGTCTGTACGGGGCGACCGCTGCATGTCGTGAGATGGCGGGATTTCATCTCTACAATGCGGATGGCTCCTGCCTGTACTCTACGGGAAACCGTACCTACGGACAGACGCTGCCGGTATACTGGGGGATCCTGAGAGAGGCTCATGCCCACCCGAATGATCTGATCATCCGGAGTGATCTGGAGATTGGCGGTGATGAGGTCCTGCGGTTTGCCAGAGCGGTGACCGGAAATTCGGAGGAATGTTCTGGATATTTTGTGGTCACAATGACGGCGGAGCATTTCGCGAAGGCGCTCTCCGGCACATACAGTGGCCAGGACGGAATCTGTATTCTCAATGGATTTCTGGAGACCGTGTACAGTGTAGGCACGGCATCGGGGGAGACGGTCGGAGATGTTCTGAGAAGCCGTTTTCTACAGGGGGAACCTCTGACGGAGGTCTGGAACAACAACAGTATTTACGTTTCAAAGCTGGGTGATACAGGGCTTTACAGCGTCCTGATCCGTCCCCATGTTTTTACGAGTGATACCACGAGATCCATGTATACAGTTCTTCTTTTCATGGCCGCGGGAAGCTTTCTTTTAAGTGTTGGTGTCGCGATCGGGATCAGCTCCTTTCTTTCCAAGCCGATCCATGTACTTCATGATGCCATGGATGAGGTTCAGGAGGGAAATCTGGATACCCATGTGGACATGGAACGTCAGGACGAGTTTGGGGAGCTGGCGGAAAATTTTAATATCATGACAAAGAGGATCTCCTCTTATATGGAGGAGCGGGTTCGGCGCGAAAAGGAGCTGAACGAGACCCAGATCGCCATGATGCAGTCCCAGCTAAATCCGCATTTTCTCTACAATACCCTTGATACGATGAAGTGGGTGGCGAAGGCGAACCATATTCCGGAGATCGCGACGCTGGCGGCAAAGCTTGCGAAGATCTTAAGGACCAGTATTTCAAGCGCCCAGTTTATCACGCTGCAGGAAGAGATGACACTGGTGGAAAGTTATGCAAAGATCCAGAAGATCCGGTTTAACGGAAAGTTTGATTTCCGCTATGAGATCGCTCCTGAGACGGAGGAGATCCTGGTTCCAAAGCTCATCGTTCAGCCCATCGTGGAAAATGCGGTGATCCATGGGCTGGCGGATGCGGATGAGGGGCATATTTTTGTCAGGGCATATCTGGAAAGGAAGGAGCTTGTGATCGAGGTTTCAGATGACGGATGCGGGATCAGCGATGAAGTGATCCGACGGCTCGGAAACCGGGACAAGGAACAGAAGAATGGCCACATCGGCTTTTACAATGTGGATACGATCATCCGGCTTCATTATGGAAAAGACTACGGTCTCAGGGCAGAGCGGCTGGCTGCAGGCGGAACAAAGGTAACGATAAGAATACCGGTGAATGGTTCCGGAGAGCCTGATCCAGGTGTGAAAAACAGATCCTGATGACCGATGGGGAATGGAAAAAGGGAAGGGGGGGAGCTGTTATGATCAAGGTGATCGTTGTAGATGATGAGCGGTTCGTCCGGATGGGCATTGTCGGTGAGACGGACTGGGCCTCGCTGGGTTGCGAGGTCGTCGGTGAGGCGGAAAACGGGTTAGACGCGCTGGAACTGGTCCATAAAAAGAATCCGGACCTGATGATCTGCGATATCCGGATGCCTAAGATGAACGGTCTTGAGATGTTAAAGAAGCTTCGGGAAGAGAAAAATCCGGTACAGGTGATCTTTCTGACCGCGTACAGCGAGTTTTCCTACGCCAGAGAGGCGTTGAAGCTTTATGCATTTGATTATCTGCTAAAGCCGTTCGAGGACGGAGAGCTGGAGAGCGCGATCCTCAGGGCGAAAGAGCGGATCGAGACAGATCGGGGGAAGCAAAGAGATACCGGTCTGAGCAGATCTGTCCCGGATAAGGCACCGGTAAAGGAGCAATATCCGGGAGCTTTGGAAGGTGACGGACCAGAGATCAATGCCGCGGTGATCCGGCTCTGTCTGCCATTCGATGAAAATACCGCGGGCCTTACCGGATACGTCCGGGACGCGGTGCTTTATATGGCATCTCATTACGGGGAAAGTACGATCAATGTGGCGAAGATCGCAGGTGCGGTGGGGATCAGCGAAGGCCACCTGAGCCACTGCTTCAAGAAAGAAACGGGATATACGGTGATGGGGTGGCTCACACGGTACCGGATGAAAAAGGCAGTGGAATTGCTTTCGGACCACCGAAACAAGGTGTACGAAGTGGCAGAAAAAGTCGGATATAAAGATATTGCGTATTTTTCTAACACATTTAAAAAAATTGCGGGTGTTGCTCCATCGGAGATACAGGAAAAATAATCTGGATCCTGAAAAAACAAGCCGTTGGAGGCCATCAATGGAAAAAGGTAAGAATTAAAATGAAAATATAGGAGGAATCAGTATGAATGTAAAGATGTTTGGGGAGATCTGCGATGCGTTTGGACCGAGCGGATTTGAGGAGGATGTAATCCGCACGGTTGCGAAGTACTGCAAAGGTCTGGAGCTGGAAAATGACGCGATGAATAACCTTTATGCGCGTATGCCCGGTGAGGATCCGGAGAAACCGGTCGTGATGCTGGATGCCCATACAGATGAATGTGGATTTATGGTACAGAGCATCAGAGAAAACGGAAGCCTGGAGATCCTCATGCTCGGTGGAGTGATCCTCACGAACCTTCCGGCACACACAGTAATGATCCGGACCAGAAGCGGGAAACTTGTACGGGGAATTATTTCGTCCAAGCCGATCCATTTTATGAATGAGGCAGAGCGGGCTTCCCAGTCGCTGAGTATTGAGACACTGAGCGTGGATGTCGGCGCAGTGAGCAGGAAAGAAGTGACAGAAGTATTCGGTATTTCCATTGGAGATCCGGCAGTCCCGGAAGTTTCATTTTCCTACGATGAGGAACGTGATCTCTGCTTTGGAAAAGCGTTTGATAACCGTGCAGGCTGTGCATGCATTATCGACACCATGACCCGTCTGTGCGGGGAGAAGGATCAGCTGGCGGTACGGGTGACCGGAGCGTTTGCGGCTCAGGAGGAAGTTGGAACAAGAGGTGCCACAGTCACATCCCAGATTGTCCGTCCGGACCTGGCGATTGTCTTTGAGGGATCCCCGTCGGATGATTTTTATTTCAGTGCTGCCCAGACCCAGGGGCACATGCGGGGCGGTGTCCAGATCCGCAGGATGGATAAGAGCTATATTTCCAATCCGGTGTTTATCGAGTACGCGGAAGAGCTTGCGAAGAAATTCGGAATCCCATTTCAGGAGACGGTCCGCCGTGGCGGAAGCACGAACGCGGGAAAGATCAGCCTGACAGCAAAGGCGGTTCCGGTTCTGGTTCTCGGCGTCCCGAGCCGGTATGTTCATACCCATTATAATTTCTGTGCGAAATCTGATCTGGAAGCGGCAGCAGATCTTGCTGTGGAAGTGATCCGGGGACTTGACGCGGAAAAGATCCGCCATATCTGCAGACAGGATATTTTAAAATAAGAAGATCCCAGGGACCCGAAAGCGGCAGTGTCCCTCAGGCAGGTGAAGACAGAACAACAGAAAAAAGCGTTCGGATCCATAGAGATGGATTCCGGACGCTTTTTTCGTAAAAATGAGGAACTAAATAGGAAAACTCAGAGGCGGAGATTTGTGGGGGTTATGCCTCTAATTTTTTCCCGGTGATCATCTCATATGCTTCCAGATATTTCGCGATAGTCTTATCGACGATCTCCTGCGGAAGTGTCCAGTCATTGCCCGGATGGGAAGTGAGCCAGTCGCGGGCGAACTGCTTGTCGAAGGACGGCTGACCGTGACCCGGCTCATAGCCTTTTGCCGGCCAGAAGCGGGAGCTGTCCGGTGTGAGCATCTCGTCACCAATCACGAGGTTGCCCTCCTCGTCAAGACCGAATTCGAATTTTGTATCGGCAATGATGATTCCCTTTGTGAGGGCGTACTCAGCACATTTTTTATATAAAGCGATGGTGTTGTCACGAAGAAGCTCCGCATACTCGCGGCCCTTTCCCGGGAAGTATTTCTCGAGATGGTCGATGCTCTGCTCGAAGGAAATATTCTCATCATGGTCGCCGATCTCAGCCTTTGTGGACGGAGTATAGATCGGCTCCGGGAGTTTATCGGATTCCTTTAAGCCTTCCTGCAAAATTCACCGCCCGTCGACCCTGTGTTTTTTGTCCCGCCCCCAGCCGCTTCCTGTAATATATCCGCGGACGATGCACTCGATCGGCAGCATATGTAACTTGCGGCACATCATCGTCTTTCCTTCAAATTTTTTCTGCTGGAAGAACTCCGGCATATCCTTTGTATCAACGGAGATCATATGGTTCGGGAGAATATCCTTTGTCAGGTCAAACCAGAATTTGGACATCTGGGTCAGAACAGCACCTTTGGAGGTAACCTCATTGTGAAGGATCACGTCAAAACAGCTGATACGGTCAGTGGCAACCATAATAAGGCTGTCCCCGTTGTCATAAATTTCGCGTACTTTTCCTTCTTTGATCGGTTTTAATTCCTGCATGTCTACACCTCTTCATTATATTTTCTTATACAGCGTTTGTCGTATCATGAAAACGCTGAGCGAACTTACAGTAAAATTACCATTAAATGGCGGTTTCTGTCAATGTTCAATTTGCACAATATTTACATAAGAAAAAAGAAATGTTTTGGAAATAGGTCTGTGTAAAGAATTTTACAGGCTTTTAATAAAATACATAAAAGTTGTGCTAATATTTATAAATAAGATATACTAATAAATAATGGATTAGT
>OBXM01001044.1_pt1 | contig 19611 bp, 10 predicted proteins | sample 1538141 | NCBI WGS metagenome assembly OBXM01 (sample SAMEA2580153, study PRJEB22360) | human gut metagenome | biome: human gut; feature: human-associated habitat; material: faeces | place: Denmark | collected 2008/2010 | reverse complement strand
CGCGCATGCCCTGCAATAGATGCGCCATATAGCCGCTCTCGAGCTGCGCCTTGGTTGCCTGTTCGCCCTGCAGCTTGCCGCAGGCGTTGAGGTAGTGGCAGTTGTTGAGGGTGGTGGTGGCTTTGGGGTCAGAGTCCGAGGCAAAGGTGTAGCCTCCGCTGGCGTTGTTCGTGCCGGCGTAGAGGCAGTTGTTCATGATGCAGCTGCCGTGCTGGATAAATACGAAGCCGCCCATGCCTTTCTGCCCTTTCTCGGTGGTGGCGTTGATCGAGCCCTTGACGAGGCAGTCGCTGATGGTAACGCGGCCACTGGAGTATATATAGCAAATCAGGCCCGCCGCGTCGCATGAGGATTTGTCGTAGCTGGTCGTGAGGTTCACATTGCTCACGCAGCCCGTGACGGTGTTTTCGCCACTCACTTCGTCAATCAGTCCCGACAGGTAGTAACCGTTCGACCGGATGGAGCCTTCGGTGCGCAGGTTCTTGATGGTGGCGCCATTCACTCTCCCGAAGGGGGCGACGTCGTTGGCCGAGCCGGCATCCCAGTTGACGGTGAGCACGTGGTTCTGCCCGTCGAACGTGCCGCCATAAGGACTATTGGAAGTTCCCACCTTCGCGATGTCCTCGCCGAGGTCGACGTCCTGCGTCATCTTGGCATCAACGGCGTTCTGTCCGCTGTTTACGAGGTCGCAGAACGCTTTCCAGTCTTCCTTCGAGGCGATTTCGTAGTAGTCTTTTTTGTTGAAGGTTACTGCCACGGTCCGGTCGGTGTTGACGGTGGTTGAGCCGTTGAAGCCGCCCTCAAAGGCGATGGCATAATAATGGTGCCCGTTGTAGTCCTCGCCCAGGAGTTCCTTTGCGGTGGGCAGGGTGGCGACGCTGCCGCCGCCATTGGCGTAGCGCGTGGCCTTCACCTCATTGTTGAGGGTGAACTTCACCTCGTACACGTGCTTCGCAGCCTCGGCGGTGAGTTGCGGAATGGTGTCGGTGCCGAGCAGCTGTCCCCACACCTGGTCGGGTCGACCGGCCTGCAACTTGGCTGCTATCTCGCCGCTGGCGAGCTGCTCCTTGGTTGCCTGCTTGCCCTGTGCTTTGCCGCAGGGGTTGAGGTAGTAGCAGTTGTCGAGGTTGGCGCTGTAGGGGGCGAAGGTGTAGCCGTCTTCGGCATTGTTGGTGCCGGCATAGAGGCAGTTGTTAAGGGTGCAGGAGCCCCATGTTTTGTATACAAAGCCCGCCATGTTGTTAGTCGCGTCGGAGTTCAACGCTCCCTTGACTACGCAGTCGGTGATGGTAACCTGGGAATTGGGTTGTGTCCAATTAATCATGCCTGTCACATCGTTGGAACTCTTGAGATTCACCTCGATGACACAGCCGGAGACGGTGGTCGTGCCACTGGCACTTATCATCAATCCGGACAAATTGCCGCGGTTTGTGATCTGCCCTTTTATATGCAGGTTTTTGATGGTAGCGTTCTCCACATAAGCGAATGGGGCTAAAGGGAAGGAGAATGCGCTGTTCCAGTTTACCGTGAGCGTATGCCCCTGTCCGTCGAAGGTGCCGGAGTAGTTTCTGGCAGCGCCCACCTGCCAGGTGTCCTCGCCGAGGTCGACGTCAGCGGTCATCTTGGCGTTGAGCGTGGTCTCTCCGCGGTCCACGCGGTCGCAAAACTTTCCCCAGTCGGCTTTCGAGGCGATAATCATTTCGTTGCCCTGCGCCCACGCCGGCGCGGCCAGCACGAGGGCAAACAGGAAGAGGCATAGCCTCTCAATAACGTTTGTTGTCTTCATTGTTAAATTGAAATTAAAAAATTAAATATTCTTTTGGTTATCGGGGGCGTGGCGTAATTACTACGTTTTCCGGAAGACTTCCTTGTATATTTCTGTCTGTTCCCGATTACGTTGTACGAGAAGGCTGATCGTATCTTTGGAAAGGGAATCCAAAAGATGCTTGTGCGCCAAGCCGTCGAACGGCTCTTCAAAAGGACGGAGATAAGACAGCTTCCCCTTTCGCGTGGAGATTTCAATGAACTTTTTATCCATCTCAAGTGAAAAGCCGATGGTTATTTCTCCGGTTTCATTTCTTAAGATATATACCCAACAGTTCTTTTTCATCTTTGCTGCTCGTTGATTCTGTTGCAAAATTATTCCACGAAGACCAACAGGGCGTTTCATATTTGCAAAAACTTGTATCATATTTGTAATTCACTAAGAATTGACGATTTATAAATGTCCGGAACACCTATGCCCTCTCTTCGGATGAGCCCTTTTGCGTTTTCTTTTTTTCTTTGGAAACAGCTTTGTATTCTGAAGGCGACATCCCGAAGAAAGTCCGGAAACAACGGTTAAATGTGGCTCGGGAATTGAATCCTGACCTATATTCCACCTCGTTGATGTTCAAGTCGGGATTGTTGGTGAGCAGCGAAGCCGCGTGCCGCAGCCGGTAGCCGTTGATAAATTCGTTGACCGTGGCTCCATCGGCATACTTGCGCACGGCATTGGTGATATAGACGGTATTTGTTCCTATCCGCTTTGAGAGAATGTCGCGGTTCAACTCCGTGTCTTTATAGATTTTCTCATTCTGCATCAGCTCGCACAACCGGCGGTAGATTTTTCCTTCACGGTCGAGCTCTTCCTCGGGAACGAGCCTTGCCGCGGTCTCCATGTCGCTTTCCGCCTTGCGGTATAATAGAATGGAGTCGTACAAAGCCCTGTTTTTGCGGTGCAAGCGGCGGGTGTAGATGATGTAAAGTACGACGGTGGCAAGCAGCAATGCCACGATGATGAGTGAGAGATAGAGCCGTGTTGTGATGACCTCGTTCCGGAGTGTGAGCTTGTCAACCTCGAAGATGGTGCGCAGTTCGTCGAGCTGCTTGGCAAGTTCGGTGTTGCGCAGTTTGTCTTTATGTGGGATGACGAGGCTGTACAATTCTGCGGCCTCCTTGTATCGTCCGGCCTGCGTGTAGAGGTCGGCTTGCTGCATCTGCACGGTGAGCAGGCTGACGGAGTCGCCGGCGGCAGTCATGATGCCCATGTTCTCGTTGTTGCAGGCAATGGCCCGGTCGTACTGCTTGATGGCTGCATAGTAGCGGGCTTTCACTTGAAGGAGCTTGAATCGGGCGACGGCTTTGCGTCCCTCGGCATATTTATCGGCGAGCTGCAGCAATTCCTTGGCGCGGTCGTAATGGCCTGTTTCCAATTCAGCGACGGCAGTTGCCAGCGTGCAGTATAGATAGCGTCCGTTGAGCGAGGGTGTGTAGCCTTTTCGCAGGGCTTCGTTCTTGTATTTGTCGATGACCGCTTTCCATTCTGAGCATTTCGCCCTTAGCTTTTCATATTTCCGCAGTCCGTCGAGCGTTTCGCCCAAGACGTTGTAGGCAGAGAGCAATTGTGAGATTTCATCAACCTTGGAAAGGGCGGCGATGCTCTCCTCGATGGTCTTCTCGGCTTCGCGGAAGCGTCCCATTGTCTGATAGATGCATGCCATGCCGTAGGTGGAAGTGCCTAATCCATAGTTGCTCTTTCTCTTTCGTGCGTCGGCATACATCTTTTGCGCTTCAAGCAATGCGGTCTGCACCTTGTCTTCGTAGAGATAACTCTCAATCAGCACGTTCCACGCATTGTAGTAATAATCCCATGTGCCGTTCTTTTTCATTGCACTGAGGACTTCGGGCAAATAGTAGCTGATGCTGTCGGTCATCTCGTAGTTGTAATAGCAATACAACTGTGTGACGCGCGCCCGGGCTTCCGCCTCCTTGTCTTTTTGGCGTAAGGATTCGGCAAGATATTCACGGATGCAGCGTAATTCATAGCCCATATTATCTTCGGCAGCTGCCAACCGGCAAAGATTATGGTAGGCCTGCAAAAGTTTTTCTCCTTTGAGGTGCTTCATCTCTTTGCGGATGGAGTCTGCCGGAGTGGCGGCATACATTTCTCCTGCGTAGAGTGTAATGACAAACAGCAGTGTGATAAAATGTTTCATTTCCGATATATATTCAGTTTTACAGCTTCATAGACATAACAGGTTTCTTGTCCTTCCTCCCCCTAAAGTATATCCCGCAGGTAGTAGCAACGACTGCTCTGTTTGAGCTATTTTCTATCCCTGCCGTGCCACCAGTATCAGGACGAAGAGGTAGGTGCCGAGCCTGATTCTCTGAATGATGCCTGTTGTTTTTCATTTGCCATAATCTCATTCTCTTTATGAATAACTCTTTTTGCTAATTATGAATTAAATATATTTCTACGTTCTCATTTTCTCATTTCGCATTCCTTTCTGCTGAATTTCGTATGCTGGACAGTTCATTTCTTGGCTGTTCTGCAAGGAATATTTCTGCGAGAACAGCAAAAGGCTATACAAAAATAACAAACAGAATGTTATAAATCAGAGTTTCTTAGCAGAAAGACCATTTAAAAGTTTTCATTACACCCCTAAAAACCTTAATCACCCCTTAAAAACACTTAATAAAAAGCTTGGTAAAGAGAAAATAAAAACGTATCTTTGCAGTCGTTATAAAAAGTAAAAACGGCAACAATGATCATTCATTTTCTCACAGAAAAGGTATCGGCATTCCTACGGTCGCGCACTACAAACACCATTGAGCGGCACCGCGTCATCGTGTATTTGCTCCACTCTGTACTCGTTGTTACCGTCATCTCCTTGCAGTTCATGGGGCTTGGAGGTTCGCAGGAAGCGTTGCCCCAGACGATGAGCGGCATCCATCTGGCGATGTGCCTCCTTTCGCTGTCGCTCTACCTCACGCGGCGGCTGACGCTTTCCAAGGCTTTTTCACTCGTGGCGCTCGTGGCACAGTGTACCATCGCCGTGCGCTTCTTTTATTTCGCTACGGTGCGCCCCGACCATTTTCTGCAGCTCATCCTTATCAATCAGATAACATCCCTGCTGGCGATCTTCTTCCTTGTGTTGAGCTTTGTCCGGCTCACCCCCTTTATCGTCTCTGCTATCAGTGTGGTTAGCTACGGTTGTGTGGCAGCCTATCTTCAAGAGCCTTCGCTTTGGCGCCTGTTCGGTTTCTTCCTCTTCGTGCAGTTTTTCCTCTGCACGCTGGGCGAACTGCTGCGATATAATGTGATGAGTGTAACGAAGGAAAATACCGATTTGCATCACCGTGAGACGACACTGATGCGCGCCGTCAGACTGAATAAACGGGAAATAGAGGCCTACCTGCGCATGAGCAGCAACGACCGCCCATCGCCCGAGGACACCGACTGCCTGTTTTCCATGCTCAAGCCGAAATCGCAACGGAACCTCGTCAACGCCGTGCGCCTGCATCTGAAAAAACACTTGATGGATGACTGCGATCTGGGGCACCACTTTCCCTGTCTGACTAAATCAGAAACGGATGTGTGCCGCCTCATTCTCGCGGGAAAGAAGCGGAGCGAAATCGGCCTACTACTCGACAAAACCGAAAACAACGTCGACGTGACGCGTAACCACATCCGCAAGAAACTCAATGTACCCACTGACCAAGACTTGCAGAAATTTCTCATCAATTTGTTGATGGAAAAAGAATATTCGAAAAAGGAGGAAATAAATAAATAAGTTCTTTTACCGGAAACGTTCATATTTATTTATAACATGCCATTATCCGCTTTCCATACAGATTCGGATGATGGCTTCTTGTTTTTTCCCTGTATTTCCCGCTTTTCCCAAAAGTTTTCCAATCTCTTCATATACCTATAATTTAGCTGCTTGATAACAATATTCACCATATTAAAATTTAGAAAAATGAAATCAAACAGCAATGACAACTATGTGCTGGTCTTGGAAGACCGCACGGAGGTAAAGAACGAAAAGGAAGCAGGCAAGCTTTCTGTTGTTTCCGGTGTTGACGACAAGGGAAACCTTAAAACCACCGAGGCAGTCGCTGCCAACCAAGCGGCATTCTTGAAGTTCAACAACAAGGACGGACTTCTGAAGAACTTCATGACCAACTTCCTCAAACAGTTCAATAACCCGACTCATTTCGGGTTGTACAAGGTCGTGGCAGACAATGTGGAGCAAGGCGTGGACAACCTGCGCACCATGCTGCAAAGCCGTGAAAAGCCCGAAAGCAAACAGCAACTGGCAGAGATGGGCATTCCCTTTGGGGACTATCTGCCCCAGCAGAAGAATGCCACCACCATCGACCCCGAAAAGGTGGATTGGAAGATGCTCGACAATCTCGGTCTTTCCCGTGAGCGATTGGAGCAGAGTGGAGAATTGGAAAAGATGCTCAATTGGCAGAAGAGCAATCTCATCACAATTGCTGTTCCTATCGGCGACACCACCATCTACACTGAAGCACGCCTTGCGTTCCGTACGGACGATAACGGCAATATCGGTTTGGCAATTCATCCTTTGAGAAAAGAACCACAGCTTGACTTTCCCTATATGGGTTACAAGTTCTCTCCCGAAGAAAAGGAGCAACTCCTCACTACGGGTAATCTGGGTAAGACCATTGACGTGACACCCAAGAACGGAGAACCGTTTGCCGCCTACGTCTCCATCGATCCGCAAACGAATGAAATCATAGCCCTGCGTGCCGACCGTGTGAACATCCCTAAGGAGATCAAGGGCGTAACGCTCTCTGATGCCCAGTACAAAGAACTTGTGGAAGGCAAAGCCGTGAAGGTGGAAGGCATGACTGCCAAGAGTGGTAAGACATTCAATGCAACCCTGCAGGTCAATGCCGAGCGAAAGGGCATTGAGTTTATCTTTGGCGAGGGCAAGAGTTTAAGAGAACGACAGGAACACAAACAGGCTCAGCAGCAAGGCGTACCCCATAAGCTCTGCGGGCTGGAACTATCAGAAAAACAGCGTGAAGCATTGGATAGCGGTCGTACACTATATCTAAAGAATATGGTGGACAAACAGGGACAATCATTCAACGCCTATGTTCGCATGGACAAGGAACAGAACCGCCCACGTTTTTACAAGTGGAATCCTGACAAGAAGCAGGAAACCGGCAAAGAAAAGGTGGTTGCCGTAGCCGAAGAACACAAAACGCAGGTAGCCGTGAACAACCACGGCAAGACGAATGAAGCCACCAAGAATGTGAAAGAGCCCTTGAAGACGGGACAGACACAGCCTACTGCCGAGCAGAAGCAAAAGCAGGACGAAAACAAACAGAAGAAGTCCCGTGGACGTAAGATGTAACCCTTAATTCTATTATCGGCTATGACAACTTGTATTATTGCCGAGAAACCCTCGGTAGCCAGAGATATTGCCCGCATCGTTGGGGCAAATAGCAAGCAGGAAGGATATATGGAGGGTAACGGGTATCTCGTTACTTGGGCAATGGGACACCTCATCGCCCTTGCCATGCCCGAAGCCTACGGTTTTTCCGCTTATAAGCGTGAGGACTTGCCCATCCGTCCCAATCCCTTTCAGTTAGTGGTACGACAAGTACGTAAGGACAAGGAGTATATATCCGATCCAGCAGCACTAAAACAGCTCAAGGTGATACGATCCTGTTTTGATAAGGCAGACCGCATCATCGTCGCCACCGATGCAGGCAGGGAGGGTGAACTGATATTCAGATGGATTTATGCACATCTAGGTTGCCGAAAGCCTTTCTACCGCCTTTGGATTTCCTCGCTCACGGACAAAGCTATCCGTGAGGGCATGGCAAATCTCAAGTCAGGGAACCATTACGACAGTCTCTATTATTCCGCCAAGGCAAGAAGCGAAGCCGACTGGCTCGTGGGAATCAATGCGAGCCGTGCCCTTTCCATTGCCCGCAGGGGAGGCTATTCGTTGGGACGGGTACAGACTCCAACCCTCGCTATGGTCTGCCGTCGGTACATAGAGAACCGTGATTTTTCTTCCGTGCCTTATTGGAAACTCTCCGCCCTGATGGAGAAAGAGGGCGTGTCGCTGAAAGCCATTGGCAGTGAAGACTATGAGAGTGAAGCATCGGCACAGACTGCCCTCGCTACGCTTCGCAGTCAGAGCCGGCTTAAAGTTGAATCGGTCGCAAGACGAGTTGATGAGCATGGGCGAATAAAGGTAACGCATACATCGCCACCACTCTTGTACGACCTTACTGCCTTGCAGAAGGAAGCCAACAGACGCCACGGCTTTTCAGCAGACAAGACCCTCTCAATTGCTCAGAGCCTCTATGAGAAGAAAATCACGACCTATCCCCGTACAGGCAGCCGATACATCAGCGAGGACGTCTTTGAGGAAGTACCCGCCCTGCTCCACAAGATAGGTAAGCCCCTATCCAATCCGCTTAACCGCCACTCGGTGGACAACGCTAAGATAACCGACCACCACGCTATTATCCCCACGGGAGAAACACCTTCCGGCTTATTGGCGGATGAAGCAATCCTATATAATATGGTGGTAACCCGTTTTATCGAAGCCTTTTCGCCTGACTCCGAGGAAGAACGTATGCAGGTGCTGTTCACGGACGGCACCAACACCTTTACTTGGAAAGCATGCCGACAAATCTCCTTGGGCTGGAAAGCCGTGCAGAAAGAAGTCAAATCAGATGACGAGGAAGAGTTACTTGCCACATTGCCCAATTTAACAGAGGGTGAACTCCTACCACTTCTCAATGCCGAGATTACCGAACACAAGACCAAGTCGAAACCGCTCTATACCGAAGCCACCCTGCTCTCCGCTATGGAGAACGCAGGCAAGGAAGTGGAGGATACAGAAAGCAAGAAGGCAATGGCAGAATGCGGTATTGGCACACCTGCTACAAGAGCCAATATCATCGAAACGCTCATCCTCCGTGATTATATCCGAAGGGACAAGAAAGCCATCATACCTACCGAGAAAGGGCTGGCAGTCTATGAGATTGTCAAGGACAAGAAGATTGCCAATGCGGAGATGACAGGTAGCTGGGAACTGGCTCTTGCCGCTATCGAGGCAGGTCAGATGCCGGCAGAGAAGTTTGCGAAAGGCATTAACTCATACGTTGGCACCATCTGCGAAGAGCTCCTTGCCCTTTCCCCACAGGTACAAAAGTCCTATCCCACCTACCGCTGTCCCAAGTGCGGACAGCAGAGTGTGGGTATTTATGCTAAGGTAGCAAAATGTCGGAACGAGGGTTGCGACTTCTACGTCTTCCGTGAGATCTGTGGCACGCTGCTTACAGAAGACAATATTCGGGACTTGATAACCACAGGACGAACACCCGTCCTCAATGGCTTGACCAGCAAGGCCGGTAAGAAGTTCAACGCCCGTCTGGTTTTGAAGGACGATTATACCACCACATTTGAGTTTGAACAAAACAAGAAACGGAAATAGCATATTACTTCATTTCTGATACTAAAGTCTGACATTACGGTCAAGCTTAGGTGTCAGAGTGATTATTCCCATAATAGAATACGTTATACCTTATGGCATACAATAAGAAAGAAGTCCTGCACGCCAACACGGAAGCTATCCGTGCGGTCTTGCGATTAGAGAAAGAACGCCGTGAAGCCACCGAAGCAGAGAAAGGCATATTGCGCGGCTATCAGGGCTTCGGTGGCTTGAAATGTGTACTCAACCGCACAGACAATCCCGATGATATACGCTATTGGAGCAAGTCTGAGCAGAATCTCTTTGAGCCTACCCAGCAGCTCAAACAGATGATTTATCGTGAAGCCGTAGATGCCAACACCGCCAAGCGGTATTGGGAGAGCATCAAGGCAAGCGTACTGACCTCCTTCTATACCGATACCCGTATCGTTTCTGCCATCTCTGATGCTCTCACTTCTGTAAATGTACTCATACGTAGATGTTTGGATCCTTCAGCTGGCATGGGAGCATTTGCTGAAACCTTTGCAAGTCAAGCGGGTGTTGTAGATGCAATGGAGAAAGACCTGCTCACTGCCCGTATCAGCCAAGCCCTACACCCTTATGGCAAAGGCAACATTTTCGTTAGAAACGAGCCTTTTGAAGCTATTGGAGAGCTGGAAGACAAGGACAAATACGACCTTATTACAAGTAACATTCCTTTCGGTGATTTCATGGTCTATGACCGAGAGTATAGCAAAGGTAAGGATACACTAAAACGTGAGTCCACACGTCCATTCACAATTACTTCTTCGTGAAAGGTCTGGACTGCATCAAGGAAGGTGGTTTACTGGTATTTATCACCTCACAGGGCGTATTGGACAGCCCTCGCAATGAAGCCATACGCCGTTACCTCATGCAGAACAGCCGCCTTATCTCCGCTCTCCGACTGCCATCGGGTATGTTTTCAGACAATGCTGGAACGGACGTAGGCAGTGACCTCATTGTCCTGCAGAAGCAGACTGGTAAAGAAATCAGCAAGGGCATTGAACAGCAGTTCATAGAAACCGTTTCCGTTCCCAAAGAAGAAGGTTCTTCGGTCGTCTTCAAGCACAACTCACTTTTTGTAGGAGATTGGAAAGACATATCTCATCGCACCATTGCTACAGAGCGCATAATGGGTACAGATCCTTATGGAAGACCTGCATGGGAGTATCGGTTCTCAGGAGGAATTGAGAAAATGGCAGAAAGCCTCCGGACACAGCTCTCCCTTGAAATGGGACAACGTTTAGACCGTAAACTATATGAAACCGGTATACCAATGACAGAGGCAGAGCGAGAGGCAGAAGCGGAGAAACAGCTTCGCAAGTTGGGTATTACCATAAGTCGGGAAGAAAAAATAGAGAAGACAAAGACTGAAGACAAGGGCATAAACGATGCCTATAACCTCATGCCCGACAGTATCAGGAAGCAACTGCCTAAACTTTACAGCACGGAAAAAGAACTCATTGGCGATAAGGTTGCGTATGCACGCTATTTCTTCCCTATGGGAGCATACACAGCCTACCTTCTGGAATATGATCCTAAGAGCCGCATTGGTTTCGGTGCTGTCACGATGGGTTACGGCTGGGAGCTGGGCAATATGTCCCTCGATGAAATGGAAGGCGTGAAGGTAAGAGGATTGGGGATTGAACGTGACCTGTATTTCTCTCCTAAGAAATTGCACGAGATAGCCGAACTGGAAGAAATAGTCAGGGGACAATATACCAAAGAAGAAGTGGTGGCAGAGGAAATCAAGGAAGAAGTGGTAACAAAGATAGAAACAGAGGATAAGGTTAAGGAAACTGCAACCGTTGCTTCTGAGAACGATACGCAGATAATGGAAGATACCGTTCATAACGGAGAGACAATTCCATTACAGCCGTCATCATCAGAGTCCGACCCACAACAATTAGTATCAGAACAGCCTTCCATAACTGTTGAACCTGCTCCCGAAGGCGTACCCGCCTTGACACTTCATCATCAATACGAGCAGGAACAACAAGAAATCCGTACGGATATTGAAGCCCCAAGAGAGATGAATGGGCAGACAATATTCTTTGACGACGATCATCATCCGGTGATGGACAATAATATGGAAGACATCGGACAACCGGAGCAGCTGTCACTGTTTGCCCCTGAGGAATACAGCCTTTGGACAAGAGAGGTCAGCCGTGTGAACAATGAAATCAAGGATAATTCAGGAACTTCACAGGCGCATCGTCCTATAACTCAAACTGCTCCCCAAAAATCATCGGACAGCAAGATACAAAAGTCAGTAGCTGTTCCCCGACGGCGTACCCGTGGCAGCAGGAAGGCAGTTTCTTCCTCTACACGTGAGCCGTCACTCTTTGACTTCATGAACGAAGCCGAGGAGCGCAAGCCGCAGCCGATAGCGGAAGTCAGAAAGGAGTTTGACGCTTCACCGCGCCCTTTTCTCTCTTCGCCGGACTCTCACCTGAGAGACGGCTCCATTGTCGTGCAGAAAGGGCAGATGGGGTTTCTTTCTGACCTAAAGCGACATCCAACCTTTAACCCGATGGACTTGCCTTATTCACAACTCTCACGGCTCAAGGCATATATCGACATCAGGGATAGTTATCACAGATTGTATGACTATGAAGCAAACAATCATGCAGAGGACAGGGAGGAACGCGAGAAACTCAACCGCCTTTACGATGGCTATGTGGGACGGTGGGGCTTCTTCAACCAAAAGGCGAACACCGACATCATCAAGATGGATGCTACAGGCGTGGAAATGCTGTTCTTGGAACGTTCTGAAAACGGCAAATATATCAAGGCGGACATCTTCGACCATCCGACGGCATTTGCCACCACCGAACTGACCATTGCCGCAGACCCGATGGAGGCATTGGGTGCATCGCTCAACAAGTACGGCACGGTGGAACCTGACTACATGAGTTCGCTTTTACCTGATATGGAGGAAAGCGACATCATTTCTTCCTTGGAAGGTCGCATCTATTTCAATCCCGAAGAGAATGCCTACGAGGTTGCGGACAAGTTCATTTCGGGCAATGTAATAGAAAAGGCGGAACGTATCGAATCGTGGCTCTTGGATCATCCCGACCACGAAGAGGCTAAGCAGAGCCTTGCTGCCCTACATGCAGCCACGCCAACACCCATTCCATTTGTAGACCTTGACTTCAATCTCGGTGAACGCTGGATACCCTCAAAGGTCTATGGCAGGTTCGCCTCGGAGTTTTTCGGGACGGATATTAGCGTATCCTACCATTCCAACATGGACGAGTACAGCATTGTATGTGACCATAAGAATGCCAATATCTGGCACAAGTATGCCGTACAGGGTGAGTTCCGCCGTTATGACGGTATCAATCTCCTGAAGCATGCCCTGCACAATACCATTCCCGACATCAACAAGAGCAAGGAAGTGACGGACAAGGTTACGGGAGAGACCAAGACCATTAAAGTCAGGGACGGACATGCCATCCAGATGGCGAATGCCAAGATTGAGGAAATCAGACAGGGCTTTGTCGATAGGCTCGGACGCACACCCGATACCTTCAAACAACAACTCTCCGACAGGTACAACCGCCTTTTCAACTGTTTTGTGCGACCAAACTTTGACGGTACGCACCAAACGTTTCCCGACCTTGACCTGAAAAGGTTGGGTATTGCTGACCTCTACAAAAGTCAGAAGGATGCGGTATGGATGCTCAAAACCAATGGCGGCGGTATATGTGACCACGAGGTGGGTGCCGGCAAGACGCTCATCATGTGTACGGCTGCCTACGAGATGAAGCGATTGGGACTGGCAAACAAACCGATGATTATCGGGCTGAAAGCAAATGTATTCGACATTGCCGATACCTTTAGGAAAGCTTATCCCAATGCAAGGATCCTATATCCGGGCAAGAACGATTTCAGCAAGCAGAACCGTCAACGCATTTTCAACGACATCAAGAACAACGACTGGGACTGCATCATACTCACGCACGAACAGTTCGGTATGATACCGCAGGCATTGGAGATACAGGAGGCTATCCTGCAGAAGGAGATGGACTCCGTGGAGGAGAACCTTGAAGTCCTGCGACTGCAGGGAGCGGACATCTCCCGTGGTATGCTCAAAGGATTGGAGAAGCGCAAGCAGACGCTTGAAGCGAAGCTGCAGAACATACAGGACAGCATTGCCGAGAGAAAAGACGATACCGTGGACTTCAAGATGATGGGTATTGACCACCTCTTTGTCGATGAAAGCCACCAATTCAAGAACCTGATGTTCAACACACGCCACGACCGTGTGTCGGGCTTGGGCAATCCCGACGGTTCACAGCGTGCCTTAAATATGCTCTTTGCCATACGCACCATACAGGAGAGGTCCGGCAAGGACTTGGGAGCGACTTTCCTTTCGGGAACGACCATTTCCAATAGCCTGACGGAGTTGTATCTCCTGTTCAAGTATCTGCGTCCGCAGGCTTTGGAAAAGCAGGGTATCAATAGTTTTGATGCATGGGCAGCCGTCTTTGCCAAGAAATCGACTGACTACGAGTTCTCCATCACCAATGAGATTATCCAAAAGGAACGTTACCGTACCTTCATCAAAGTGCCCGAACTGGCTGCTTTCTATGCGGAGATTTGCGACTTCCGTACTGCCAAGGACATCGGTATCGACCGACCGGAGAAGAACGAGATTCTGCATAACATACCACCGACACCCGAGCAGGAAGTCTTTATCGGCAAACTGATGGAGTTTGCCAAAAGTGGAGATGCCACGCTTTTGGGACGTGCGCCGCTCAGTGAGAGCGAGGAAAGAGCAAAGATGCTGATTGCAACAGACTACGCGAGGAAAAGATTCAAGAATATTGTATCTTTCAGATAATCAATAAAATAAGAATGAATAAAGGGTAAATGGGTTACGAGATGGAAACGAGCGAGTTTCTTTCCCTTTCTTTATTCTGCATTACTTCAAAGAGCACTTAATCTTATGGCGCAAAGATAATCATTTCCCGATGAAAAGCTGTAAGAATTGAAGAAAAAAACTTGTTGCTCCATATTTTTTACTTTCCAATAACTACAAACGGCTAAAAAGATAGCATACAGCCATAAATATAGCACAAAACGAGCGGTTTAGTGAAATAGAATTGTTATCTTTGCACTTGATAATTGTTAATCAAAGGCCCGGAAGATGAAACTGAACAGAATAAAACTCGTGCTTGTGGAAAAAGAAGTTTCCCAAACGCAATTGGCAAAGGATTTGGGTAAAAGTTTCAGCACAATCAATGCGTATTGTAGCAATCGCAAACAGCCCTCCTTGGACTTGCTGAATAAAATAGCAGAATATCTATCCGTGAATATCAAGGACTTAATTGTCGATAATAAGTAAGCAGGTATGGAAGAAAAAATATCAAAGTCAGCTTTCTGCGAAGACAGCAGAGTAAAATTTCCAACTCTTATGCACCTTATGGGCATGGGATTCAAGTATGTTTCTCTTAAAGGCCTGAAAACAAAGTATGTCATTGCTCCTAAGACGGAGTTTGACCCTCTCACGAATATTCTGACAGACTATTTCACGGAAGCCTATAATAAGCTCAATCCAAATGTAGAAAACGAAGCGGCAGGAAGGCTACTTGCAAAGATACAGTCTTCACTAATGAATGACGATTTGGGACGACAATTCTATAATGAAATCCTGCTTAATACAGGCGAGAGAATCATAGATTTGTCCTCACCTGCAAATTTCTACAAGAACAATACTTTCCAAGTAACTACTGAAATGACATGTGGCGATAAGGATAATGACAACTATCGCCCAGACATTACGCTTTTTGTTAATGGGTTACCTTTGGCTTTTATCGAAGTAAAGAAAGAAAACAATCACAAAGGAATACTGGCGGAAACCGACCGTATGAAACAACGCTTCGTAAATCCCAAATACAGGCGTTTTCTTAACCTTACCCAAATTATGGTATTCAGCAACGATATGGAATACGACAACAACGAGGTAACTCCAACTATCGGTGCTTTTTATGCCACAATCGGTAAGAAAAACACCAAATACAACTGTTTCCGTGAGGAAGGACAGGATAGTTTCCCCATAGAACGGCATATTCGGCAAGTGACCCTGCAAGAGGAGGAAATCCTGTTGCGTGATAGCAATGTGCCTCAATACAAGAACAGCAGTGAGTACAAAACAAATTGCCTTGCCAATACCCCAACCAAGCGTATGTGCGACAGTCTGTTCTCTTTCAATCGCTTCCACTTTCTACTGAAATACGGCATAGCCTATGTGGATTATACAAATGGACTCCAAAAGCATATTATGCGCTATCCGCAACTGTTTGCGACCAAAGCCATTGAACGCCATTTGGAAGCTGGAAAGACAAAGGGTATTATTTGGCACACGCAAGGAAGTGGCAAGACTGCCTTGTCTTTTTACAACGTAAAGTATCTGACGGACTATTATTCCTCGAAAAGGATTGTTCCCCAATTCTTTTTCATTGTTGACCGTTTGGACTTGATGATACAAGCCCAAAGAGAGTTTTCATATAGGGGGCTCAAAGTCAATTCGGTGCAAACAAAAGATGATTTCGCAAAGATTATCAGCAGTGGACTGACCACACAGAACAGAGAGGGCAAGCCAGAGATAACCGTCGTGAATATACAAAAGTTTTCCAACGACTCAAAGGCTTTGCCAAAGAACGCCTATAATGTCCCTGTGCAGCGCATCTACTTCATTGATGAGGCGCACCGCAATTACAGTCCTGATGGATGTTTTCTGAAAAATCTTATATCCAGCGACAGCAATGCTGTGAAAATAGCTTTGACGGGTACACCCATCATCAGCAAGGAATACAACACGAAGGACATTTTTGGAGATTACATACACACTTATTTCTACAATGCCTCCATTGCGGACGGCTATACGCGTCGCCTGATACGTGAAGATATAGGCTCCAATTATAAAATCAGGTTGCAAGAGGCTTTGAACAGCATCCGCATAAAGTCACATAGCGTGAAAGAAAGCGATGTGTATGCACACAGAACATACGTTCAGCCACTCCTTGACTATGTGATAAATGATTTGCAGCAGTTTCGTGTCAAAAACGAAGACAACACTTTGGGTGGTATGGTGGTATGCAACAGCAAGGAGCAAGCGCAAATGATGTACAGGCTTTTCCTTGAAAAGTATGCCGATGAAACCGAACTTGACAATGAAAGGGACGAGGATGGAGCAACGGTATATCGCAATATTAGCGCAGGAGAGATGGAGGCCAAGAAGACCCCTTGCAGAAAAGGCTGCTATCGTGCGGCACTGATAACCTATGACAGCTTTGACAAGGAAACAAGAGCAAAGTGGATAGAACTTTTCAAAGACGGTAAGATAGATTTGCTTATCGTGTTTCAAATGCTTCAAACGGGTTTTGATGCACCTCGTCTAAAGAAGCTCTACCTGCACCGTATGGTCAAGGAGCACAACCTGCTCCAGACGCTGACCCGTGTCAATCGACCTTACAAAGAAATGAAGTATGGCTATGTGGTGGACTTTGCCAACATAGAGGAGGAATACAGCAAGACCAACCGAGAATACCAAGAGGAGCTTGAGCATGAAGTAGGGAAAGACAACCTCAAGCATACTGATCGGCTTCTTGTAACTATGGAGGAAGCCAAATCAAGAGTTGATGCGGCAAGAAAAGTGCTTGCCCCCTATGAGTTGGGGAATCCTGAGATATTCTCCCGACAACTCAACATGGAGGACGACCGAGAAGTGGTCCGCAGCATTGTGCGTTCACTTGAAAATATGCGCAGCTTGCAGAATATGCTTACCGCACAAGGTTCTGAGGCAGAGGCAGTCGTTGAAATTAGTGACATCCATAACTTAATAAAAGCAGCCCGAAATCGTTTGGACTTGCTGAGCTTTATTGATAATGCTGACGAGAAATCCAATACTCGCCAACTTCTTAACGTGGCTTTAGAGAACATCGAGTTCTCCTTTGAGAAACGGGGAGAGGGAGAGTTGGAGATACAGGAGCAATACAGGCAGTCGGTAGAGCATGCACGTAGGCAGTTGCAAGCATGTATGGATACCGAAGACCCTGAATACCGCTCCATTTTGGAAGAGTTTCTCCGACTTTTCCGCAGGAAGGAAATGGAATCACAAGAAGAGTTCAATATGCACGATAAAGTTCAGAATGTCAATGATATTCTGAAGCGCATCAAGCGATTGAACGAGCGTGATGCTTTGGAAGCCATTAAATATAATGGTGATACAAAGTTCGTGCGAGTAGAGAAACGCCTGAAAGAAAAAGACAAGGAAGAGATTGAGCATAAGACATCGCCTCGTAATTATGCTTGGACAGAAGAAAAAGAGAAAATGACCGTTATCCTCCTTGCCATCAAGGAGGATGTGGATGATGTGTATTTCCATAATCAGGCAATACTTGAAGTACCCGCTTACTTCAAGAGAAACATACTTACATACGTTACACGCCATTTCAAAGAAGGGCAAATCAACACCGATCGTGAAGTGCGGAAATATGTAAGTGAGGTTATCAACAGAGAATACCAAGTAACAAGATAAAAACATGGGCAATATAGAAGAAATAAAACAGCAAACGTATGCTCTTATTGACGGATTGAAGAGTACTACAACCAATAACGGCTTGGCGGGAAGTGGCAACGAGTATGTAGTCATCGTAGAAACGTTCCTTTATAAGTTCCTCAACGACAAGTTTATTTACGAGGCAAAGAAAGAAAAGCCTGATTTGGCAACGGCTGATGATTTCTTTGCGGCTTTGGATGCTATGACCGAAGATGAATACGAGGAAATGTGCGACAGCATGTTTGACACTATTATTCTGAAAAAAGAACATCTGGTACCTTTCCTTGCCAAAAGGCAGAATGAGGATAAGTTTGCGGAGCTGTTTGATTCCACATTGGAGAGTATCGCCAATGAAAATGAGGAGATTTTTTATATTCTCAATGAGGACGAAACGAGAATATCCATTATGAAGCCTATTTCAGATGTGGTGTCTGGTGGTACGAACAAGAAAAATGCTTTCTGTCGTTCACTAATTGGCGATGTAGCAAGTTTCTCCTTCGAGAATGCTTTTGAGGCAGGCTATGATTTCTTCTCTACGATATTCGAATACCTTATCAAGGATTATAATGCCAATGGTGGGGGTAACTATGCTGAATACTACACCCCTCACTCCATTGCCGCAATCATGGCAAAACTGCTTGTTGCCCCATCTGAAGATGTGAGAAGTGTTACTTGCTACGACCCCTCCGCCGGAACGGGTACATTGGTTATCGCCTTGGCTCATGCTATAGGTGAGCAGAACTGTACGGTTTACACACAGGACATCAGCGACAAGTCTTCTACAATGATGATGCTGAACCTGATACTCAACAGCATGAGCCACTCGCTCACACATGTCATACAGGGCAATACATTGAAACACCCATTCCATAAGAACGAGGATGGATCTTTACGGAAGTTTGACTATATAGTCAGTAATCCACCTTTCAAACTCGACTTCTCCGACTATCATAGCGATTTGAAGAACGACACCTATAAAGGTCGTTTCTTCGCTGGGGTTCCCAATATCCCCAACAAGAACAAGGCGGGGATGGAGATTTATCTCTGTTTCTTCCAACATTTGCTTTATAGTCTGAAAGATGATGGCAAAGCGGCTATCGTTGTCCCTACGGGATTCATCACAGCCAAGAGCGGTATCGCTTACAAAATTCGTAAGCATTTGGTAGATGGAGAAAAATCTATTTTGCGTGGCGTTGTGAGTATGCCAAGTAATATCTTTGCCAATACAGGAACAAATGTAAGCGTTGTTTTCATTGACAAGTCAGGAGTGGATAAACCTGTATTGATAGATGCAAGCAAGCTTGGAGAGACCATTAAAGACAATGGCATACAGAAAACAAAATTACGTGCAGAGGAAATAGATAAAATCGTAGAAACTTTCCGCAACAAAGAAGCCGTAGAGGATTTCTCTGTTACACCTTCATTTGACGAGATTAGAGAAAAAGGCTATAGTTTCTCCGCAGGTCAGTATTTTGACATCAAGATTGACTATGTGGATATTACCGAAGAAGAATTCAAAGCTCGTATGGCTTCTTTCCGTCAGACGCTTACCGAGCAGTTTGCCGAAAGCCACAGACTTGAAACAGAAATCATGCGCCAGCTTGATAGCTTGAAATTTAACGAGTAAATTAGCTTATGGAGCAACATCATATATCACAAGCATACGAAATTGCGGCTGAAACCATAAAGAACGCTATTCTGCAAGGACAGTATGTCTTAACCGGCTTTAGCTTGTCATATTTCCTCCACCTTTAAAATCAAAGAAAT
>OBXM01001042.1_pt1 | contig 19660 bp, 12 predicted proteins | sample 1538141 | NCBI WGS metagenome assembly OBXM01 (sample SAMEA2580153, study PRJEB22360) | human gut metagenome | biome: human gut; feature: human-associated habitat; material: faeces | place: Denmark | collected 2008/2010 | reverse complement strand
GAACGGCCGCCCACACCGTCTTTTCGGCCTTCGGCTACCACGTCGGCCACGAGCGAGGCCAGGGTGTCCAGCACGGCGCTGCCGCCGCGCTGGGCTTCCGTGGGAACGCTGCGCAGGGCGTCCACCGTCGGCGCCGCATCGGCGGCGGAATAGCGCACGAGCGCACCCGCCATCTTCGTGCCGCCCACGTCGAAGGCGGCAATCGTGCATGGATGTTCGACGCTCATGCGGCGCTCACGCTACTTGCAAGCCGGAGCGCCGGGCGAGACGGGGCACGCATCCCAGTGCGCCTGGCGGATCGGCGCGTCGGCGTCCATGAGTCCCGCGCGCTTCAGCACGGCGACGATCTGCTCCACGTCCTCGCCTTCGAGCGCGCACACGGGCTCGCGCATCTGGTTCGTGTTGAACACGCTCATCTGCCACAGCGCCGTCTTGAACGCGCCCACGCCCGCGCCGAAGCCCACGGTGGCCTTCACCTCGCGCGTGACGTACATGAGGCGTGCGAGGTGATTCTGGATCTCGCGCACGCGCTCCCAGTCGCCGGCTTGCGCGGCGCGCCACTGCTCCACGTAGCTTGCCGGATCGATGTTCGCCAGACCCGGAACCGAGCCGTCGGCACCGCCCAGGTAGGCGCCGTCCACGACCACCTCGTGGCCGGTCAGCACTTGCAGCGGGTGGCCGGCGTCCTCGTTCTGCAGGCACAGCCAGCGGAACGACACGTCGTCGCCCGAAGAGTCCTTCACGCCCTGCAGCACGCCGTCCTCGCCGAGGCGCACGAGCATCGTGGGATCGAGCTTCGTGTGCACGCAAGCGGGCAGGTCGTAGGCAAACAGCGGCAGGTCGGTGTGCTCGCGGATGGCGCGGAAGTGGCGTTCCACCTCTTTGGGACCGCCGAGAGCGTAGAAGGGGGCGGTTGCCACGAGGGCGTCCACGCCGTAGCCCGTCGCGCGCTTGGCCTGGTCGACCACGCGCATGGTTTCCATGTCGATGATGCCCGTGAGCACCGGCACGCGGCCGTGCACCATGGCGATGGCCTCTTGCAGAACGTGGTAGCGCTGCGCGTCGGTGAGGAAGGCAACCTCGCCCGAGGATCCCAGGAAGAACAGACCGTCGACGCCCGCGTCGATCATGCGGTTGATGGAGCGCTCGAGCGCCTCGAGGTCGAGCTGGCGCTTCTCGGTCAGCGGAATGACGACGGGGGGAATGACGCCGCGAAACGGTGAATCAGTCATAGGAGCAAGCCTCTCTCTGTTCGTCGGTAAACGGTAAAAGGGTAAACTCCCTCAGCGTAAGCGTCAACGCAAGAGGGCAGGTCGCCACATAAAAAGCGCCCCCGGTTCAACCGAGGGCGCAGGGGGGATCTTGTTGTTAGACGATTTCGATCAGGCAATGGGAGCGATTGGTGTAAAGGCTGTATAGTCCTGCCGGGACATCGGACAAATTGCAAATGAAGTAACCTTCTTTTGTTTTCTCGCAAGGCGCGCTGATGCTGGAATCGTATCGTGGAGCCCTTTCATTTATTCTCGTTTTTTCTTGCACAATACAATAGGGAGTGTCTATTTCGATTGATTTCTCGACCCACTTAGTTCCTTCGTAGTATCCGACCGTGTAGCTGTTCTTTTCAGAGGTTGTCCAAATGCCGTCAAGATGGTGTCCGTTTGAACCGAGGCTTCCGCCGTCGATGTACATGTCGTACTTGACGATGCCATGCTCTGCGGGTGTAGACGCATGTCCATCGATTTCCTCGAATTTTCCATCCTGCAGGCCGAAGCCCGGCCAATAACCCATGTTCAACACGGGGAACATCTGGAGTGAGTCTAGGCCTTCTGTCGTAAGCAGGCGGTACCCTTCGCTCCGATTGATTTGTTATACGGTGTGTTCACCTCCTCTTTCTCCGGAATACATTGCTACTGTCGAGTCTGTGACGTCCTCTCCGTCTGCATCCGTCCATTTGCTAGCGCGTTCTTGGAAGGAGTAATCGCCTTGGAGAGCTGTGCACACGCCGTTGTGCTCGATAAATAGCATGTCCTTCGTTGTGCTTACCTCGTCGAGGGTGTATGTGGCATCGTTCGAGTCGCTTTTCTCGTCGATGTCGGCAGACAGACTCTCGTTCTGATCCGCGTATTCTCCGGATGGGGAAGGTTCGGGGTTGCTCGGTTGGCTTTCGTTTGCACCCGGTGCGCATCCGTACATATTGCAAATGATTACCAGTGCGGCTGCTGCCGCTACGTTCCCCTTGGCTGCCATGTCTCCTCCTCGAAATGCATGCTCTTATTGAGTGTTGGATTATGACCCAACATAGAGGAAATATTATCACATAGGCTGCACCTATGGAAGAAAGCCCGATCAAATGCCAAATGGAGAAAAACAGGGTAGAGCTGGGTGCAGCTATAAAAAAGCTGCGCGTCGGTCAGGGGCTTTCTGTGCGAAAATTCGCGCTCATGGTTGAAATGGATTACTCGCATATCAGCGCAATCGAAAATGGCCGCGCGAATGCCACGGTTGATTCTTTATATAAGATCGCAAATGGGTTGGGTGTTTCGATCAGGGATCTCTTCTAGCTTCTCTCAAAAGGATTCGTGCAAACGAAGAGCCGCCGGACTGCTGCCCGACGGCTCTTCTAGTCAGTTTATTGAGCGAGCGTGCTTACTTGCCCAATTCGGGATGCAGAAGCGACGGAGCCGCTCCCAGAAGCAGCTTGGTGTAGGCGTCTTTCGGGTGCTCGAACACGTCCTTCGCCGCGCCGCGCTCCACGGCCTCTCCGGCGTTCATCACGATGATCTGGTCGGAAATGTAGCGCACCGTCTGGATGTCGTGGCTGATGAACACCATGGACAGGCCCAAGTCGCGCTTGAGATCCATGAGCAGGTTCAAAATCTGCGCGCGCACCGACACGTCGAGGGCGCTGGTGGGCTCGTCGGCGATGATGGCGTCGGGCTCAAGCGACAGGGCGCGCGCGATGGCCACGCGCTGGCGCTGGCCGCCGGACAGCTGGCCCGGCAGGGCATCCAGCACGGAGTTCGGCAGGCCCACCATCTCGATGAGGTCGAGCACGCGGCGCTCGCGGGACGTCTTGTCGCCCACCTTGTGCACCACGAGCGGATCCATCAGCTGGTCGTGCACGCTCATGCGCGCGTTCAGCGCCGTGGCCGGATCCTGGAACACCACCGAGATCACGCGGCCGATGAGACGGCGCTGCGCAGCCGAGCGCTTCGTCACGTCCTCGCCCTTGAAGAACACCTTGCCCGACGTGGGCTGTTGCAAACCGCACATCACGTTGGCCGTGGTGGACTTGCCGCAGCCGGATTCGCCCACGATGCCCAAGGTTTCGCCGGGCATGAGCTTGAGGGTGAGGCCGCGCACGGCCTGCACTTTGTTCGGATGCAGGATGGAGCCCGTGCGCGTTTTGAACGTCACGCGGATGTCGTCGAGGAAGATGATGGGGGTGGGTTCGCCCGCTCCCGTTGCGGGCTGGACGCCCGTGTTCACGCGTTCCTGCTCGCTCATATGATGGCACCTCCTGGGACGTACGGTTTGATGCCGAGGCGCTTGAGCTCGCTGTCGGGCAGCTCGGCGTAGTAGTGGTCGGAGTCGGACACGCGCTTGAGCACGGGGCGCAGCTGGGACACCTTGTCAGGATGGCTGGAGCGCGGCGTGAAGCGGTCGCCCTCGGGGAAGTCCTTCGGGCTGGGGACGCTGCCGGGCACCTGGTGCAGGCGCGTTCCGCCGGCTTCGATGGACAGCACCGAACCCAAGAGACCGCGGGTGTATTCGTGCACGGGATGGCACAGGATGTCGGACACCGGGCCCTGTTCGACCACCTGGCCGGCGTACATGACCGTGATGGAGTTGGCCACCTCGGCGACGAGCGCCAGGTCGTGGCTCACGAACACCATCGCGAAGCCCAGCTCCTTCTGCAGCTTGTTCAACAGGTCGATGACCTGCTTCTGCACGGTCACGTCGAGGGCCGTGGTGGGCTCGTCGGCGATGATGAGCTTCGGGTCGCGCGTCAGCGCCATGGCGATGAGCACGCGCTGGCGCTGGCCGCCGGACAGCTCGTGGGGGTAGGAGTCAAGCGTGCGCTTCGGATCGAGTCCTACCAGCTCCAGCAGCTCCTCGGCCGTGCGGGTTCCTCCGCGCTTCGTGAGCTGCTTCATTTGGGCTTTGATCAGCATGGACGGGTTCAACGAAGAGAGCGCGTCCTGGTAGATCATGGCGATTTCGCGACCGCGCAAGGCGTTCATCTGCTTCTGATCCATGTTCAGCAGGTTCTGGCCGTCGTAGAGGATCTCGCCGGACACCTTCGCCTTCGGATCCAGCAGCCCCATGATGGTAAGGGAGGTGATGGACTTGCCGCAGCCGGACTCGCCCACAAGACCCATGGTCTGGCGCGGGCGCACCACGAAGCTCACGTGGTCGACCACGTTCACGTCGCCGTGGCGCGGGAACTTGATGCACAGATCCTTCACTTCCAGAATAGGCGGCACGTCGGTACGCGCCTCGAAGCGGTCGGTGCGCGTCTTCTCAATCGCCTGAAGCTCGCTGAGGCGCTGTTCGAGCATCTCCGCCTGGGCGGCGTATGCCAGCGTGGGGTCGGCCACGAGCTTGTCGGCCTCGCGGTTCGCGCGGACGGCGGCGTCATCGGCCTTGACCGGGGCCTTGGGCGCGGCGGCCATGGCATCGGTGATGCCCTCGGACAGGATGTTCAGGCACAGCACGGTGATCATGATGGCCAGACCCGGGAACAGCGCCTGCCACCAACGACCGGCAAGCACGCCGCCGCGGGCGTCGGACAGGATGTTGCCCCACGTGGGCGTGGGCTCGGGAATGCCGGCCGAGATGAACGACAGCGACGCTTCGAACACGATGGCGTCGGCCACCAGCACGATGGTGAACACCATGACCGGGGCGATGCAGTTGCGGATGACGTGCTTCACGAGGATCCAGGGGGCGCGGGCACCGGAAACGACGACGGCGCGCGCGTAATCCTGATTGTACTCGCTCACCACGTTGGCGCGCACGATGCGGGCGATCTGCGGGATGTACAAAAAGCCGATCGCGAAGATGAGCGAGGGCACCGAATTGCCGAACACGAGTACGAACGTGGCGGCCAGCGCGATACCGGGGAAGGACATGATGACGTCCAGGATGCGCATGATGACCTCGGACACCCATTTGCGCGCCACGGCGGCGACGGCGCCGATGATGGAGCCGCACACGAGGGCGAAGGCGGTGGCGCCCAGGCCGATGATCAGCGAGTAGCGCGCGCCGTACATCATACGCGACAGCACGTCGCGGCCCTTGTCGTCGGTGCCGAACAGGAACTGGGCATCGGGGGCTTGGCGTGCCGTGAAGATCTCAAGCGGGTTGTGCGGCGCCAGGATGTTGGCGAACACGGCGATCATGACGATCAGGATGAGCACGACGAGCGAGATGCGCGATCCGATGCTCATGGCCTTCCACCGGCGGAAATGCACCTTGCCGGGATTGGCTTCCATCTTATCAGTGAGGTTTCCTCGAAGTTTGACCATGTCGCTACACCGTCCTGATTCGCGGATCGATCAGGATATAAAGCATATCCACGATGATGTTGATGATGATGAAGGTGATGGCCACGCACAGCACGACGCCCTGCACGAGCATCGTGTAGCTGGACTGGATGCCCGAGAGGATGGCCATGCCCATGCCCGGGAGGTTGAAGATGACCTCGATGACCACGGCGCCGCCGATGAGGTAGCCGATGCGCAGGCCGAGCACCGTCACGGGCGTGATCAGCGCGTTGCGCAGCACGTTGCGGGCCACCACGACGCGCTTCGGGATGCCGGCGCCCAGCGCGGTGCGCACGTAGTCCTTGTCCAACTCTTCCACCATGGACGTGCGGATGACGCGCGTCAGCTGGCCGGCCACGGGAACGCCCAGCGCGATGGCAGGCATGGCCATGCGGGCCAGCCAACCGCCCGGATCGGCCGTCAGCGAGGGCAGCGGGCCGGAGGCGGGCAGCACGTGCAGCATCGAGGAGAACAGCAGAATCATGAGCACCGCCAGCCAGAACGACGGCGTGGCGATGCAGGCGATGGAGAACACGCGGATGATCTGGTCGGGCCATCGATCCCGATACAAGGCCGAGATCACGCCGAGGATCACTGCGATGACCACGCCGATGATGAGGCCGAAGAACGTCAACTGCAACGTGACGGGCAGAGCTTCGCCGATGCGATCGGCCACCGAGGCGTTGTTCGCGCCGTAGGTGCCGAGGTCGCCTTGTACGAGGCCGACGATGAAGTTACCGTATTGCACGAGGATGGGATCGTTCAATCCGTGCTCCTCGCGATACTGCTCGGCTTGGGCTTCAGTGGCGTTCTCGCCAAGGACCGAATACGCTTGGTCGATAGGAGAGAGTGCCATGATGAAGAAGACGAGGATGGTGACACCGAAGATCATGATCGGCAACGCTATGAGGCGTCGTCCGATTAATCGTAGCAGGTTGCTCACCGTATCCCCCTTTCGCTTCGTGGGCTCGAAAGCCCGCTTGCACTGACAAACTGCTGCCTGCATCGCGCGCGCAGGCGCGGTAAGGCGTAGACAACCAATGGTATTTTATATGATTCGCACTGATTATGCGGAGAAATAAGAACGATCTTGCTTCGTGTCCGACGCCGTCGGTACGACCTCGCCGCTCGAGTTAGGACGGATTCCGTTCGCATACGAGAAACCAGCTGCTCCCGGTTCCGCGGGCATGCTCGCATCCGACGCATGCCTCGCCGGGACATAGCTCCCCGGAGCGAAACGTTTCGTCGAACAGGTCGGCGGGCAGCAGTCGTTCATCGGGTTCGGCACCTTCGATGCACGACGCGATCAAAGCGGACAGCTGGCGCATTCCCCGTGCGGTGGGGTGGGTGCCGTCGACGGCCTCGTAGTCTATGCCGAATGCCTCGAGGTCGGCCACGTTGCAGCCGTGCTCTCGCGCAGCAGCGCGAATGGCGTCGTTGTAGCTCTTGAACGGTGCGCCGCGCAGGTTCCATGCGAACGTGGGGCTCGGGCATCCGGCCACGCGTCCGGGGCAGAGCGTGCAGCACCATACCTCGGCTTGCGGGTAGGCTGCGCGCATCCGCTCCAGCAGCAGCCCGTAGGCGGCGCGGAAGCGGTCGATCGCGCCGGGCGCGGCGGCTGCCGGGGCGTGCGGTTCGATGGCGTCAAGATCGAGCGCGACGGGCACGGCGTTGCCGCGGCCGGCGGCTTGCGCCGTCGCGCCGCCCCAGCCGTAATCGTTGATGCCCATGAGCACGATGACGACATCGGGCTGCACGCCGTCTTCGGCCAGTGCGTCGATGCGTTCTTGGCTGTTTCCGGCAGGGAAGCCGGCGCCTTCCACGAGGCTTCCGGAGAACGAGCTGTTCGCCAGCAGCCGTCCGCCGAGGCGTTCGATAACTTGGGACCACCAGGTGTCGGCGCTCGACGTCACGCTGGTCTGCTCGCAGCGTTCGCCCTGGTAGTACACGGCGAATCCGTCGGGGTTGCATCCATCGAACGTGCTGATGGAATCGCCGAGAATGGAAAAGGATCTCATAGGGCCTCTTTCTCAAAAGCAAGGGCCCGCTCCTTGCGGAGCGAGCCCTGGGGGTTGCCTTGCTCTACGGGTTCACAGCGCGCGCTTACGCCTTCACGCTCGCACCGAGGAACACGAGGCCCGTCGTGGCGATGGGCTCGAAGCCGGTGATCTGCGTCTCCTGGTAGCCCGTGGCCAGCTCGCGGTGGAACAGCGGGTACAGCGGAACTTCCTCGGCCAGAAGGTCGAAGCACTTGTTCCACAGCTCCTGCTGCTCGTTGCCGGTGGCCTCGCGAGCCTGCTGCATGAGGGTCTGCAGCTCGTCGAACTTGCCGTCGCCGGCCTTCTTCCAGCAGCTGCGGCCCTGGGTCCACACGTTGTCGCCGTACCACCAGGACATCAGCAGGTCGGGGTCGTTGCCGAAGCAGGTCGGGTCGCCCGGGGTCAGCATGACGTCGTAGGGCAGCACGTCGGCCGACTCGGCCAGAGACGCCCAGTCGATCTTCGTCTCGTTGATGGTGCAGTTCACGCCGATGGCATCGAGGTCGTTCTTGATGCCGGCGGCCAGGTTCTTCACCCAGTTGTTGTTCGTCATCAGCTCGAAGCTCAGGTCGGTGACGCCGGCCTCGGAAAGCAAGCTCTTGGCCTTCTCGGGGTCGTAGGTGTACACCGTGGAAGCCTTGTGGTAGTTCTCGTGGCTCTCGGGCAGGAAGCTCGTCACCTTCGCGGCATGGCCGGCCATGGCGTTGGAGATCAGCTTGTCCACGTCCACGGCATAGTAGAACGCCTGGCGGACGCGCTTATCGTCGAACGGCTTCTTGAGCGTGTTGAACATGAAGAACGGCTGGTTGAAGCCCTGGATGTAGTCGACGGACGCGCCGGCGGCCATGAGCTGTTCGGCGTTGGCGTCGGGCACGTTCTCCATAACCTGGACCGTGGCCTCCTGCAGCGCGGTGGTGCGGGAGGTGTCGTCGAGCAGGATGTCCCAGTGCATCTTGTCGGCCGTAGCGGCGTACTTGCCGTTGTAGTTCGTGTTCGGCACGAACTCGATGGAGCCGCCGTCGTCGCCGTTGATGGTGTCGTACACCCACGGGCCGGAACCGATCGGCTTCGTCTTCAGATCATCCTCGGTCAGCGAGGCGGGGAACACCTTGACCACGCTCAGACGGCCCTTCAGCAGGCTGTCGAAGGGGTACTTCAGCGTGAAGGAGACGGTCTTGTCGTCCTTCGCAGACACCGTGTCGATGAATTCGAGGAAGGCGCCGTAGGTGGCGTCGGCCATGTTCTTCTCGAACGCGTTCACCACGTCGGCGGTGGTGACGTCCGTGCCGTCGGAGAACTTGGCACCGTCGCGCAGGGCAACCTCGTACTCGGTGTCGGAGACCTTCGTGGGCTCGCCGGCGGCAAGCGCGTTATAGGTCTTGTAGGTGTGCAGATCGAGGTCGTACAGGCCCTCGAACACATGCCACGTGGCGGCCAGCATCAGCGCGGAGCTGTTGCCGATCGGGTTGACGTTCGTGCTCGTGTAGGCCATGGCGCCGGTCAGCGTGCCGCCCTGGGCCGCTGCGCCGGCGTCGGTGCCGGCATCGGTCGACGGGGTGTCCGTCGTTTCGCCGCCGCCACCGCAGCCGGCCAGAGTCAGGCCTGCTGCAGCCGCCGCGACGGCGCTGCCCGCCAAGAACGTGCGGCGAGACAAAGTTGCTTTCAAAGGCTGTTCCATTGGTTTCCCTCCATTTCGGTATCGGGGCAGGAGGCCCCGAACGTACGTGCGTGCTTGCGCACGCGCACAACAGCAGTGCCCATTATCCGGGAAAACCCCCAGAAAATAAAGAACTTGTAAGATCAATGTTCTTATATTTGTTCAAATACGAGAATAATTCACCAGGGGAAATACGTGGTATCATGCGCCGCATGATACGAAAGAGCGATAAAAGTAACAGTTGGCTAACGGCGTTCCTCAGCCGCGAAAACCGACCGTTTCCCGCACTGGTTGTCCGTCTCTCGCGTCCAGCGTTGCCCGCGCCCGCCAAGTTGCTGGCGCCGCCCGCTTCGAACGAGGCCGTGCGCAAGTCCATGAAGGGTAACAAGCGCAGCAACACGAAGCCCGAGCTTCTGGTGCGCGAGCGCCTGCGCGCGGCTGGCCTGACGGGGTATCGGCTGCAGTGGAAGGTGCCGGGGCACCCGGACGTAGCGTGGCCGGGCAAGAGGGTGGCGCTGTTCGTCAACGGGTGCTTCTGGCACAGGTGCCCGCACTGCAAGCCCAGCATGCCGAAGAGCAACGTGGAGTACTGGGTGGTGAAGTTCGAGCGTAACGTCGAGCGCGACGAGCGCAGCCGCGCCGCGTTGGAGGAGCTAGGCTGGACCGTCCACGTGATCTGGGAATGCCAGCTCAAGAAGAAGACGATCGACGACACGTTCGCCGCGCTGCTCCCCGCTCTCGCCGAGGAGCTAGGAAAAGAACTCAAGGGCATCTAGCGAGAAGGCTGGCGCACGGTGGTCTGGCGCTCGAACGGTCCTGCTCGCGCAAACAGCTCGCTGGGCCGTTCGGCTCGTGCGGAACCGCGCCCAGACCGTCGCGCGCAAGCCTTCCGCCGCCTACCGACGGGGGCGACCGCGGCGTGCCGCCCATCGTATTCGTCGCACCGCAACGCGATTTCGGGCTGGTATCATGAATGCCGTGTATTCTGTCAGGCGAAGCAAGCTGAGCAAGAGCAGAAGGTCGGGGCCCCGATGCGCCTTTGTCGGGTGAGCATCCCCTTCGAAGGAGAGGAATATGACGAGAGAATTCAAATCTATGGACGGCAACAACGCCGCCGCGTACGTCTCCTATGCGTTTACCGAGGTGGCGGGCATTTACCCGATCACTCCGTCGAGCCCCATGGCCGACCTGGTGGACCAGTGGTCCGCTGCCGGCAAGAAGAACATCTTCGGCACCACAGTGAAGGTGTGCGAGATGCAGTCCGAGGGCGGCGCCGCCGGCGCGGTGCACGGCTCGCTGGCCGCAGGCGCGCTGACCACCACCTACACGGCTTCCCAGGGTCTGCTCCTCATGATCCCCAACATGTACAAGATGGCCGCCGAGCAGCTGCCGTGCGTGTTCCACGTCAGCGCGCGCACGCTGGCCACCCAGGCGCTGTCCATCTTCGGCGACCACTCCGACGTCATGGCGTGCCGCCAGACGGGCTTCGCCATGCTGGCCGAGACCAACGTGCAGGAGGTCATGGACCTGTCGGCCGTGGCGCACCTGTCCGCCATCAAGGGCCGCATTCCTTTCATCAACTTCTTCGACGGCTTCCGCACCTCCCACGAAGTGCAGAAGATCGCCGTGTGGGACTACGAGGACCTCGCCGACATGTGCGACATGGAGGCCGTGAGCGAATTCCGCGAGCATGCGCTGAACCCCGAGCGTCCGGCCATGCGCGGCAGCCATGAGAACGGCGACATCTTCTTCCAGCATCGCGAGGCGTGCAACGGCGTGTACGATGCGCTGCCCGCCATCGTCGAGGACTACATGCACCAGGTGAACGCCAAGCTGGGTACGAACTACGAGCTGTTCAACTACTACGGCGCGCCCGACGCCGACCGCGTGATCGTGGCCATGGGCTCGTTCTGCGACGTGGTCGAGGAGGTCGTGGACTATCTGAACGCCCAGGGCCAGAAGGTGGGCCTCGTGAAGGTGCGCCTGTATCGCCCGTTCGTGAGCGAGAAGTTCATGGCCGCGCTGCCCGCGACGGTGCAGAAGATCGCGGTCATGGACCGCACGAAGGAGCCGGGCGCGCTCGGCGAGCCCTTGTACATGGACGTCATCAACGCGCTCGCGCACGAAGGCCGCGCCGATCTCACGGTGGTAGGCGGCCGCTACGGCCTGGCGTCGAAGGACACCCCGCCGTCTTCGGTGTTCGCCATCTACCAGGAGCTGGAGAAGGACGCGCCGGCGCGCGAGTTCACCGTGGGCATCGTCGACGACGTGACGAACCTGTCGCTTCCCGAGGATCCGAACAGCCCGAACACCGCGGCCGAGGGCACCATCGAGTGCAAGTTCTGGGGCCTCGGTGGCGACGGCACGGTGGGCGCGAACAAGAACTCCATCAAGATCATCGGCGACCACACCGACAAGTACGTGCAGGCATACTTCCAGTACGACTCGAAGAAGACCGGCGGCGTGACCATCAGCCACCTGCGCTTCGGCGACTCGCCTATCCGCAGCACCTACTATGTGAACAAGGCCGACTTCGTGGCTTGCCACAACCCCTCCTACGTCACCAAGGGCTTCCGCATGGTGAACGACGTGAAGCCGGGCGGTGCGTTCATGATCAACTGCCAGTGGACGCCCGAGGAGCTTGAGCACCACCTGAACGCCGAGGCGAAGCGCTACATCGCCAACAACGACATCAAGCTGTACACCATCAACGCCATCGACCTCGCCGCTGAGATCGGCATGGGCAAGCGTACGAACACCATCCTGCAGTCGGCGTTCTTCACGCTGGCCAACGTGATCCCGCAGGACGAGGCGCTGCAGTACATGAAGGACGCCGCCACGAAGTCCTATATGAAGAAGGGTCAGGACGTCGTCGACATGAACCATCGCGCCATCGACGCGGGCGCCACGGCGTTCGTGCAGGTGGAGGTGCCTGCAAGCTGGGCGAACGCTGTGGACGAGAACGAGGCTCCGACGCTCGAGGGTCGTGCCGAAGTGGTGAAGATGGTGCGCGAGATCATGGAGCCGGTCGGCCGTATGGACGGCGACCGTCTGCCGGTGTCGGCGTTCGTCGACCACGCCGACGGCCAGTTCGAGCAGGGCGCGGCCGCCTACGAGAAGCGCGGCGTGGCTGTGAGCGTGCCCGCGTGGGATGCCGCCACGTGCATCCAGTGCAACCAGTGCGCTTTCGCGTGCCCGCATGCCACCATCCGCCCGTTCGCCCTCACCGAGGAAGAGGCTCCTGCCGCTACCGTCATGGTGCCTGCGAAGGGCAAGGCCGCTGCCGGCCTGCAGTACACGCTGGCCATCTCGCCGCTCGACTGCATGGGCTGCGGCGTGTGCGTGAACGTGTGCCCGTCTGACTCGCTGGCAATGGTATCCACGGAAAGCCAGCTGGCGCAGCAGGACGTGTTCGACTACTGCGTGGACAACGTGTCCGACAAGCCCGCGCTCGAGGATGCCACGGTCAAGGGCAGCCAGTTCAAGCAGCCGCTGCTGGAGTTCTCCGGCGCCTGCGCCGGTTGCGCCGAGACGGCGTACGCCAAGCTGGTCACCCAGCTGTTCGGCGATCGCATGTACGTCGCGAACGCCACGGGTTGCTCGTCCATCTGGGGCGGTCCGGCCGCTACGTCGCCGTATACGGTGAACGCCGAGGGTCGCGGGCCTGCGTGGTCGAACTCCCTGTTCGAGGACAACGCCGAGCACGGCCTGGGCATGTTGCTGGGTCACGAGGCGGTGCGTGACCGCCTGGTCGGCAAGTTGGAAGCCATGGCAGCTAACGACAAGACGCCGGCTGAGACCAAGGATCTTATCGCGGCGTACCTCGACACCATGGCCGATGGCGAGGCGAACGCCAAGGCCGTCGAGGCGCTCGTTCCCGCGCTCGAGGCTGCTGCCGAGAACGGTTGCCCGGAGGCGCCCGAGATCCTGCAGAACAAAGAGTACCTGAACAAGAAGTCCGTCTGGATCTTCGGCGGCGACGGCTGGGCCTACGACATCGGTTACGGCGGCCTCGACCACGTGCTGGCATCCGGCGAGGACGTGAACGTGTTCGTGTTCGACACCGAGGTGTACTCCAACACCGGCGGTCAGGCTTCGAAGGCAACCAACATCGGCCAGGTCGCCCAGTTCGCGGCCGCGGGCAAGGATGTCAAGAAGAAGAGCCTCACCGAGATCGCGATGGCGTACGGCTACGTGTACGTGGCGCAGGTTGCCATGGGCGCCAAGCCGGCCCAGACCATCAAGGCCATCGCCGAGGCCGAGGCCTATCCCGGACCGTCGCTGATCATCGGCTACTCGCCGTGCGAGATGCACTCCATCAAGGGCGGCATGGCGAACTGCCAGGACGAGATGAAGAAGGCCGTCGACTGCGGCTACTGGAACCTGTTCCGCTTCAACCCGGCCGCCGAGCCCGGCAAGAAGTTCACGCTGGACTCCAAGGAGCCTGCGGGCGGCTACCAGGAGTTCCTCATGAACGAAGCGCGTTATAGCCGTCTGACCCGCGAGTTCCCTGAGCGCGCCAGCGAGCTGTTCGAGCGCAACGAGAAGGCGGCCATGGACCGCTACGAGCACCTGCTCAAGCTCAAGGACGTCTACGCCGAAGCGTAAGCCGTTTTCAAGGAACACGATGAACGAAAGCCCCCGACGCGAACGAGCGTCGGGGGCTTTTTGCGTCCGAGAGTTGTTCTTCGTTGATGTTGTACGAAAATGGTTGTACAATTGAGCACACGAAAGGAGTCGGCATGGACGATTCTATGGTTACGGCACGCATGCTGGATGAAAAGAAGCGCAAAGGCGCTCGCATCCTTGCGCGAGAGGGTCTCAGCGCTTCTCAAGCGATCAACCTCATGTACGACAAAATGATCGAGGAGGGGGAGGCGGGTTTCCTTCGAGCCGATTCGAGCCGTATCGGCGATGAGGCGAAGTGGGCCGCTGCTTCTCGCTTCGTCGATTCTCTATCCTCGAAGCGCGCTTCTCGTTTCGACGATATGACTAAGGCAGAGGTGAGGATGGAGCGCCTGCGTTCGAGGGGCATGATGTGATATGGCTCGCATGAAGCTCCTGTTGGACACCAATGTCGTTATCGATTATCTGCATGAGCGCGAGCCATATTACGAAAAGGCGCGCTTGCTCATGACGGCGGGCCGTGTGGGGGAATTCAGTCTCTGGATCACCTCGTCGCAGGTGACCGATCTTATCTACATCCTCTCGGAGGGCGGGAAGCGCTCGCTGTTGTCGCATGTGCTTGAGCAGCTGCGAGGGATGCGGACGTTCGTGAACGTGCATGCCGTCAGCGATCGGGAGGTCGATCGGATGCTGGCAGCCTCGTGGAAGGATCCGGAAGATTCGCTTATCTTTGAATCGGCATTGGAGATGCGCGCCGATGCAATCGTCACGCGCAATCAGAAAGATTTCGAGTCATCGGTGATCAAAGTGGTGGACTGCGACGAATTCTTCGTCTGGATGCGCAAGGACTTCGGATTGGACTACGAAGAGGTGGTCATCTAGCGAGATGCGTGATCGGACGCATATGAGTGAAACGTGGTCGGCTTCCCCTTCGGGGTGAAGCCAATTGCGATTCGTGCCCAGTGCGTCTATCCGCACCGCGATGCGCAGAGCTTCGGGCCGTCGTGCGAACGGGCGGGTATCAGCCGCCCGTTGCGCAAGACGGGCGGGCGCTCATGCGCTACCATGGGGGCACCCGATTTCAGAAGGAGCCGACGCACGCCATGGACGAAGCACGCGAGCCCACCCCTCATGCCCTGACGCGATTCTCCGACGAGGTGCGCGGCTGGTTCCTCGATGCCTTTCCCGAGCCCACGCCGTTGCAGGAGCGTGCCTGGGACGTTATCGAGGGCGGCGAGAACGCGCTGGTCATCGCACCCACCGGCTCGGGCAAGACGCTTGCTGCGTTCCTGTTCGCCATCGACGAGCTTATGCGCGAGAAGGCGGCGACGGCGGATTTGCCGAAGAAGGAGCGTCCCGGCAAGGGCGTGCGCGTGCTGTACATCTCGCCGCTGAAGGCGCTCGGGGCGGACGTGGAGCGCAACTTGCAGGCGCCGCTCGCCGGCATCGCGGCGCGCATGGCGGCCGCAGGCGGCGCGATGCCCGAAGTGCGCACGGGCATGCGCACGGGCGACACCACGCCCGATCAGCGCCGTAGCCTGCAGCGCAACCCGCCCGACATCCTCATCACCACGCCCGAGTCGCTGTACCTCATGCTCACGTCGCAGGCGCGCGAGACGCTGCGCACCGTGGAAACCGTCATCGTCGACGAAGTGCACGCGTTGGCGGGAAGCAAGCGCGGCGCGCACCTGGCTTTGAGCCTCGAGCGCCTCGACGACCTGCTGGACGAGCCGGCGCAGCGCATCGGGCTGTCGGCCACCGTGCGTCCGCGCGACGAGATCGCGCGCTTCCTGGGCGGGCCCCATCCCGTGCGCGTCGTCGCCTCCGAGGGGCGGCCCGACATGGACGTGCGCGTGCGCGTGCCCGTGCGCGACATGACCGCCGTGCCGACGTTCGGGGGAAGCGACCTGACGGGGGGCGGCGCGGGAAAGCGCGGGGGAGGGCCGCGCCGCGCGCCTGCGGAGGAAGCGTGGAAGTCCGACCGCGCCCTGCGCGCCGCCATGGCGAAGTCCTCGCTCCCGGCGAGCACGACGAGTCCCGACAGCCGTCTCGGCTCGTCTTCCATCTGGCCCTACATCGAAGCCTCCATCCTCGACGAGGTGCTGGCGCACCGCACCACCATCGTGTTCGTGAACTCGCGCGGGCTGTGCGAGAAGCTGACGGCGCGCCTGAACGACCTGTACGCGAAGCGCATGGGCATCGCGCGCGGCGTCGATGCGGACGCCCCGGCGGCGCCCATCCGCTCGGATCTGGGCTCTACGGCGGACATGTCCACGGGCGCGCCGGCCGTCATCGCGAAGGCGCACCACGGATCGGTGTCGAAGGAGAAGCGCCTGCAGGTGGAGCGCGAGCTGAAAGCGGGCGAGCTGCCGTGCGTGGTGGCCACCTCGTCGCTGGAACTGGGCATCGACATGGGATCCATCGATCTCGTGCTGCAGGTGGCGGCCCCGCCGTCGGTGGCCAGCGCCCTGCAGCGCATCGGGCGCGCGAACCACCAGGTGGGCGGCCGCTCGACGGGGTCCATCTTCCCGCGCACCCGCACCGAGATCATCGACGCGGCCGTGGCGGCCGAAGGCATGTACGAGGGTCGCATCGAGCAGACGGCGCTCGTGAAGAACGCGCTGGACGTGCTGGCCCAGCAGACGGTTGCGGCGGTGGCCATGGACGAGCTGGCGGCGGACGACTGGTTCGACACCGTGCGGCGCGCGGCCCCGTATTCCGAGCTTCCGCGACGGGCCTTCGATTCGGTGCTGGGCATGCTGGCCGGCCGCTACGCGACGGCCGATTTGGCCGAGTTCTCGCCGCGCATCGTGTGGGATCGCGAGCGCGGGCGGCTGCTGGCGCGTCCCGGCACGCAGCGCCAGGCCGTCATGTCGGCGGGCACCATCCCCGACCGCGGGATGTTCTCGGTGGTGTTGCCGGAAGGCGACGGCGCGCAAGGCCGGCGGCGCGTGGGCGAGCTGGACGAAGAGATGGTGTACGAGTCGCGAGTAGGCGACATCATCACGTTGGGCACCAGCTCGTGGCGTATCAGCGAGATCACGCGCGACCGCGTGATCGTGGAGTCCGCGCCCGGGCGCTCGGCCCGTCTGCCGTTCTGGCATGGCGAAGGCGTGGGGCGGCCCGCCGAGACGGGGCGCATGCGCGGCGCGTTCTTGCGCGCGGTGGCCGCGGGCATCGAAGGCGACGATGCGGAGGCGGAGGAGGGGGGCTTCGGCGTGTCCTGTGCGGTGAGCGAGCGCTTGGCCGCGGATGGCCTCGACGACGATGCGCAGCGCAACCTCGTCGAGCTGATCCGCTCGCAGCGCGCGGCGACGGGCATCATCCCCGACGACAAGACGCTCGTGGTGGAACGCTGCGAGGACGAGCAGGGCGACTGGCGCGTGCTGCTGCATTCGCCGTACGGCCGCCGCGTGCACGAGCCCTGGGCGATGGCGGTGTCCGACCGCATCATGGCGATCTACGGCTACGATGCGCAGGCCATGGCGGCCGACGACGGCATCGTCCTGCGCATCCCCATGACCGAGACCCGCCTTCCCGGCATCGAGCTGTTCGCGTTCGACTCCGACGAGCTCGACCGCATCGTGCGCGATCGCGTGGGCTCCACGTCGCTGTTCTCGGCGCGGTTCCGCGAATGCGCCGCGCGCGCCCTGCTGATGTCGCCCATCGCGCCGGGCAAGCGCGCCCCGCTGTGGCAGCAGCGCCTCAAGGCCGGCCAGCTGCTGGAGGCTGCCCGGCGCGAGCGCGAGTTCCCCATCCTGGTGGAAACGGCGCGCGAGTGCTTGCAGGACGTGTACGACATGAGGGCGCTGCACGAGCTGATGGAGCAGGTGCAGGCGGGATCGGTGCGCTTGGTGGAGGCGCAGACGTCGGTGCCGTCGCCGTTCGCGGCGCCGCTTCTGTTCGGGTACGTGGGCGAGCACCTCTACGCGGGCGACCTGCCGCACGCCGAGCAACGCGCGTCGCTGCTGTCGCTCGACCCCACGCTGCTGGGCGAGCTGCTGGGCTCGACCGACTTGGGCGACGTGCTGGACGCGGACGTGATAGCCGGCGTGGAGGCCGGCTTGCAGCGCCTTGCTCCCGATCGGCGCATGCGCGGCGTCGAGGGCGCGGCCGACTTGCTGCGCGTGCTGGGGCCTCTGTCCGTCGAGGAGGCGGCGTTGCGCATGCGTTCGGACGCCGAAGCGGACGACGACGGGGCAGCGGACGAAGGGGGCGGCGAAGTGGCCACCGAAGAGGAAGCGCATGCGCTGCTCGAAGAGCTGCAGCGCGCCCATCGGGCGTTTACGGTCGTGTTGGGCGGCAAGGAGCTCTGGGCGGCCGTCGACGATGCGGCGTTTCTGCGCGATGCGCTGGGCGCGACGATCCCCCCGTGGGCCGACGCGCTCAACCGCCCCGCCAGCCAATCCGGCCAAGCGCAAGCCCCCTTACGTGATTCCGAGCGAAGCGAGCAGCGCGAAGTCGAAGGATCCCGTGCGGCGTCGGCCGAAAGCGATGGCGGCGAGGATGCGCTCCACCCCCTGGACGAACTGCTCGCACGCTACGCGCGCACGCACGGCCCCTTCTCCGCCGAGGCCGCGGCGGCGCGCTTCGGCATCGGGGTCGCCGTCGCCCGGGACGGCCTCGCCCGCCTCGCCTCGGCGGGGCGCCTCATGCAGGGCCGCTTCGGGGAAGACGGGGACGGGCGGGCGCGCGCCTGGGTCGAGACGGGTGTGTTCCGGCGTCTGCGCTCGCTGTCGTTGGCGGAAGCGCGCCGCGCCGTGCAGGCGGTGAGCCCGAGCGCGTTCGCGCGCTTCCTGATCGACCTGCAAGGAGCAGGGCCGCTGGGCGAGGAGCGATTCGAGGGCATCGACGGACTCGCCCAGGTGATCGCCCAGTTCGAAGGCGTGTTCCTGCCGGCTTCGGCCTGGGAGGCGCACGTGTTCCCCAGCCGCGTGCGCGACTATCGTCCCGGCATGCTCGACGAGCTGCTGGCTTCAGGCGACGTGGTGTGGGCGGGCGCTCGCCGCGAAGGCGACGAGGGCGATGGGCATGGGCGGGCGCCGCGGCCTCGCAGCTCCCGCGAGCGCGAAGCCGCAGGCCTCGTCGCGTTCTATCCCACCGATTCGCCGTTCGCGCCCGTACGGCCCGATCTGGCCGATGCGCCGTCCGACGGGCCGAAGCCGGAAGGCTCGGCGGCGCCGTCGGTCGAGGCGGCCGTGGTGGAAGCGCTCGGGTTCGGAGGCGGCTTGTTCTTCCGCCAGATCGTCGATGCGGTGCGCCGACGGCTTGCGCCCGAGTTCGTCGACGAGGCGGTCGTAGCCTCCACCATGCGCGAGCTCATGTGGGACGGGCGCGCGACGAACGACACGTACGCGCCGGTGCGCGCCTCGCTCGAAGGCGCGGGCGCTGCTGCGGGCAAGCCGCGCAGCGCGCCGCGTCGACGCGTGAGCAGCCGCCGGTCCGCCATGCGCACCGTCGATTCGCCGACGATGCGGGGCATAGCGTCCGCGCAGGCCGCGGTGGGCGCGGCTCTGACGGGGCGGTGGTCGCTCATCATGCCGTCGCCGGAGAACGACACGGTGCGCGCCATCGCGCTGGTGGAATCGATCCTCGATCGCTACGGCGTGCTGTCTCGCGACGTGGTGCAGCTGTCGGGCGTGCCCGGTGGGCTGGCCGCGTTGCTTCCCGTGCTGCGGCAGATGGAGGACGTGGGGGATGTGCTGCGCGGCGCGTTCGTGCAGGGCCTCGGCCCCGCGCAGTTCGCCGCGCGCGAGACCATCGACGTGCTGCGCACATACGAGGCGAAC
>OBXM01001035.1_pt1 | contig 19905 bp, 23 predicted proteins | sample 1538141 | NCBI WGS metagenome assembly OBXM01 (sample SAMEA2580153, study PRJEB22360) | human gut metagenome | biome: human gut; feature: human-associated habitat; material: faeces | place: Denmark | collected 2008/2010 | reverse complement strand
TAACCCTCCATACGGACGGGAAACCGGGAAATGGGTTCGCAAAGCCTATGAAGAAGCTCGGAGCGGGAAAACGGTTGTTCTTCTGATTCCGGCCAGAACAGACACAGCATACTTTCACGACTACATATACGGGAAAGCGGAAATCCGGTTCGTGCGCGGGCGGCTACGCTTCACCGATGAAGAGGGAAAAGCATACGCCCCCGCCCCGTTCCCGTCAATGGTGGTCATCTACAACGGAAAGCGACGGTGAAAATACATGACCTATCAACCGAAAGTCATTCGGTGCCGCCTACATACGAGAGGCAAGACCATTCAGGAAATCCGGGAGAGGTACGCCGGACAGGGCATGACATACCGGGATTTCGAGAGCATTCAGCGGGCGAATGAAGAGTTTGACGGGCTGGTGGTCCTGCTGTCCCTTTGGGACTATGACAACCACGAAGCCTATCACCTGCATAATTGGGACCCGGCGGACGACGAACGAATGATGATGGCAATTTATCATTCCGAGCAGGTCCACCCGTTCCCCCGGTACAAAAACGCCCTTGAACAGTTCAAGGCGGACTGGGCCACGGGGACCTACGACCCCGGCGCGACACTATGTTTTCAGCCGGAGGACGTGGAGGAAATCGAAGTTCTTTGCGAAGAGATCGTGCCAGAGCCGCAGACGGCCACACCACCGCCCCGGACACCCAAAAAGAAGCGCAGGAAGCGGCGCAGGAAGTGAGGCGAAGAAAATGTGTGACAAGAGTTGTCCGGATTTCGGGAAGTGCGAAAAATGCAGGCACGGGGAAAAGACGGGGAAACGGATAGAATGCAGAATCGGTGATCGCCGCGGGCCACATTCTCGCTGTTTTACGTGCCGGAAAAAAGATAGGTGCAAGCGGGCAAGAAAAGGCGGTGAACCAACATGAAGCTAAAGAAAGTTGCTTCCATTTGCAGTAAAACGAAAATCTTCTGTCTGTATGACCGGGAGGAATCCGGCGGAGAGGTTTCACAATGGCTTGGGGATTCATCCGCAATTTACCCGATCACAGGACTTCCGTACATGGATGAAGAAAATATCTATTCCATGTTCGACATTTCAGCCAAACAGCAAGAGAAGATTATATTTCGCCACCAGCGCGCGCCGGAGGGAATCAACCTTTCCGACACGGACCCGACGGAACACCGGATTGACGAAGAGAGCCTTTCGCTGATGTACGACGGCGGCGTGTTGAAGCCGTTGCAAACGCGGAACGGGATTTCGTTCATTCAGAACAAGTATTTATCGCCGCTGGAAGATGTAATCGACATGGTGCAGTTGTACGAGCGGGAAACCCCGCAGGGCATGACATACATTGTCGCAAAGACCGGGCTTTTCGCCGCGGCGGTCATCATGCCGTATAACGTCATCAATGAAAAGTTCGTCTACCACCTTTCCGCACTGGCCCGGCAATGTAGCCGCGCGCTGGCGGAAAAGAAGATAGACCGACCCGCGGCGGAGGCCATAGACGAAACGCAGTACAGAGTCAGCGTAGACGAAAGCACCGGGGAAATCATCAATTTTCCCGGAGAAATGGAGGCGGAACAATGAAACTTGCGGCATTCAACGCAACGTGTCCTTTCGAGATCGGGGACAAAATCAAGAGCAGACGGAGGGCAACGCCGGGAGAGGCGGAGGCGTTCAGACTTGACCCGGCGGCAGTCGTCGAAGAGGTCCACACAATCACCGACATTGTGTGCGAACATAGCGTGAAGCACGGAACAGTTACATTCCTGTATGAACTGGACAACAGCGGGAAACTGGTCCATATCGCCGCGGCCCCACGCCCGGAACAGCGGGAGGCCCCGACGCAAAGCAAAGGCGTGACGCTGATTGCGGAGGATAAAAGCGGCCCGCTTCCGCCGGGGTTCGTTGACTTCATCAAGCGGCGGTTCGGATGACACAGAGCCGGACCGGACAGAAAGCAGGCGACCGAATGACGACCATAAAAATTTACGCCTCTTGCCCCTATGAGATAGGCGAGGAAATCACCATAAACCGAAAAATTTCCCCGCCGGAACTGGCGTTCAAATTCCCGGCGGAAACCCACACGATCACCGATATTGTGTGCCAGTACAGCACGCAGACCGGGGAAGCCGTGTTTCTGTATGAGTTGGACGGGCGCGGTCCGCTGGTGCAGATACAGGAGCCGCGGCGGAAGAAGCGGCGCAAGTAACCACTACCCGCCGAGCGGGACAAATAAAACAAGGAGGTTTGACCGATGAAAATTATCTCCATTATCAACCTGAAAGGCGGCGTTGCAAAGACGCTAACCGCCGACAATATGGCCCACGTACTCGCTGTTTTCCACAAAAAGCGGGTATTGCTTGTGGATAACGATAAGCAGGGCAACACGTCAAAGGCGTTCGGGGTTCATTCCTACGATGACAAGAGCCTTTCCGATGTTCTGACCGCCCGGAGGCTGGACGTGCGGGAGGTCATCAAAAAGACCAGGTTCGAGAATATCGACGTATTGCCCGCTAACATGACGCTGATTCGCGCGAATATGGAAGTCTTGATGGACACCACCCGGCCCCAGCAAACACGCCTGCGGGCCGCGCTGGACCCCGTGGCGGGGCAATATGACTTCTGTATTATCGACAACGCCCCGGACATCAACATTTCCACCATAAACGCCCTTGTTGCCTCCGACGACGTGATTATTCCGATTAAGATTGACAAGTACGCTTTCGACGGGCTGGCCGAACTGAAAGAGCAGATCGAGGACACGCGGGACGACCTGAACCCGCGCTTGCGGCTGGCCGGGTGCCTGATTACCTGCTTTATCCGGGCAGACGCAGAGAAGCAGGGCGAAGCATGGTTGCGGAGCCGCCCGGAATACCCCGTATTTGATACCCGCATTCGGTATTCAGAGAAAGTCACCGAAAGCACCTTTTCGGAAATGCCGATTGCAGAATATAGCCGCCGGAGCGGGACCGCTATGGACTATATCGCTTTCGTGCGGGAATATTTGCAGAGGGGCAAGGCATGAGGGAAAAGAAGCTGACCCCGGAATATTGCAAAAACGGGAAAATACGGGCGTATCAATGCGGGATTTGTGATCGGCTGGACGTGGACGACGTGACGGACAAACGCTTTTGCCGAGCGGGATTCTGGCCCGGTTGCGGGGACCCGGACGGGTGTCGGGAAGCGTTCAAACTGATTACAGGTGCCGGACGAATTGGCGTACACAGGTAAACCGTCCGATTCGGACAGAAAGGGGCGTACATCATGGGAAAATTCAATCTGAATCAGATTTTGAACAACGCGTCGCGGCAGGCGGCGGAGGGGGGGGACACCCCGCCCCGCCCCGCTGAAAGCGAGATAAAGAAAATCAGCGTCTTTGACCTTGTGCCGTCGGAAGATAACTTCTATTCCATGCGGGAGATTGAAGAACTGAAAGCGGCAATCGAGATCGCCGGGAAAGTTCTGCAAAACCTGACCGTTGTTCCGCTGGACGGTGGGAAATACAAGGTCATTGCGGGCCACCGCCGCCGCCTCGCGTCGCTGGCCCTTGTGGAAGATGGAAAGCCGCAATATGAATTCGTCACCTGTTCCGTGGAGCCGAACGAGGAAGCGGCGGAAGATCAGGAAATCCGGGACGGCCTGAACCTGATTGTCACCAACTCCCAGCGGGAGAAAACGGCATGGGATAAGATCGAGGAAGTGCGCTACTTGCGGGACGTGCTGGAAAAGGCAAAGACCCGCCCACGGTTCGTGGCCGTCCTGCAAAGAATTGTCGCAACCGTGTTCGGGGACAGCAAGGTTCAGGCGGACGGAACCCGCGATTTTATCGCAAAAGTGCTTCACACAAGCCCGGCGCAGATCGGGCGGTATGACACCATCATTCGCCACCTGTCCCCGGAATTCAAAGAAGAACTGAAAGCAGACCGCATAAACCTTTCGACCGCCTGCGAACTGGCGGGATTGCCAGAAGAGGACCAGCGGGCCGCGTTCGAGGAATACCAGAGAACCAGGGAAATTTCCATCAAGGCCGCACGGGAGCGGAAGCCACAGACAACCCCGCCCCCTCCCCCGCCGCAGACCGCGGAAAACACCGCGCCGCCCGCTGAATCTGTCCGGGAACGGGAGCAGACACCGCCGCCCCCGGCGCATTGCATTCCCTCCACCGTCCCGCCTCCGAAAATCGAATGGGACAAAGCGCCGGGGGCGGAACACCCCGCAGACGGCCCGCAGAACGCGCAGGACGGGCAGAAGCCGCAGGCGGTGAAGATGGACCCGGAGGGGGCCGAAAAGCCCACAGAGGACGCGCAGGGGCAAACGGGGGCGGAAAGACAGCCGCAGAAAGAAACACGGTGCGTCGGGAAAGGGATTTGCCCGTGTTGTGGCGAGAAGTTCGACGCGGGGCAGGTCACGCGATATAACACATTCGGGACGCAGGCCGTCGGTCCCGTGCATTGTCCGCATTGCGGGAAGATGCTGAAAATCTTGTGTTCGGTGGAATATATCTGTTCCCCTGCGGAAGAGTGAGGGCGCGCAGATGGACGAAATCGAATTGGCCGGTTTTACTGCGGAGCAGGCCGAAATCATAAGAGAAGCCGCGAGAAAATACGCGGAAAGAACAATGATTACCGCGGAAGAGGCAACCGAAAAGATTTTGGACGCACTAAATTTCATTTCGGGTGCGATTCGGGAAGCATTTGACAAACTGACAGCGGTATTTCGTGAACTGGCGGAAGAGTTGAAGCCGATAGACATTGAATCGCGCGCCCGGCGGAGGAAGCAGAATCGGACGCGGGCAAGACTTATCGAAAAGCGATACCGGGCGGAAATCCGGCGGGCGGAAAATACACGAATTTATCGGCGGATATATAAGCCGCCCTAAAGCAGAGCGGAGGAAGCGGACGTGAACAGGGAAAAAGTTATTGTGATCCTGCGTTATTACAGGGACGCAGACAAAGCAATCAAAATGAACGAGCGGGTTATTAAGAACCTCGAAGATCAGTATTATTCGACGTTGGGGGCGGTCAATTCCGACGGTATGCCGCACGGGAAAGGCACGACTTCAAATCCCGTTGAACGTGTGGTGCTGAATATCCCCCGTTCTGTCACACAGACCATTGACCGATTGCGGCGCGAGATAGAGGAAATCGGGAAAATAAAAGCAGAGATCGCGGAAGAATTGAAATGCCTGAATTACACCGAAAAAGCGTTGATTCAGGGGTTTTACATAGAGGGTGAACAATGGGAACGGCTTTCGGCGCGAGTAAATTACAGCCCGCGGCAATGCCGGAATATCCGCGCCGCCGCGCTGGACTGTCTGGCAAGGAATTTCAGCGCAAACAAAATCATTTCGCGCTATCGCTTCCCGGAAAAATAAGATTGCCACCCATTGCCCGTTTTCCGTGGTAAAATTGGTATTGTGGAAAATGAACACAACGATTCGGGCGGCGTATTCCTCCGCGCCGTTCGAGTGCAGAAAACGGACCATGTTTTGAACATGGCCCGTTTTTTACGCGCTTCCGCGGAAGTATGCGGGGCGAAAAATAGGAAACAAACGAAAGGGGGTGCGTAGACAATGGCAAAAGTGAGAAGCCCGGAGCGGGACAAAGTGCGCCGGGCATGGCTTGAATCCGGCGGAACCATGACGGCGAAACAGCTTGCGGAACAATTCGGCGTAAGGGCTGAACAGGTCCGAAAATGGAAAAGCCTTGATAATTGGCAAGCAGACCTTGACGCACAGAAACCGAAGCGGAAACGCGGCGGACAGCCGGGCAATAAAAATGCCGTGGGCGCGGGCGCGCCCGTAGGGAATAAAAATGCCGAAACGCACGGGGCATATTCCACGGTCCGTCTATGCGATCTACCGCAGGAACAGCGGGAGTATATCGAGGGAATCACGCTGGACACGGAAACAAATATGCTTGCAGAACTGCAAACACTGATTGCAAAGGAAGCCGACCTGCAAAACAAGATTGCCGCGCTGGAACATGGCGACCCAGCCGCGCTTTATATTGACCGCGTTGTTGAAATGCGCGCCCCAAAAGGGACAAAACGATTAGAACAACAGCGAGAGAAGTTGGAAGCCCTGAAACGGGAAGAAGATTCCCTGATTTGGGATATGGACGGGAGCAACGGGAAGAAACCAACCAGACAGCAGGAAAAGAAACTGGAAGCCCTGCAACGGGAGATTGCCGCATTGCAGGACACCACGGGCGACAAGGAACGCGCCCTTGAACGCGAGGGCTACACAGTGACAATGCAGACTGTCATAAAGGCAAGCGCATTCGACCGGGCTATGAAGTTGGAAGCCGAACTGAACAGAATACACGGGCGCATTATCAAACTGCTTGATTCCATCAAGGGATATGAGATGGAGAGCCGCCGCCTGCGGCTTGAAGAGCGGAAATATAATCTTGCAAAGCAGAAACTTTCGGGAGCATACGACATCGACCCTGAAACGGGAGAGATCAACGACGAAGCGGAAGAGCCGGACGAATTGGAAATATGAAATAGGTTCTTTCGGCGGGCCGCGCGGCCTGCGGGTCCAGCGAGCCCCGGCGTTTTTTTAGATACGAAATTTTTTTGAACGCTTCCGGGACCGGGAAAATTTTTAAGGGGGTATGCCAAAAAAGCGCGGGAGGGGTGGAAAAACGGTGAAACTTTACGACGCGAAAGCGGTTGCCCGATTCCTCGACGTGTCGGAACGACGGGTGCGGCAGTTGCGCGACGAAAAGGTGATCGCAGAAGTTCGACCCGGTTTGTACGACCTGATCGACACGAACCACCGCTATATAAATTATCTCCGAAAGAGGAACCCGGAGAGCGAAGAGACGATAGATTACAACACCGAGCGGGCGAAGCTGGTTCGAGCAAAGCGGAAGAATGAAGAATACGAATTGCAGTTGAAAGAAAACACGCTTCACGCCGCGGCGGACATCGAAGCCGTTATGACGGATATGCTGGTAAACTTCAAATCCCGTCTGATGGCGATTCCGTCAAAGCTGGCCCCGGTCCTTTGCAAGAAAACGGACAAGGCAGAGATATTCGCCCTGCTGAAAGATCATATCGACGAAGCCTTGATGGAACTTTCCGATTTCAAAACTACATTCGGGGAAAGGGGGAACAGCAATGAAAAAAGCGACGGTTGACCTGTTCACCCGGATTTTTGCGGTGCTGGCCCCTCCCCCGAATATGACCATATCGCAATGGGCGGACAAATACCGCCGCTTGTCCTCCGAATCGTCGGCGGAGCCGGGCCGATGGCGCACATCAAAAGCCCCATACCAGCGGGAGATTATGGACGCAGTTTGCGACATGCGGATTCAAAAAGTGGTCATCATGTCAGCCGCGCAGATCGGGAAAACGGACGCGCTGATTCTGAACCCGATCGGCTACTATATGCACTACGACCCGTCCCCGATCATGGTCATGCAACCGACCATTCAAATGGCGGAAACATTCTCCAAAGACCGCCTTTCCCCGATGTTGCGGGACACCCCTGTTTTACGGGACCGCGTGAACGACAAGAGCCGGAACAGCGGGAACACGATCTTGCAGAAAATTTTCCCCGGCGGTCATGTGACGATGGTTGGCGCAAATTCGCCGTCCTCCCTCGCCTCCCGCCCGATTCGGATTCTGCTTGCGGACGAAATAGACCGATACCCGGCCACGGCTGGCAATGAGGGCGACCCCCTGTTGCTGGCCGGGAAGCGGCTTGCGACCTTTTGGAACAAGAAAGAAGTGTGCGTGAGTACGCCGACCAACAAGGAAACGTCCAGAATCGCCGTTGAATTTGAACACAGCACACAAGAGGAATGGAACGTACCTTGCCCGGCGTGCGGGGCATACACGCCGCTTTTGTGGGCGAATATCATTTTCGACCGGGACAAGCTGGACGAAATCGGGTGCGCTTGCCCGGCGTGCGGCGTGGTTTCCAGCGAAACGGAGTGGAAAGAGCAGTTCGGAAAGGGTAAATTCGTTGCGGCACACCCGGAACGAAAGGTGCGCGGATTCCATTTGAACGCCCTTGCTTCCCTCTTTGTGGAATGGCGGGAAATCGTCGAAAAATTCCTGACAGCAAACGAAGAGAAGAAAAAAGGCAACATCGAACTTCTAAAAGTCTGGACAAATACCGAAATGGGCGAAACGTGGGAGGAAGAGGGCGAACAAATCGAAACGGACGACCTCTTCAAACGCCGCGAACGCTATAATTGCGAGGTCCCGGAAGAAGTGCTGGTGCTGACCGCGGGCGTGGACGTGCAGGACGACCGTTTTGAAGTGGAGGTTGTCGGCTGGGGCGTGGACAAGGAAAGCTGGGGAATCAAGTATCAGGCGATCTACGGCGACTTGAAGTTGAAGCCCGTGTGGGATGAACTGGACAAGTTTCTTTCGCAGACGTTCACCACCGCAGACGGGCGGCGGCTGAAAATTATTTGCGCCTGCGTGGATTCCGGCGGACACTTCACGACACAGGTTTACCGATTCTGCAAAGAGCGGACGGCCCGACGTGTGTTCGCAATCAAGGGAAAAGGCGGCGCGGAAGTGCCGTACTTCAATAGGCCGTCAACAGCGAACAATATCAAAGCCCCTCTTTTCACTGTCGGAGTTGACACGGGCAAGGCCCTTTTATATCAACGACTGGCGGTGCAGGAAGAGGGGCCGAATTATTGCCATTTTCCGCGTGAAAAGGACCGGGGGTACACGCAAGAGTATTTCCGCGGCCTGACCGCCGAAAAAATGGTGATCACCTATAAGCGCGGAAAAGCGCAATACGTCTGGACGCTGAAAGACGGCGGGTACAAGCGGAATGAACCGCTTGATATTCGGAACTATGCGACCGTCGCTTTGGAAATCGCAAATCCGGTTTTGAAACGGACGGAGCGGGACGCGGCCACAGCCGCCCCCGCACAGAAGCGGCGGGGCAGACGATCAAGAACCAACGGAGGTATTTTGTAAATGGCGGGAATCAGCCTTGAAATCGCAAGAAAGCACCTCTCCGCATGGCTGGAAGCGGAATTGGAGGTTACGACACACCAAAGTTACACCATCGGTTCGCGGAGCCTGACAAAAGCGGACCTTGCGGACATCCGGCAACAAATCGAATTTTGGAAAAACGAGGTTGCGCGGCTGGAAAACATCGAAAAGCGCGGCGGACGAAACCGCGTTTTCCGTGTGGTCCCGCGGGACCTTTAAGACCATGACAAAGGAGGCGAAGCGGGTTGAACACGCTTGACCGAATGATTGCCGCAGTATCGCCGCAACGGGCCGTGAAGCGCGCCGCCGCCCGCCGGAAGCTGGAAATACTGGACAGCGGGTACAGCAACTACGGCGCGTCACAGACAAAAAAATCAATGCTGGGCTGGTTGTATGGCGGCGGGTCCGCAAAAGAGGATATACAAGAGAACCTTTCCGTCCTCCGGCAACGGTGCCGCGATCTTTACATGGGCGTACCGCTGGCAACGGGCGCGCTGAAAACGTGCCGGACAAATGTTGTCGGCGCGGGGTTGCGGCTGAAAAGTCAAATTGACTATGAGGCGTTGGGAATGGATGAAGAAACAGCCCGCGACCTTGAACGAAAGATCGAGCGGGAATTTTCCTTGTGGGCGGATTCCCCGGCCTGCGACCTTGAACGGCTGGACAATTTCTATGAACTGCAACAACTGGCCTTTCTGAACTGGCTTATGAGCGGCGACGTGATCGCCACGTTGCCAGTGACAAAGCGGGTGAACTGCCCGTATGACCTGCGAATCTGTCTGATTGAGGCGGACCGATTGAGCAACCCGAACGGAACGGTTGACCCGCATTTCGTCGGAGGCGTGGAAACCAACGACGCGGGCGAGGTGATCGCGTACCATATCAGCAAGCACCATCCGTTGTCCTACGATGCAAGCGAATACGGGTGGACGCGGGTTGAAGCATGGGGCGCAAAGACAGGGCGGCGGAACGTGCTTCACATTATGAACCGGGAGCGCATCGGACAACGGCGCGGCGTGCCGTTTCTGGCCCCTGTCATTGAAGCATTGAAGCAGTTGGGCCGATATACCGACGCGGAACTTGTCGCCGCCGTGGTTTCCGGTATGTTCACGGTGTTCATCGAAAAGGAATCCGCGTCCAGCGACGGAACCTTTGGCGAGATCATCCCGGAGGAAGCGCAGGTGGACGCGGGCGACGACAGCACGATTGAACTTGCGCCCGGCGCAATCGTGGACTTGAACGAGGGAGAAAAGGCGCACGACATGAACCCCGGCAGGCCGAACACGGCGTTTGACGGGTTCGTGGTTGCGATTTGCAGGCAGATCGGCGCGGCCCTCGAAATCCCCTATGAACTATTGGTAAAGAACTTCAACGCGTCTTACAGCGCGTCCCGCGGGGCGTTGCTGGAAGCGTGGAAAATGTTCCGAATGTACCGGACATGGCTTGCAAATGACTTCTGCCAACCGATTTATGAAGAATGGTTCGCGGAGGCCGTGGCAAAGGGACGAATCCCCGCGCCCGGATTTTTTGGCGACCCTATCATTCGCAAGGCGTACACAGGCGCAGAATGGAACGGCCCGGCGCAGGGGCTTTTGAACCCGGTGCAGGAAGTGACCGCGGCGGAAAAGCGGGTGCAGAACGGATTTTCCACCCGCGACCGGGAAGCAATGGAAATGAACGGGTCCGATTTCTACCGGAACGCCGCGCAGATCAAACGGGAAGAAAAAATGTTAAGGGAGGCGAAAGCAGATGGCACAGGAACAGAGCCGGGCGCAGGCCCAGCACAAACAGGTAAAGAATAAACATTTCTGGACGTTCCGGGCCGCGGCGGGAGATAACGCCGCCCCGGAACTGATTTTATACGGCGACATTGCTTCCGAAACGTGGTGGGGCGACGAAGTGACCCCGCGGCAGTTTACAGAGGAATTGGACGCGCTGGGGGCCGTCCCTGAAATCGTTGTGCGAATCGACAGCGGCGGCGGCGACGTGTTCGCCGCGAATGCGATTTACACCCGCCTAAAGGACAACGCGGCAAAGATCACCGTAAAAATCGACGGGTGGGCCGCGTCCGCGGCGACGATTGTTGCAATGGCAGGCGACGTGATCGAGATTCCGGGGAACGGCGTTTTCATGGTGCATGACCCGTCCTTGGGCTTGCTGGGCTACTTCAACGAAGCGGACCTTGCAAAGATGACCGAGGAATTAAAAGTGGTCAAACAGTCTATTGTGAATGCTTATGTCCTGAAAACGGGGAAAGACGCGGCGGAGGTTGCCGCAATTATGGCGGCGGAAAGCTGGTTTGACGGAAAACAGGCGGTTGACGCTGGATTTTGCGACAAGCTGATGTTTGAGGACGCGGAAACCACCATTGAAAACGCCGCGAAAATCGTTGTCAATAGCGTTTCGCTGGACCTGAACCGTTATCCGAATATGCCGATTTCGTTGTTAAACCGCACGACGGCCCGCGCGCACGGCGGTTTTTCAAATAAACCAACAACAAATGAACCGAAAAGGAGCGAAGAGAACATGGACGGAATCAAAGACATTAAGACCGTGGCCGACCTAAAAGCGGCTTTTCCTGACCTGACAAAGCAGATCGAGGAAGCGGCGACCGACGCGGAGCGCAAGCGCATTCAGGACATCGAGGACGTGGCGATTGCGGGCTATGAAACCATCGTGGCGGACGCAAAGTTCAAGACACCCATTGCCGCGGGCGACGTTGCGAAAGCGATTCTTGCGGAGCAGAAGAAACAGGGCGGCAAGTACATTCAGGACCGCGACGACGACGCGCACGCGAGCGGCGCGGGCGACGTTGGGACCGGAGGACAGCGAGAGGGAGCGGGCGGCGACGGCCCCGACGAAGTGGACGCGGCCATTGACAAGCTGTTCCCCGACGTAAAGTAAGGAGGAAAGAAGCATGTACGAGATTCAGAAAGACCAGACAAGCCCGGTGAATTTTTTTGCGGGCGATTATCCCGTTGCAACAGCGGTCCGCGAGGTTTCGAGCGGGAAAAGCGTCAAGAAATACGACCCCGTGAAACTGGTTGGCGGCAAGGTGGAACCCATCGTCAAGGTGGAAGCAAGCGCGGCTGACAGCGGAAGCACTACCCCGGCAAAAACAGAGTACGAGAACACCACGGCGGGAATCTACGGCATTGCGGCGGGCGACGCGGGAGCCGGAGAAGATGTCGTTGTTTACCTGACGGGCGAATTTTTCGCGGACGCAATCAATCTCCCGGACAGTGTGACCGTGGAAACCCTGACAACCGCATTCCGAAATATCGGAATCTTTTTGAAGTAAAGGAGAGGAAACAAAATGGGAATCGAAACTACCATCTATACTCCCCGCACGCTGGGGAAGCTGGTTCGGCGTATGCCTCCGGTGCATACGTTCTTCCGCGATACTTTTTTCAAGAACCGCCGGACGTTCAACACGAAGAGCGTTGACGTGGACTTCAAAAAGGGGTCCCGCGCCCTTGCGCCCTTTGTTCATCCGAAAGTAGGCGGGAAAACCATCCTGAACACGGGCTATCAGACGAAGAGTTACACCCCCGTTCTGCTGGCCCCGAACAAGATTACCACCGTTGACGACCTGTTGGAGCGGGCCGCGGGCGAGGACCCTTACAGCGGCAGAAAGCCCGCGGAACGCGCCGTGGAAAAGCTGGCGGAGGATTTGCGGGAACTGAACGAAATGATCGTGCGCCGGGAAGAGTGGATGGCGGCGACAGCGATCTTTACGGGGCAGATTCCGATTGTTGGCGAGGGTGTGAATGAAGTCATCGACTTTGACTTCACCAACAAAGAAACCATCGTGTCCGCCGAAAAGAAGTGGGACAACGCGCAGAGCGACCCGCTGGCAGACATTGAGCGGTGGCACGAAATCGTACAGCGGGAAGGTTTCGTGAACTGCAACGTCTGCGTCATGGCGAAAGATGTTGCAACAGCGTTCATTAACCACGCAAAGGTTAAAGAAGTGCTGGACGTGAAAGCCTATGATCTTGCGGTCATCAAGCCCCGGCAACTTCCGAACGGAGCAACTTACATCGGCACGTATCACAAGTTGGGGCTTGACTTCTATCAGTACAACGAATGGTATCTGGACGACTGGACGGAGCCGGGCGAACCGGAAAACAAGCCCATTGTACCGGACAAGCACATTGCTTTGCTTTATACGGAGGCGGATTACTCCATCTACTACGGCGCAATCACTATGATTCCCGAAGAGGGCAAGGGATTTGTCACCGTGGAGGGCGACAAGGTGCCGCAGACATGGATTGAACGCCGCCCGGACCGCCGCTTCCTGCAAATCAACAGCAAGCCGCTGACCGTCCCCCATGAGGTCAATAGCTGGTACGTGGCGCAGGTACTTTAACCATGAATTTCAAAGATCAGGTGGAGCGGGATTTGACCGCCGTATTCCACAACAGCCGGGAACACGCCGACGTTGTGGAATTCTGGATTGACGGAATCCGCTACAAAGGCCCGGTCATCATCGACGGCGGCGGGGCGCAGGACCGGAAGAAGCCGTCCACGGACCACGTGGACGGTTTGATTCTTGTCGATCTTGTCATGTATGTTCCGCTGTCCCTGTTGAAAACCATCCCGCAAAAGGACCTGAACGTGGAAATCGGGGATTGCCTGTACCGAATCACAAAGGTTCACCCAGAAGCCGGGGAAATCGTGCTTTACATGGAGGCGTTGACCGAATGATTCAGATTACAGCCGACCAGATCGAGCGGGTGAACCTGATTCTTTCCGGCGTTCCAAAAGGCGCGGAAAAGGCAATGGCAAGCGTCATTCGCCGGGCCAACAACACCGTGAGATCAGAGGCCCTAAAGGGCATCACGAGCGTTTACGCAATCACCCGGCAGAATGTCCGGGCAGACACCACAATCAAAGTGCGGACGCAGAAAGCGGACGGCGGGGTTGTGGGAACGGTATCGTTTGCCGGGTACAAAATCCCCCTTTACCGCTTCAATGTCTCCCCGACCCTCCCCGTCCAGCGCGCGACTGTTTCGGCGGCGGTGCTGGCGGAGAGCGGGCGAACCCCGTTTGCACACGCATTTATCGCAAAAATGAAAAGCGGTCATACGGGCATGTTCGAGCGGGACGGAACAGGCAGACTTCCGATCACCGAGTTCATGGGACCGTCCGCCGCACAGATGGCGGCGAACAGCGTGGTTGTGGAGCAGGTGGAGGAAAAGGCGCAGGAAGTCATAAACAAGCGGATTGAGCATGAAATCACCCGGATTCTGAACGGCTACGGAGGATAAGCCATGACACCTTTAGACCTTTTGGACGTGCTGGAAGAGTTCGTGCGGCGTGAAACAAAGGACATGCTTTTACCTGTCCGCGTAGACCGCCGGAGCGGAGAGCCGAAAGAGCGGCCCGCGGAAATTTACAAAATGCGGTTGCCGACCAAAAAGGCGCAGACCGAGCGCGTCCCCTATCTGCTGTTGCAGTACATCAAAAGCACAGACACACAGGAGCCGGGACAGGAACCGGAAAGCGTCTGTACGGTACGCATCGTCGCCGCGACGTATTCGGAGGACGAAAGCGAGGGCGCAACATGCGTCCTGAACCTGCTGACCCGAATCCGGGTTGCCCTGTTGAAAGACGGCGTGATTGGAGAGCGGTACATGCTGAAACCGCCCCTTGAAATGATTGTGTACCCGGACGGAACGACAGCCCCCTACTATTTGGGGGAAATGATGACGGAATGGGAAATGCCCGTTGTAGAAAGTGAGGTTCAAAAAGTATGGCAATGAACTATAAACCCAGCATGACGAAAGCGGAATTGCTGGAAATCGCCGCCGAAAACGGCGTGCAGGCCGACGACGGCATGACAAAAACGGCGATTCTTGCCGCGCTGGACGGCGCAAACAGCCGCGCCCGACGGGGCGGAACCGAACACCAGCCCGGAGGAAACCGCCGCAGACGGCCAACAGGCCGCACAGGGCGGCGCAGGACAGGCCGGGGACAGAGAGGGAACCGAGGACACCGCCGGGCAGGAAACGCCCACAGAGGACGCGCAGGAAGCCCCGGAGGGGTACAACCTGTTTGTCTATGCCGGGCCGTCCCTCCCCCGCGGGAGACTGAAAGAAAACGCCGTGTTCAACGGGACGTTCGAGGACGTGAAAGCGTACCTTGCGGACGTGATCGCGGACTATCCTCTTGTAGCGCGGATGATCGTCCCTGTTGAGCGGCTTTCCGCGTTTCACGTCAAGGTGAAAACGCCCGGAAACCTTGCGCACAAGTATTACAACGACATTGTTTCGACAATGCGGGGAAACAAGGAGGTATAACAAATGGCAGAGTATTTCCACGGGGTTTCGACGCGGCAGGTTGACACGTCGGTTTCGACCCCTGTTACGGCAGATTCCGGGATTGCGTTCGTTGTGGGCGCGGCCCCGGCGCACACCGTCGGCGGAAGCGTGAACGACCCGATCATGTGCCAGAGTTACGCAGAGGCCGTGGCCGCTATGGGGTACAGCGACAACTGGGAAAACTATCCGATCTGCGAAGCGATCTACGCACAGTTCAAGCTGTACGGCGTATCGCCCGTCGTATTCGTGAACATTCTGGACCCCGCAAAGCACAAGAAGAGCGTTTCGGAGCAGAATTACCCCGTCACGGACGGAAAGGTTCTTTTGCCGCTGGAAGCCCTGAAAGACACGGTGAACGTCACAGACTATACCGTGGGCGAGGATTTCGACCTGTTCTACGAGGGCGAAAACCTGATTCTCGAAGTGATCGAGGGCGGGAGCATTCCAACGCGGACGGGAGAACTGACCATTGCGTTTGACGCGGTGGACCCCTCCAAAATCGCGGAGAAAGACATTATCGGCGGTTTTGAGGTAAGCACAAAGAAGTATTCCGGGTTGGAACTGATTGACAAGGTTTTCCCGAAATACGGAATCGTGTGCGACATGATTCTTGCGCCGGGATGGTCCCACAAATCCACCGTCGCGGCGGCAATGCGGGCAAAGGCGGAAACCATCAACGGCGTTTTCCACGGCGCAAAAGCCCTGATCGACATTGACACAACGGAAGTCACGCATTACGCAGACGCGCCCGCGTGGAAGAAAACGCAGAACATCAACGACAAGGCGGAAATCCTTTGCTGGCCCCTGTTCGGGCTGGGCGATTACGTGTTTCATGCGTCTGTCCACACCGCGGCGCGGATGACGGCGACCGATTCGGACAACGGCGGTTGCCCGGCGGAAAGCCCCTCCAACAAGTCTTTGCAGATCGACCGGGCGTGCCTTGCCGACGGAACCACCGTTCTTCTCGACCTGAATCAAGCAAACTACCTGAACAGCAACGGCATTGTAACCGCGCTGAACTTCATCGGTGGTTATGTCCTTTGGGGCAACGAAACCGCCTGTTTCCCCGCCGATACGGACGTGAAGAACTACTTCATTCCCGTGTCGCGCATGTTCGGATGGGTTGCGAATTCGCTTGTTCTGTCCTATTGGAGCAAGCTGGACAAGAAGATGACGCGCCGCCTGATTGACAGCATCGTGAATTCCGTTAATATCTGGCTGAACGGCCTTGTCAACGAGGAAAAGCTGCTGGGCGGGCGCGTGGAATTTCTGGAAGAGGAAAACAGCGAAACCGCGCTTATGGCTGGCAAAGCGGTTTTCCACATCTACATGACCCCGCCCAGCCCGATGAAAGAATGCGAATTCGTGTTGGGGTACGACGCGGACTATGTTTCGTCGGCTTTGGCGGCATAAGGAGGGAAAGACAACATGAAAGTTGACAACGGCACAACCAACTTTGCCGTGTATGAGGACGCGACGGAGTTTTACGGAATGGCGGAAGCTACGCTTCCTGAAATCTCGCAGATCACGGAGGAAGTCAAGGGCGCGGGAATCGCGGGCGCGTTCAACGGCGCGTTCGTCGGGCATATCGAGGCAATGACGCTGACCCTGAATTTCCGTTCCGTGACCGCCGACGCAATCAAGCTGGCAGAGCCGCGCAACCACCAGCTTGACTTGCGCGCGGCACAACAGTATTGGGACAACAGCGCGGGCAAGTTCATTCAACAGTCGGTAAAACACGTGCTGATGGTAACGCCGACGAAGTTCGCGCCCGGAAAGCTGGCCCCCGCCGCCTCCGCGGAAGCGTCCGGGGAGTATGCGGCAACCTATTTCGCAACCTACATCGACGGGAAAAAGGTCCTCGAAATTGATATTATCAATTTCATTTACTACATCAACGGAACCGACTATCTGGCCGACGTTAGAAAGGCACTTGGCAAGGCATAAGCCCGGCGGGGGTCCTCCCCGCTGGGCTTTCCTTTGCCCTTTTTCTGTATTTGAACCTATGAAAATCTGAATGGAGGAATTGACCATGAACGACACCGAGAAAAGAACCGCCGCAGAGGGCGCAGAGCGGCCCGCAGGCGCGGCGGAAGCCGTCACCCATGAACCAGCACAGGAAGCCGCAGAGAAGCCCGCAGAGGGCAACACGGGCGTTTATACGCACGTGTTCAAGAAGCCTTTCGAGTATGAGGGAAAGACCTACACCGAACTGACGTTCAATTTCGAGCGGCTTTCCGGGCGCGACATGGTTTCCATTGAAACCGAAATGCAGATGAACAACGAATACGCCCTTGCGCCGGAAATTTCCCGGAGTTTTCAAGGGAAGATGGCGGCAAAGGCCGCGGGCATCGGAAGCGACGTGCTGGAAGCAATGCCCCTGAAAGACTTCAACAAGATCACCAACGCGGCCAGAAGTTTTTTAATCGACACGGGCTTTTAAGAAGCCCGGCCCGCTGGTGGCGGCGGGAATGCTTCAAACTGGCACAGGCGACCTTTACGCCCGTCCCATTCTGGCTTGACATGACCGTAACGGAGATCACGGCATGGATTGAGGACATCAACGCCGCCACAGCGGAGCAGAAGAACCAGAAAGCGAGGTGAAGAATTTGGCAGGAAGAAAGGAATATGAACTTCTCTTCAAACTGACCGCCGCATTGGGCGGAAACTTCAATGCGGCATTCAGTAGCGCGCTGAATACCACGCGGCAAATGCAAAACAGCCTGCAAAAGCTAAATTCTATCACCGGAAAGATCGACGCTTACAAAAAGCAGGAAGCCGCCCTTGAATCGAACCGTCAAAAGCTGGAACGACTGACCGCGGAGCATGAACGACTGCAACGGGAGATCGGCGAAACCGGAGAGCCGACGGAAGAACTGCGGGCAAAGATGGCGCAGAACGAACGACAGATCGCGGCGACCACATCGAGAATCGAGCAACAGGAAGCGCGGCTGAACGAATTGGGCGGAGAACTGTCCGACGCAGGGGTGAACACCTCCCGTCTGACCGAGGAAAACGAACGATTATCCAAAAGTTACGAGCGGGTCAAAAAAAGTCAAGAGGAATTGGCAAAGGTAAACGCCGCGTTGGAACAGAACAACGCGGCGATTTCAAAGACCAAAACGCAACTTGCGGGGACCGTCGGAACCCTTGCGGCACTTGGGACGGCGATTTACGCCGGGCCAGTGAGAAAGGCCGCGGAGTTTGAAGCGCAGATGTCCACCGTGGAAGCCATTTCCGGCGCGACCGCGGATGAAATGAAGCGTTTGTCGGATGAAGCAAAGAGAATGGGCGCGACGACGCAGTTTACCGCCGTTGAAGCGGGAAAAGCCCTCGAATACATGGCAATGGCCGGATGGAAAACAGACCAGATGTTGGGCGGCTTGCCGGGCATTATGAACCTTGCGGCGGCATCCGGCGAGGACTTGGGGCAGGTTTCCGACATTGTGACGGACGCGCTGACCGCGTTTAACATGACGGCAGATCAGGCGGGCCGCTTTGCGGACGTGCTGGCGCAAGCGTCGAGCAATTCAAATACCAACGTGGCAATGATGGGCGCGACTTTCCAAAAAGTGGCCCCCGTCGCGGGCGCGCTGGGATATTCCGTCGAGGACGTTTCCCTTGCAATCGGCTTGATGGCGAATGCGTCCATAAAATCGGAAGTGGCCGGAACCTCGCTGAAAACCGCCCTTGCGAACATGGCGAAGCCGACAAAGCAGATGAAAGAGTACATGGACAAGTACGGAATCAGCCTGACGAACGCAGACGGAAGCATGAAGTCATTCCGTGAAGTGGTGGACAACCTGCGAAGCAGTCTTGGCGGACTGTCTGAAACGGAGCAGGTGGCGGCGGCAACGGCCATTTTCGGCAAGGAATCCTTTGCGGGTATGCTGGCGATCGTCAATGCAAGCGAGGCGGATTTTCAAAAATTGTCCGATTCGGTCAACAATTCCGCAGGCGCGGCGGAGCGAATGGCACAAATCAAACTGGACAACTTTCAAGGAAAAGTAACGCTGTTGCAATCCGCGGTTGAGGGCCTGCAAATTGCGCTGGGCGACGCGCTGTTACCGACGTTTACCGAGGGCGCGGAAAAAGCCGCGGAACTGATCTCCAAACTGACCGAGTTTATCAACGCAAACCCGGAATTGGTGCGCACGATTACAAAGGTTGTCACCGGACTTCTGGCGTTCAAGGCGGCGGGGCTGGTGGCAAAGCTGGCGTTCCTTGACCTGAAAGGCGGGGTACTGACCATTCAAAAGGTCATGGCCCTGTTCAAAGGCAAATTCGCCCTTGCGGGCGTGGAAGCCGTGGGCTTTGCGTCTAAAGTCAAGGGCGTTGCAAAAAGCGTCACAGGGTATTTCGGCGGAATCGGAAGCGCGGCGGGCGGCGTAGGCCGCGCGTTCGGGCAGATGTTCGCCGGAACGAAAATTGGAAACCTGTTTTCCGGTATCGGCGGAGCCGTGGGCGGCGTGTTTACCCGCATGTTTTCCAGCGTGGGCGGCGTTGCTACGCGGGCGTTTACCGGAGTAGCGGGAACCATTACCGGGATATTGGGGCGGGCCGGGGCCGCAGTTGCGGCGGGTCCGCTTGGAAAGATTGGAAGCGTGGTTGCAAAGG
>OBXM01001030.1_pt1 | contig 20044 bp, 8 predicted proteins | sample 1538141 | NCBI WGS metagenome assembly OBXM01 (sample SAMEA2580153, study PRJEB22360) | human gut metagenome | biome: human gut; feature: human-associated habitat; material: faeces | place: Denmark | collected 2008/2010 | reverse complement strand
GAGGGGTATCTTCTGAAGCCAATAGAGGATGCGGAGCTGGAAGAATTTCTGATGAAATTCAGACAGCAGAGCACAAGAAAAAAAGAACAGGCCATGTTCTTGGGAAAGGATATGGTGACCAGATTTATAGCCCAGAGTGTACAGGAAGAGGAGACCGGAAAAGATTTGCTGGCAGAGCGGATGTTCGGTAAAGTCTTCTGGAGATATCAGGTTCTGGTACTCTGGTTTTCAGGGAGAAGGTATCCTGAGCGGGAGGAATTTATGCTCTGGCTCCACAATATATACGGGCAGGAGGTCTGGACTGCCTTTCGTCTGATAGAGCTCGAGAAGGGCATATGGATGATCGTTATGGGGGCAGACGGACAGAGCCGCTTTAGGCAGAAGCGTATTATACAGAAACTTCTGGAAGAGAAGTATGACTGTTACCTGGGAATCAGCGCAGAAAATCAGGCGCCGGGGGAATTGAAAAATGCCCTTGCACAGGCGACTGCAGCGTTGGAAAACAGGATTTACAGTGATGAACATCTGTTGGAGTACAGTGTGATCACTGATATAAAGGCAGTAAAATATGAAATGACAGAGGAACAGAAGAATTTCCTGCAGATTTCTCTGGAGAGAAAGAGCAGGGACAGGATACAATCCGCGTTAGATGAGATTTTCCGTGATATGGAGGAAAGAGGGAGGATTCATGTGGACAGTCTGGAAATCTTCCTGGCTCAGGCTGCTGTGCTGATTCATCAGGCGGCAGGCAGACCCATACCAAGGCTGCGTCTCATGGATTTTTCCAGTATGGGAGATATGAAGCAGAGACTCCTGGAGACCGCGGAGGAATACTGTGCCTGTAATGGGGAGGGCCAGTCTTCCAAGGGGGAAGATATCATCCTTGGAATGAAAGCGTATGCGCAGAAGAATTATTATATGGATATCTCGGTCAAAATGCTGGCGGAAAAGGTGTTTTTTATGAATGCAGCTTATTTGAGCCATCTCTTCGCAGAGAAGACAGGCATCAGTTATTCTGCATATATCCGCCGGATTAGAGTGGAAAAAGCAAGAGAATTTCTAGAGAAGGATACTTACTCTATCACAGATATCGGATCTATGGTCGGGTATAATGATACTTCCCGGTTTATACAGATATTTAAGCAGGAGACAGGGATGACACCAAAGAAATACAGGGGTCAGAACCCGGACAGAAATTGATGGAGGACAGAAAATGGAGGAGAGCAGAAGGGTGTTTTACCAGAGTCTGCTGCACCGGGAGATAGCGCCGGCACTGGGATGTACCGAACCTGCAGCGGCTGCGTTGACTGCGGCCTGTGCCGCAGCATGCCTGGGAGAGACACCGGAGGAAATCTCGGTAAAGACAAGTCAGTATATACTCAAGAATGCCATGAATGTGGGAATTCCGGGTATAGGTATGACGGGACTTGATATTGCTGTGGCATTGGGGGCATTGTCGGCCTGCCCCGAAAAAGAACTTATGATCTTAAGCGGTATCGGCCCGGAGGAAAAAAGGCAGGCAAAAGCCTTGGCAGAACAGGGAAAAGTCAGGATAGAACTGGCTTCTACAGAGGAGAAAGTTTACATAGAAGTAACCGTTCGGGCGGGCAGCCATATGGCAAAGGCTATTACAGCAGAGACACATAAGAACATAGTTTATGTGGAAAAAGACGGCAGGGTCTGTTATCAGAAAGAGAGAAAATTAGGAAAGGCAGAAGAAACAGCAGAGGAGCCATATACGGTTACTCTGGAAGAAATTCTGGATTTTTCTGAACATGCAGTTTTTAAAAAGCTGGAATTTTTAAGAGAAGTCATGCAGATCAACCGGGAGATAGCCCTGGAAGGCATCAGCCATAAGTATGGACTTCAGGTGGGAAAAAATCTCATGGACGGCACAGAAAACGGACTTGTGGGACAGGACGCTGCCAATTATGCAGCAGCTATGACAGCGGCTGCCGCGGATGCCAGAATGGCCGGTTGTGAAAAACCTGTGATGAGCGCAGCCGGCAGCGGCAACCAGGGGCTTACGGCTACGATTCCAATTGCTGCGATTGGCGAGAAGCTGGGAATAGAGGAGGAGAAAATCCTGCGCGCGCTGGCCCTGAGTATCCTGCTCACAGTACATACCAAGCATTATCTGGGAAGGCTCTCCGTGCTGTGCGGATGTTCCATTTCCTCAGCCATGGGTGTGGCCTGCGGCATTGTCTTTATGCTGGGCGGGACTTATGCACAGATGACCTGGGCAATCAACAGTATGGTGGCAGATATTTCCGGTGTTGTCTGTGACGGGGCAAAGCCGGGCTGTGCACTTAAAATAGCTACGGCAGTCCAGTCCGCTGTGCGGGCAGCCAACATGGCACTGAATGGGAGCGGAGCGGACAGCCATGACGGAATCGTCCATGTCAATGCAGAAAAGACGTTGGAAAATCTGGGGATTCTGGGCAATTCAGGCATGAAGGATGCGAACCGGATCATACTTGATCTGATGCTGGAAAAGCAGAAGACATAAGGAGGATACTGTGAGAAATATGGCAACAGACAGGGAGCTGGAAGCGTGGCTTTCAGAAAAAGAAAATGCCATGGTGGAGGATATTGCCGCCCTGGTGGAAATACCCAGCATCTCCGGGGAGTCAGAGGGCAGCGCACCTTACGGAAGAGCCTGTCGGGAGGTACTTTTAAAGATAAGCAGATGGGGCTTTTCCTGCCGCTCTTTTGAAGATAAATGTGCGGTGATCCAATATGGAACAGGTACAAAAACGATCGGGATCTGGGGCCATCTGGACGTGGTCCCGGAGGGGACGGGATGGCTGTATCCGCCCTTTTCCTGCAGCAGGGAAGGGGATATTCTCATAGGCAGAGGTGTGCAGGATAATAAGGGACCGGTGGTGGCCTGTATGTACGCAATGGGGTATCTGAAGGAAAAGGGAATGGTTCCCAGAGTGACATTTCTGCAGATATTGGGATGCAGGGAGGAGGTAGATATGGAGGATGTTGTTTCATATTTAAATGAGAATCCAGCCCCGGACATGTCCTTTGTGACAGACTGTGCCTTTCCTGTGTGTTATGGGGAAAAGGGAATCTGCAGGGTGGAATTTGCCTCAGAAAAACTGGAAGGAAACATGATTCTCTCAGGCGGAAACGCCGTAAACAGCATCCCGGCATATGCAAAGGCTGAGCTTCGGCTTTTAGGAGGAAGAAAAAAAGAAATTTGGGCTGAGGGGATTTCCGGTCACGCAGCATTTCCTCAGGGGGCCCAAAATGCCCTGGGGATTCTGGCAGAGAAGATATACAGTGAGGATAAGAACTTATCTGTACTCTCAGAAAAGGAAAGAGCAGTTCTGGAATTTCTGGATAAAGCCTGTGCGAACGGTTTTGGAAGAGAACTTAACATAGACTGTGCAGATGAATTTTCCGGTGTGCTTACCGCATCCGGTACGGTTGTAAGAATGGAGGAAGAAAGGGCAGTCCTTGATATGGACATTCGCTATCCCATCACTGCAAAATCAGAGAAGATTCTTGAACAATTGGGAAGAACTGCAGGAGAATACGGGTTTTCCATCCGCAGTTTTAAGGATGATCCGCCTTCTTATGTGGACAAGAATACGCCGTTTGTCACCTGTCTGACCAATGCCTACGAGGAAATCGTAAAGGATGGAAAAAAGCCGTACGTCATGGGCGGGGGGACATATGCCAGAAAGATTCCGAATGCAGTGGGATTTGGCCCGGGGCTTCAGTCTGACTGGGAAAAAGCAGGACTGCCAAAAGGCCATGGAAGCTGTCACAGTGCGGATGAGGCCCAGTCACTCAGCAGTCTGAAAACGGCAGTGCGGATTTATGTGAAAGCTTTACAAAATTTAAATGAACTGTAAAGGAAAGAACACGCAGACAGAATAGTTACAAGAAAACAAAAATATCCGGTGAGGATAAAAGCAGAGAAAGGGGAAGAAAAATGAAAAAAATAGAGATTGGAAAAGGAAAAATAAGTGCGTCGGAAATAGGGCTGGGCTGTATGAGGATCACCGGCCTGCCTTCTGTAAAGGAAGTCAGAGGCCTTATTGATACCGCTGTGGACTGCGGAATCAATTTTTTTGATCATGCAGACATATATGCAGGGGGAGAGGCCGAACGAATTTTTGGTCAGGCTGTAGACGCGGGGCTGAGAGAGAAGATTTTCATTCAGACCAAATGTGCTATCCGCCCGGGTATCTGTTATGATTTTTCCAAAAAACATATTTTGAAATCCGTTGACAAAAGCCTTGCCCGCCTTAACACGGATTATATTGATATCCTGCTGCTGCACCGCCCCGATACGCTCATGGAGCCGGAAGAGGTGGCAGAGGCATTTGACATTTTGGAAAGAGCGGGAAAAGTGCGCTATTTTGGGGTCAGCAACCAGAATGCCATGCAGATTGAACTTCTGAATCATTACTGCGGCAAAAAGATTTTAATAGATCAGCTCCAGTTCAGCATTGCTCATTGTGACATTATTGATTCCGGGATCAATGTTAATGTGCACAATGATGCCGGTGCCAACAGGGACGGCAGTGTGCTGGAATACTGCCGTCTGAAGGATATCACCATTCAGGCGTGGTCACCCTTCCAGTACGGAATGTTTGAGGGTGTCTTTTTAAACAGTGATAAATATCCGGAACTGAACCGTCTGATCGGCGAACTTGCCGAGAAGTATCAGGTGACCGGCAATGCCATTGCAGTTGCCTGGATCCTTCGGCATCCCGCCGGGATACAGACCATTGTGGGCAGTACCAGCAGGGAGCGTATACAGGGAATCTGCCGGGCATCCGATGTGCGTCTCACCAGAGAAGAGTGGTATGCTTTGTATATGGCTGCCGGAAAACAGCTTCCGTAAGCACAGACAGTCCGAAATGACGAATTTCGGACCGCTTTTCCCATAAAAACATGGGAAACCCCCAATTTTCATGATTTTTACCATTCTTACTTGACTAATATTCCCAAAATGATTAAAATAGGTTGTGTGCGGGCTTTGCCCGCCGGCGTGATACGGCAGAGGGGGATACGCTTCTCTGTACAAGTCATACAACTACTTTTAGGAGGAATGTTCAAAATGGCAAAATGGGTTTACTTATTTAGTGAAGGAAACGCCAACATGAGAAACCTGCTCGGTGGTAAAGGTGCCAACCTGGCAGAAATGACCAACTTAGGTATGCCGATTCCGCAGGGCTTCACTGTAACAACTGAAGCTTGTACAAACTATTACGACAATGGCAAAAAAATCTCTGAAGAAATCCAGGGTCAGATTTTTGAGGCTCTGACAGAACTGGAAAAAATTCAGGGAAAGAAATTTGGAGATAATGAAGATCCGTTACTGGTATCTGTACGTTCTGGTGCGAGAGCATCTATGCCTGGTATGATGGATACCATCCTGAACCTGGGTCTGAACGACATCGCAGTGGAAGGTTTTGCTAAAAAAACCGGAAACCCGAGATTCGCATATGATTCCTACAGACGTTTTATCCAGATGTACTCTGACGTAGTTATGGAAGTGCCGAAATCTTTCTTTGAAAAAATCATTGATGAAGTAAAAGAAGCAAAAGGCGTTCAGTACGATACAGAGTTAACTGTAGATGATTTAAAAGAGCTGGTGCAGAGATTCAAAGCTATCTACTCTGAGGAGATGAATGGTGAAGAATTCCCGCAGGATCCGAAGGAGCAGTTACTGGGAGCAGTAAAAGCTGTATTCCGTTCCTGGGACAACCCGCGTGCTATTGTATACCGCCGTATGAACGACATCCCGGGAGACTGGGGAACAGCCGTTAACGTACAGGCAATGGTATTCGGTAACATGGGCGAGACATCCGGTACAGGTGTTGCGTTTACACGTAACCCATCCACAGGTGAAAAAGGTATCTATGGTGAATACCTGATCAACGCTCAGGGTGAAGACGTTGTTGCCGGTGTTCGTACACCGCAGCCAATCAGCAAACTGGCAGAAGACCTGCCGAAATGCTACAAACAGTTCATGGAACTGGCTATGAAACTGGAAAACCATTACCGCGATATGCAGGATATGGAATTCACAATTCAGGAAGGTAAACTGTACTTCCTGCAGACACGTAACGGTAAGAGAACTGCTCCGGCAGCTATCCAGATTGCCTGCGACCTGGTAGACGAAGGCATGATCACACCGGAAGAGGCAGTTTGCCGTATTGAAGCAAAATCCCTGGATCAGTTACTGCATCCTACCTTTAATGCAGATGCATTAAAAGCAGGCGAAGTGATCGGTTCCGCTCTGCCGGCATCTCCTGGTGCTGCAGCAGGTAAAGTTTACTTCACAGCTGACGAAGCAAAAGCTGCTCACGAAGCTGGCGAAAGAGTTATCCTGGTTCGTCTGGAGACATCTCCGGAAGATATCGAGGGTATGCACGCTGCTCAGGGTATCCTGACTGTACGTGGTGGTATGACTTCTCACGCAGCCGTAGTTGCACGTGGTATGGGAACATGCTGTGTATCCGGTTGTGGAGAGATCAAGATCAACGAAGAAGAGAAATGGTTTACATTAGGCGGATATACATTCAAAGAAGGAGATTACATCTCCCTGGATGGAACATCCGGTAAAATCTATAAAGGTGATATCCAGACAGAGGAAGCTTCTGTAGGCGGAAACTTCGGCCGCATCATGAGATGGGCTGACCAGTTCCGTAAACTGCAGGTTCGTACCAATGCAGATACACCGGTTGATACAGAAAATGCTGTAAAACTGGGTGCAGAAGGTATCGGACTTTGCCGTACAGAGCATATGTTCTTTGAGCCGGATCGTATTCCGAAGATTCGTAAGATGATCCTGTCTGACAATGTAGAAGCAAGAGAAGCAGCCCTGAATGAGCTGATTCCTTTCCAGAAAGCAGACTTCAAGGCTATGTACAAAGCTCTGAGAGGACGCCCGATGACTGTTCGTTACTTAGATCCGCCGCTTCATGAGTTCGTTCCGACAGATCCGGAAGACATTAAAGCACTGGCTGACGATATGGGTCTGACAGCAGAAGAAGTACAGGCTAAGTGTGATGAACTGCACGAGTTCAACCCAATGATGGGTCATCGTGGATGCCGTCTGGCTGTTACCTATCCGGAAATTGCCAAGATGCAGACAAGAGCCGTGATCGAAGCTGCTATCGAAGTAAAAGAAGAGATGGGATATGATATCGTTCCGGAGATCATGATTCCGTTAGTAGGCGAGAAGAAAGAGCTGAAATTCGTGAAAGATGTTGTTGTTGCAACAGCAGAGGAAGTTATGAAAGAGAAAGGCGAATACATCAACTACCATGTAGGAACCATGATCGAGATTCCTCGTGCAGCTCTGACAGCAGATGAGATCGCTGAGGAAGCAGAATTCTTCTCCTTCGGTACCAACGACTTAACTCAGATGACATTCGGTTTCTCCCGTGATGACGCTGGTAAGTTCTTAGGTTCCTACTACAGCAACAAGATTTACGAATCTGACCCATTTGCAAAACTGGATCAGACAGGTGTAGGCCAGTTAGTACAGATGGCTGCAGAAAAAGGACGTAAGACAAACCCGACTCTGAAAATGGGTATCTGCGGCGAGCACGGCGGAGATCCGTCTTCCGTAGAGTTCTGCCACAAAGTGGGTCTGAACTACGTTTCCTGCTCACCGTTCCGTGTGCCGATCGCAAGACTTGCAGCAGCACAGGCAGCGCTGAATAATAAATAATCTATTTTGCCAATAGAATAAATGTACGCGAAAGCGTATTGTGTCCAAGCAGAGGCTCCCCCGTATGAAAATGCGGGGGAGTTATTTCATGTCAGTAAGAGAACAGGAATCACGAAAGGCAGGACTATAAAATGCTGCAGCCATACTTTTTAGAGCATATGGTAAATCTGATCCATACTCCGTTTCATTTATTTAGTACAGATAAAGAAATTATACAGAAATTCGGTGCCAGGGACATAGAAACTTTGATTTTCGAGAAAAATCCGGAATTTGTGGAGAAAGTATTTTCCCAAAAAAGTGAACAGCACCCGGTTATTTTTACGGAGAGCAGCCTGGTCTATGCAATATTTGCCAAAGGGCTGTCAAAGGGAACGGTAATCATAGCCGGTCCGGTAACGATCGGCCCTCTGAGCCAGGAAATTCTCATTCAAATCCGCAGATACTATAACCTGGGGAGGAAGAGCGGTTACATACCTCCTGTCTGTCCTCTGGACAAGTTCGTTTCCGGAGTTCTGCTTCTGCACTGGCATCTCACCGGCGAAGAGCTGTCGGCGGCCCGGCTGTGGAAAAGAAACCAGCAAAATTATACAGCCACCATGAATTTACAGAACCGCATCTCCCAGGATATTTTTGAACGGCAGGAAAGCGCGGGTCTGCATAACCCTTATGAGCAGGAACTGCGGGAACTGGACAGCATTGAAAAGGGCGATATTCAGGCTCTGACAAAGAGTATATCAGAGACTTATGAGGGAGAGATCGGAGTCCTTGCAAAAGATCCGCTCCGTTCCCATAAAAATGTGGCGGTTGGCAATATCACGCTGGCATCAAGAGCCGCCATCCGGGGAGGGATCAGCGTGGAGAAATCCTTTTCCCTGGCAGACAGCCTCATTCAGCAGGTGGAGGAGATTGATAATGTTCCTGAGGTGGAGGCATTTAAGCGAGAGGCGCAGTTTGTCTATGCCAGGCTTGTGGATGAAGAGAACATACAGGGAGGAGAGAAGCAGAAGACAAAGACAAATCCTCTGATCGGACAGGTAAAGGATTACATATTCAGTCATCTGCATGATCCCATTCAGGTAGCCGACATTGCGGAACATATGGATATCAATGCAGACTATCTGTCCCATCTTTTCAGCTCTCAGGAAAAGATCACCATCACCAATTACATCCGCAGAGAGAAAGTGCGGAGGGGAGAAAATCTTTTAAAGTATTCGGATTACCGGATTCAGGAAATTGCCTTTTATCTTGGATTCTGCTCCCAAAGCCATTTTGCCAGGGCATTTCAGCAGGTGGTGGGTATGAATCCCAATGAATACAGAAGGAAATTCGGAAATAGGAAAAAATGGAAAATGAAATAAGAAATGTGACTTTTGGCTAAGATATGTGATATATTTTAGCCGTTTTTTTATCTATAATTAGAAATGGTAGGCAGCATGACCGGCAGGACATGCAGCCCGGGAAATATCTGGGTGTACCAAAAAGGAAAAAAGGAGGAAAGAGAATGAGAAGTTTTAAAAGAGGGATTGCTGCAGCCACTACCGCAGCACTTTGCCTGACATCCATACCGTTAGGCGGACTTCAACTGGTCTCTGCAGCGGACGCCGACAGAGTGATCAAGCTTCAGCCGGGCCTGGCATCTACCTTTCATGACACCAATGAGGATGGACTTGGTGAATTTGAGGGATGGGGTACATCACTTTGCTGGTGGGCAAACCGCCTTGGCTACAGTGATAAGATGACAGAGGAAGCGGCAAGGGTTTTCTTCAGTGATGAGGGCCTGGATATGAACATTGGCCGTTACAATGTGGGCGGTGGTGATCTGGTAGGAGAGCCGACAAAAGTGCCGGTAAACGAAAAAGCAGAATTTTACGACCTGGAGACAGAAGGATGCAAACCAGAGTACAAAGGCAAAAAAATGTCTGTCGGAACAAATACAGCAATGAAAAGCCTGAAATACACAGTATCTGACGCGGACTTCGGTATTACAAAAGGCAGTGAGGTTGGGAGCTTTCAGTCGATTGGCTGGATAAACAAACTGGATGACGAGCCAGGCGATGGTGACAATCTGCGTTATACCGTTAAAGCCGAGGAAACAGGAAATTATACGGTTAAACTGCTCCTTACTCTTACCGGAAGCAATAAGCGTGATGTAGCAATACGTGTTAATGATGAAAAGGATTATCTTGTCGATGCAGACACCATTAACAGCCATATCATTGCTTCAGGCAATAATAATATGCTGTTTCTTGTAACAATCTCCGATGTTGCGCTGAATGCAGGAGACAATACGATTAATATCGCCGGTAAAAGTGACTGGACACTTGATTTTGTAAAAATGGCAGTCATCAAATCCGGTGAGGAGGGCAAACTGCCGGAAGGGGAAGAATTCCTTCACAGTGAGCATATCACCCGTTCTGATTCCGCAATTCCGGGATATGCAACGGATGTAACAAAGATAAATGAAAGTGAACATGAGCTTGCATGGTATGAAGAGAATTACGACAGATCCGACGCAAGCTGCGGCTATGCCTGGAATTATAACTGGAAAGCAGATGAAAATCAGATCAATATTTTGAAAGCAGCTGCTGAGGCCAGCGGTGAAGACTTCATAGCCGAGGCATTTTCCAATTCCCCGCCGTATTTTATGACAAACAGCGGATGCAGTTCAGGGGCAGTAGATTCCAATAAGGATAATCTAAGGACTGACTCTTATCGTGCATTTGCAGTCTATATGGCTGATGTGATCGAGCATTGGAACAAGGAGGGTGTTATCACCTTCCAGAGCACAACACCTATGAATGAGCCGTATACAAGTTACTGGGGAGCTTACAGCAATAAGCAGGAAGGCTGCCATTTTGACCAGGGAGAATCCCAGTCAAAGATTATTGAGATGCTGAATGAAGAGCTGGAGAAGCGGGAAATCAATATCATAATCTGCGGCACAGATGAGACAAGTATTGATACGGCCATTACCTCCTACAATGCTCTTTCTGATGAAGCAAAAGGAATCATCCAGAGAATCGACACACATACATACGGCGGTTCCAGACGTGCTGAGCTGAAAGAACTGGCAGAGAAGGAAAACAAGAATCTGTGGATGTCAGAGGTTGACGGTGCCTATACTGCAGGAACAGATGCAGGAGAGATGAGCGCAGCCCTTGGTCTGGCAAAACAAATGATGACAGATGTAAACGGACTGAAAGCAAATGCATGGATTTTATGGAATGCCATTGATATGCATGTGGATAAAGAGATAAAAACAAGCAGCGATGCGGATTATGCCAGTCTGGAAGAGCTCTATAACCGTGTTAACATGAACAGCGGATACTGGGGAATCGCCATCGGCGATCATGACAATCAGGAAATACTGCTTACAAAGAAATATTATGCATATGGCCAGTTATCCAGATATATTCGTCCCGGATATACAATTATCGGTTCCAGCGATGACACACTGGCAGCATATGATCCGGAAAGCGGAAAAGTTGTCGTTGTGGCAGTGAACACAGCAGGAGAGGACAAAACATGGAAATTTGACCTGTCCAGCTTCAGTACCATGGGCGACAATGTGACTGCTATACGTACAAGCGGAACATTAAAAGACGGTGAAAACTGGGCTGATGTGTCTTCAGAAGATACCATTGCGGCAGACACTGCAAAGAAGAGTATTACTGCAGTACTGAAGGCAAATTCCATCACAACTTATATTGTGGACGGTGTGACTTATGACAGCAGTACAGAAGAAATCGTCAGGATTGATGATGTAAATGTATATACTGTGGAAGGCGTTGCAGCAGAACTGCCGGATACGGTAGAAGTGGTTACAAACAAAAACAATACGCTGGAGAAAAAAGTTACATGGGATCTGGAAGGCGTTGACCTGACAAAAGATACAAAAGTTACAGGTACCGTGGAAGGCACCACAATGACAGCAACCGCTAACGTACAGGTTGTGGCACCAAACATGATTTATTTCATTGACTGTAACAGCCCGGAATCTCCAAAATACGCAGCTATGGACCAGTATGCAGATCTTTTAAATGAAACAGCAGATCAGGCGTATACAGAAGGTTCATGGGGATACCTGGATGAATATGGTAAGTATAACGGAACGGTGACGGATGAATATGATACAGGTTGGTATGCGAATAAAGATCAGGTAATTAAGTATACCATTCCGCTGGAAGCGGGTAATTATAAAGTTAATTTTGGCTTTAAGGAGTGGTGGAATCAACAGCGAGAAATGGTTATTACTGCAGAACAGGACGGAAAAACTGTAGAGATTGGAAAAACCAACACTTGGAATGGAAACAACCCGTGGAACACATACTCACAAGATATTACAATTGAAAATGCCGGGGATGTAACATTCTGTGTGGCAAAGCAGAAAAATAACGATCCTGTACTTTCCTTCATCCAGATTCAAAAGGTTCTGGATTTAAGTGAACTGCAGGATGCCATAGCAGCAGCGGGTGAAGTGGACAGAGCCCAGTACCCGGCAGCAAAGCTGGCAGTTCTGGATGCAGCAGTAGCAGCAGGCAGAGAGCTGATGCTGAAATCTGCAACAACACAGGACCAGATCCAAGAAGGCGCAGCGGCGATTCAGGATGCCATTACAGGATTAGGAGAAGGCTATACGGAAGAACAGATAGCAGCCAATGATTATGTTCTCTATCTTGTAAACTGCGGAACTTCTGATGCCTCTGTCGTTCCGGATGGTTACAGACGTGGTTTATATCAGTCAAATGTTGACCAGGAATACAGTGCAGATGCGGAAACAGGCTTAAGCTGGGGATATGAGCCGAATGATGAAAATTCAAAGATCGTTAAAGGCGGCAGCGGTGCAGCGGATATCACAAGCAGTTATATCTATATGGCCGACACAGGCGTAACGTTTATCAAAGATGTCAGTGGATTCAAATATAAATTTGAAGTTCCTCAGAGATCCAATAATGATTATGTTGTAACAGCCGGTTTCAAAAATCCGTGGGATACCAGAAATGTGGATATTAAGCTGGAAGGAGAAACTGTTGAGAGCGATCTGAAACTCACAAAAGGCCAGTTAGTTGAGAAATCCTATAAAGTTGAGGTTCATGACGGAGAACTGAATGTGATGGTTCACAGCCCAAAACGTACGAACCAGTACGGAGACCCGGTTCTCAGTTATCTTATGGTAGAGGCAGTTGCAGCTTATACGGTGGAGGGCCTTGAGGCTAAGATCAATTCCTATGAGGCATCAATGGATGGACACAGCTATTCTGACGCGACAAAAAAAGACTTTGATCTTGCTGTGACAGAGGCAAGAAAATTGATCGAAGAGCAGTCAACAGACCAGAAAGCCATTAAAAATGCGCTGAATGCACTGGAAGAAGCATATAATGCGCTGAAAGAAGTATTCACCTACAGCTCTATCACAGGAACGAACGGAGCACAGCTTTTTGACAACAACGGTAATAAAATACAGGCACACGGCGGACAGATTCAGCAGTTCACCATCGATGGAGAAACAAAATATTACTGGTACGGCGAAGATAAGACAAATGGATACCGTCCGGTAGTAGGTGTTCATCTGTATACCTCTACAGATTTGTATAACTGGACAGATGAAGGTGCCGTTCTCAAGAGCATTCCGGTATCCGAAGAGGATTACGGCAAAGACCAGGAAGAGGGCTATGAGGCCGATCTTTCTATCTTTGAGACAGACGAATATTTCAGCAGCCTGTACGGAGATTATAAAGACCAGGCACCGGATGATACAAAGAATTACAGCAGCAAACTGGAAGAGGTTTACTGGAATCTGGCTGAGGACAGAACCGTTATTGAGCGTCCGAAAGTTCTGTACAATGACGCAACAGGAAAATATGTCATGTGGTTCCATGCAGACGGACGTACACCGACCAACACAGCAGACTACGGCAAAGCAAGAGCTGGTGTTGCCATCAGCGACAGCCCGACAGGTCCATTTAAGCTTTTAGGTACATACAAACTGCATGACAGCGCGGATGCAAACCACAGTTGGGATAATGTGGGCGGAGCCGTGCGTGATATGAATCTGTTCAAGGACGATGACGGACAGGCGTACGTAATCTATTCTTCTGATGGAAACCTGACAACTTATATCGCAAAATTAAACGCAGATTACACAGGACTGATCACAGACCCTGCGGATGCAGTGGAAGGAACAGGCAAAGAGGGAGAGGAACTGACAGCATCGGATTATACAAGAAACTTTATCGATGCTTCCAGAGAAGCTCCGGCTATGTTTAAGTACAAAGACAAATATTATATCATCAACTCCGGCTGTACGGGATGGAGTCCGAATAAAGCACAGTATGCAGTAGCGGATCATCCTCTTGGACCGTGGACCGTTATGGGAGATCCCTGCGTTGGTGATACCAAAGGTACTACCTTTGATACACAGAGTACCTGTGTATTCCCTGTGGATGCAGCAAACGGCAAATTTATTTACATGGGCGACCGTTGGTTCAATCCGGATTCCGGCGGGGATTTAAGTGATTCCAGATATGTATGGCTGCCGGTAGAATTCCTTCCGGGCAATCAGATTCAGCTGAAAAATTATGCAGACTGGACACTGGAAGAACTTGAGAATAAAGCCAGCTTTGAAGTGACCAGTGAACTTCCGACAGTTGTCAGTTCCGTATCCGAGATTGCAGATGTTCTGCCGGATACTGTTATGGTAGACTTCGGAAGTGGTTCCGTTGAGAAAGAAGTGACATGGGATATCGGCAGTCTTGATGAAAATAAACTGGGTGTTGCCGCAGTGACAGGAATTTTGACTGATGGAAACAGAGAGTTTACACACGAGATCAGCATTGTAAATCCCAAGTTGATCTACTTCTTCGACAGTGGAGCAGATACATCAGAATACTATGACACTGTCAATGCAAATCTGTTGGGAAGACTGAAAAATGCAGTACCGGACGAAGCCTATACGGAAGAAAACGGCGCCGGATATGTCGGTGTTACAAATTTAGTTGACAAAGATAAATTTGATCTGGGACATCATGCCGGTGATACTTACCTGTCAAATGGCTGGTGGGCTGCAGGCGGAAAGAATATTGTATATGCCTTCAATCTGGAACCTGGTATTTATACAGTATCGGCTGGTTTCCAGGAATGGTGGAATACAGGCAGACCTTCAAAAATGACGATTACTTCCGGTGATAATTTATTGGCAGAAAAAGCATTTACCGTTTATAACACGAGCACAGACCTTCAGGTAAATCAGACATTTGAAGTGACAGAAGAAACCAAAGGAAAGGTCACAGTTACAATCAGTAAGACCGGAAATCCGGATCCTGTAATCAGCTGGATTGGTGTAACTCATAATGATGCTGCTGTCAATAAAGACAAATTGAATACTCTGATCACTGCCGCAGATGCATTGAAAAAGGACAATTATTCAGAGGAAACCTGGGAAGCGCTGTCCATTATTTTGGAAGAAGCAAGAATAGCTTCCGGAAATGAAGAAGCTGACCAGAAAGCCATTGATGAGGTGACAAAGGCTCTTGCAAAAGCCCTGGAAGATTTGGAAAGCACTGCAAATAAAGATGCGCTGAATAACCTTATCGCTGAAGTAGATGCCATGGATAATTCCATTTATACATCTGCGTCCTGGGCAGAATATCTGTCTGCAGTAGAATCTGCCAGAGCAGAAGCCCAGACAGTGGCAGACAATAAGGCTGCATTAAAAGATGAAATTGATGCAGCAGTGGAAGCACTGCGCGCAGCATTTTACGCAGGCAAGGAAAAATTAGTTACGATCCAGTCCGTTCTGGAAAAAGGCATTGCCGCAAATGCAGTTCCGGAGAGCAGTAAAGACAGTTATACGGAAGAGAGCTGGGCTGATTATGCGGCAGCATTGGAAGTTGCGCAGGCATTGATAGGCTCAAATGATGAGCAGGCTGTAAACGATGCAATCGCTGCACTTGAGGCGGCAAAAAATGCTTTGGAACAAAAACCTGAACATGTTGTAGATAAAACAGTTCTTACGGAGGCAATTGAAAATGCGCCTTCAGAAGAAGAGGCAGGATTGTATACAGCAAAATCCTGGGCATTATATGCAGATGTACTTACAAATGCAATCGATGTACGTGACAGTGAACTGGCAACACAGCTCGATGTTGACAATGCAGTGACAGCACTGACCCAGGCTCAGGCTGAACTTGTAACACTGGAAGAGAAACTTGCCGTTATGATAGAAGGCTATGAATCCCATGTTTCTTCTGCAGAAAGTTACACAGAGGAAAGCTGGACAATATATGAAAATGCTCTTGCAGCAGCAAAAGCACTTCAGAATAAACCAGGACTTACAGAGGAAGAAATAGACACAGCAGATCTGGCATTGTCTGAGGCGTATAATGGCCTTACTCCGGTGGAAGTTACCGTAGTGGATAAAGGCGGACTGCAGGCAGTGATCGAGCAGGCAGAACAGCTGAACAAAGAAGATTATACAGAGGAAGCATGGAAGGCTTTTGAAGAATCACTTAACAAGGCAAAAGCTGTTTATGATAACAAAGATGCATCTCAGAAGGATGTAAATAAAGAGATTACTGCACTGGCAGAAGCCATGGCAGAGCTTAAAAAACATCCTGCAAAGACAGAGGAAGAGACAGATAAATCCGCATTAAAAGCCCTGATAGATGAAGCTTCACAGCTGAAAAAAGATGACTATACAGGAACAACATGGAAAAAATTCCAGAAAGCCTTTGATGATGCGGCAAATATCTATGAAAGTGAAACCGCAACACAGGAACAGATTGATGCAGCCACGGCAGCTTTGCAGGCAGCAATGGACCAGCTTGAAAAAGTTACAGCCGGACCAAATCCAAAACCCCAACCGCCGACTGACAACAATAAAGACAAAGGCAAAAATCCAAGCAGACCATCCGGCGGTGGAAGCCAGAAAGGAACCTCTTCTGCAAAAACAGGGGATGAGACACCAATCGGCATGTTTGCAGGTTTGGGCGCCGTTGCACTGATCGCTATATTTGCCTGCACACTCAGTATCTTGAGAAAAAGAAAAAGGTCATAATCAAAAACAGAACAGCATAAAACGCAGTTCTTTTATCCCCCGGAAGATGACAAAAGTTCATCTGCGGGGGCCGGGGAAAATCAGGAAGGAGAAAGTACCCTTTTTTAAAAAGAAAATATAATTTCAATAGGTGCGAATCCCAAGTGGACATAAAATTCCAGGGAGATTCGCACCTATATTTTTATGGAAAAAGGAGGATAATTATGTTAAAATAAAAAATAAGGAATTATATATGTGTAATATTTGTGCAAGATGTTCTAAAACGATGTTGGTATTTTGGGAGATTTTGCTGTCACTCTCCGCGAGGAGGGTGTGGATTGAAATCCTTGATGTATGCAGCGGCTACGATGTTATTATGTCACTCTCCGCGAGGAGGGTGTGGATTGAAATACTTCTTCCAAGTCTATTGTTATCGTGGTATTATCGTCACTCTCCGCGAGGAGGGTGTGGATTGAAATCGTCAGGCTTCAATACTGGCTCTGTCTCAATCCAGTCACTCTCCGCGAGGAGGGTGTGGATTGAAATTTGGAAAGGGAGATCCCTGTGGACTGGGATAGTTAGTCACTCTCCGCGAGGAGGGTGTGGATTGAAATACGTTCTTGTTGTTCAGCGTCCAATGCAGGACCTGTCACTCTCCGCGAGGAGGGTGTGGATTGAAATCGGGATATCCTCACGGCCTACTGCCCAGCGCTCTGTCACTCTCCGCGAGGAGGGTGTGGATTGAAATCCGGTGCAAAAGCTTGCTATTTACTTACAGGAACCGTCACTCTCCGCGAGGAGGGTGTGGATTGAAATAGCAACTCCGTCCTTGTCTGCAGTGTGATTTTTGTCACTCTCCGCGAGGAGGGTGTGGATTGAAATACCGTCGTAAAATGGTATTACAAGTTTGGCCTGAGTCACTCTCCGCGAGGAGGGTGTGGATTGAAATTGCGGACGGTGATCTACCACCAGGCGTGTATAAGTCACTCTCCGCGAGGAGGGTGTGGATTGAAATTATCCCGATTATTTCCATTAAGTTCCTGTAAGCTGTCACTCTCCGCGAGGAGGGTGTGGATTGAAATTACTGGCATTTCTCCTTGCTCAAAATGTGTATCGTCACTCTCCGCGAGGAGGGTGTGGATTGAAATCATAGAAAGTGCGTTACAAACTTTTTCCAATTCCGGTCACTCTCCGCGAGGAGGGTGTGGATTGAAATGCTGATATTGTGGAGGCTGCCGGTTACCAGGTCGGGTCACTCTCCGCGAGGAGGGTGTGGATTGAAATTCCAGTATCAGTTTTTCCGCCCAGGGAGCTGGCGGTCACTCTCCGCGAGGAGGGTGTGGATTGAAATGCAGTATGCAGATGAATATATCCTGCAGATACAAACGTCACTCTCCGCGAGGAGGGTGTGGATTGAAATTGGTATGAAGTCTTTTTCAAGACCGATTCTCATTGGTCACTCTCTGCGAGGAGGGTGTGGATTGAAATAAGCGTACTGCCGTGCAATTGGCATACCACTTTTGGTCACTCTCCGCGAGGAGGGTGTGGATTGAAATATGACACCCAGACAAAGAATACGGCCGGGGAAACGTCCCTCTCCGCAAGAAGGATGTAAACTGAAACAGCAATAAAACCAAATACCCAACAAAGGAAAAATCCACTCTTTACAAATCAAGTGCAGAATAGAGCCATTTATATCAGCGCTGCATTTGGAGATACCGTAGTTGTTCACAAACAACCAATCTCCCGATTACGCAAATCCCCTTGACCATCATGACAAAACCCATTGACACCAGCAAAAAATCTAACTATAATAATGGCACAGTAACCCGGTAATTTACCTACAGCGTTGGTCGTTGGGCTGGCGCTGTTTTGTTATGCAGGATTTATTCTTGGATTTGGGAGAATATAACTGTCGGAGGATGAACATGGCAACAATCAAGGAAATTGCAAAGGCATGTAACGTCTCAATCTCAACGGTTTCTAATATACTAAATGGCAAGGAAAAGGCCAGACAGGAGACAAAGGAACTGGTTTTGCAGAAAGCAAAAGAGATGAATTACGTGCCGAATTATATGGCAAAAAATCTGAAACAAAAAAATACCAAAACAATCGGAATCATAGCAGAGGATCTGACTATATTCCATACTCCTGCCATTGTGGACGGCATAAGCGCCTGTCTGGAAAAAAAGGGCTATGCTCTGCTTATGGGCAACATGAGAATGTATCAGAAATACGGCAACGCTTTCTATACGTATAAAGAATACAGCAGCTTGGTTCAGGGCGAAATGCAGGAGATGCTTGCGAAAAGAGTGGAAGGTATCATATATGTGGAAGGCCATTACCATGTGATGAAACAATTTCCGGAACTGTTAGCGGTCCCAACAGTAGCAGTATATGGAAAAGTGGACAGCAGTGAGGTACCTTCGGTTATTTATGATGATGAACAGGGCGGATATGAGGCAGCAAAAACACTTATTTCCATGGGACATAGAAAAATAGGAGTCATCACAGGAAATCATCAAAGCCACCATACAATGGAACGAATGAGAGGATTTATGAAAGCTCTCTTTGACAACGGAATCCCATTCAATCCGTGTTGGGAAATAAGTGGAGAGTGGAATCGTGCGGACGGCTATACAGCTGCGGAACAGTTGATCCAGCAGGGAGTCACTGCGATTTTCGCTATGAATGACATTATGGCAGGCGGCGTATATGACTATGTCAATGAAAAAGGTTTGAAGATAGGAACGGATTTATCAGTTATTGGTTTTGATAACAGAGAAATTAGTGAAGCGTTTTACCCAACGCTGTCTACGGTTGCACTGCCATTGAGCTATATGGGAAATATAGCGGCAGAACTTTTGACCATGAAGTTAGAAAATCAGGCAGGAGAGGCGGAAAAGAGGGAATATAAAATACCCTGCCAGGTAATATACCGCAATTCCATTTGCAGGATTCAGTAATACTATCATCTGTTTCATAAAATCTATAAAGAACAAAAATATCATATCTCGATTCAACAGTCAAAAAAACCGGTATATCACACTGACATCAGCCGATATTTTATCCAATTGCAGAAGAGCACGGTACTATCCAGTGATATAAACAGGTGAAATAAGTAAAACGTTATACTAAAATATAAAATTTCATACACAAAGTTCCTTAAATTGTATTGTTATTTAGACAAAATAGTAGCGTAAATAGGAAAAATAATATAAAAGGTACAAGTAGCCTGATGATTGCAGACTTGTACCTTTTCTGTTTTCCATTGCCAAAGTAAAACGAATTAAAATTGTATA
>OBXM01001020.1_pt1 | contig 20327 bp, 14 predicted proteins | sample 1538141 | NCBI WGS metagenome assembly OBXM01 (sample SAMEA2580153, study PRJEB22360) | human gut metagenome | biome: human gut; feature: human-associated habitat; material: faeces | place: Denmark | collected 2008/2010 | reverse complement strand
CCTGCCGGATCGCAGTGGTACAGGCGTTGTCGGCGAAAGCGTCTCACCAGCGTCTGCTGCGCCAGTGGCTACAGTGTCTGACGGAAAGAGAGTGGTTAATCCGCGAAGGTGAAAGCTGGCGCTGCCGCATTCCGCTCAGCGAGATTCCTGAGCCTCAGGAAGCGTGCCCGCAAAGCCAATGGAGCCAGGCACTGGCGCAGTATCTGGAAACCTGCATCGCCCGGCACGACGCCCTCTTCTCCGGGCAGTGTTCTCCGCTGGAATTGCTGTTCAACGAGCAGCATCGCGTTACCGACGCGCTGTATCGCGACAACCCCGCCAGCGCCTGTCTGAATCGCTATACCGCGCAGATTGCCGCCTTGTGCAGCGCAGAACGGATTCTGGAGGTTGGCGCCGGAACCGCAGCCACTACCGCGCCGGTGCTGAAGGCCACGCGGAACACGCGGCAGTCGTACCACTTCACGGACGTCTCCGCGCAGTTCCTCAATGACGCCAGAGCCCGTTTCCATGATGAATCGCAGGTGTCTTATGCCTTGTTCGACATCAACCAGCCGCTGGATTTCACCGCCCACCCGGAGGCGGGTTACGACCTGATCGTTGCCGTCAATGTGCTCCACGACGCCAGCCATGTCGTCCAGACGTTGCGCAGATTAAAACTGTTGCTGAAAGCCGGCGGACGTTTGCTGATCGTTGAAGCGACGGAGCGAAACAGCGTATTCCAGCTGGCGAGCGTGGGCTTTATTGAGGGATTAAGCGGATACCGCGATTTCCGCCGCCGGGATGAGAAACCGATGCTCACCCGCTCCGCATGGCAGGAGGTTCTCGTTCAGGCCGGGTTTGCAAACGAGCTGGCGTGGCCCGCGCAGGAATCGTCGCCGCTGCGCCAGCATCTGCTGGTAGCGCGTTCGCCTGGCGTAAATCGCCCGGATAAAAAAGCCGTGAGCCGCTATTTACAGCAGCGCTTTGGCACCGGTCTGCCCATTTTACAGATCCGGCAAAGAGAAGCGTTATTTACGCCGCTGCATGCCCCGTCTGATGCGCCGACTGAGCCAGCCAAACCCACGCCAGTTGCCGGGGGGAATCCGGCGCTGGGAAAACAGGTGGCTGAACTCTGGCAATCGCTGCTGTCTCGCCCCGTGGCAAGGCATCACGACTTTTTCGAACTGGGCGGCGACAGCCTGATGGCGACAAGGATGGTCGCGCAGCTAAACCGGAGAGGGATTGCCAGGGCTAACCTTCAGGATCTGTTCAACCATTCGACGCTGAGCGACTTCTGCGCCCATCTACAGGCGGCTACGTCAGGAGAGGACAACCCGATACCCCTTTGCCAGGGCGACGGTGAGGAAACCCTGTTTGTCTTCCACGCTTCAGACGGCGATATCAGCGCCTGGCTGCCGCTCGCTAACGCGTTGAACAGGCGCGTTTTCGGCCTGCAAGCAAAATCGCCGCAGCGCTTTGCCACGCTCGACCAGATGATCGATGAGTATGTCGGGTGCATCCGTCGTCAGCAGCCTCACGGCCCTTATGTGCTGGCGGGTTGGTCGTATGGCGCGTTTCTTGCGGCGGGCGCCGCACAGCGCCTGTACGCCAAAGGCAAGCAGGTTCGGATGGTGTTAATCGATCCCGTGTGCCGACAGGATTTCTGTTGCGAAAACCGGGCGGCCCTGCTGCGCCTGTTAGCCGAAGGACAAACGCCTCTGGCACTGCCCGAACATTTCGACCAGCAGACGCCCGACAGCCAGCTTGCCGACTTTATCAGCCTCGCTAAAACGGTCGGTATGGTGTCGCAAAACCTGACGCTGCAAGCGGCAGAAACGTGGCTCGACAACATCGCGCATCTGCTGCGTTTACTGACTGAGCATACGCCGGGCGAAAGCGTTCCGGTCCCCTGTCTCATGGTGTATGCCGCCGGGAGACCCGCGCGCTGGACGCCAGCAGAAACCGAGTGGCAGGGCTGGATAAACAACGCCGACGACGCTGTGATTGAAGCCAGCCACTGGCAAATCATGATGGAAGCCCCCCACGTTCAGGCTTGTGCGCAACACATTACGCGCTGGCTTTGCGCAACCTCAACGCAACCGGAGAACACGTTATGATGCCGTCCGCCTCCCCAAAGCAACGCGTACTGATTGTGGGCGCCAAATTTGGCGAAATGTACCTGAATGCCTTTATGCAGCCCCCGGAGGGGCTGGAACTGGTCGGCCTGCTGGCGCAGGGAAGCGCCCGTTCAAGAGAGCTGGCTCATGCGTTTGGCATTCCGCTGTATACCTCGCCGGAACAGATAACCAGGATGCCGGATATCGCCTGTATTGTCGTGCGTTCGACCGTCGCCGGAGGAACCGGTACGCAGCTTGCCAGACACTTTCTGACGCGCGGCGTACACGTCATTCAGGAGCATCCCCTCCACCCGGATGACATCAGTTCCTTACAAACGCTGGCGCAGGAACAGGGCTGCTGCTATTGGGTAAACACGTTTTATCCGCATACGCGCGCGGGACGCACATGGCTTCGCGATGCGCAGCAGCTGCGTCGCTGCCTGGCTAAGACGCCGCCGGTAGTCCACGCCACCACCAGCCGACAGTTGCTCTACTCCACTCTGGATTTGTTGTTGCTGGCTCTGGGCGTTGATGCCGCCGCCGTGGAGTGCGACGTGGTTGGCAGCTTTAGCGATTTTCACTGTCTGAGACTCTTCTGGCCGGAGGGAGAAGCCTGCCTGCTGCTTCAGCGCTATCTCGATCCTGACGATCCAGATATGCATAGCCTTATCATGCACCGCCTGCTGCTGGGCTGGCCGGAAGGTCATCTTTCGCTGGAGGCGAGCTACGGCCCCGTCATCTGGTCATCCAGCCTGTTTGTCGCAGACCATCAGGAGAACGCCCACAGCCTCTACCGCAGACCGGAGATCCTGCGCGATCTGCCGGGTCTGATGCGCAGCGCGGCGCCCCTGAGCTGGCGCGACTGCTGCGAAACCGTCGGGCCGGAGGGCGTCAGCTGGTTGCTACACCAGTTGCGCAGCAATCTGGCGGGCGAACATCCACCAGCGGCCTGCCAAAGCGTACATCAGATCGCGTTATCACGTTTATGGCAGCAGATTTTACGTAAGACCGGCAATGCGGAGATCAGACGCCTGACGCCGCCGCACCACGACCGGTTAGCCGGTTTCTACAACGATGATGATAAGGAGGCGCTGTGACGCAATCTGCAATGTGCATCCCGCTGTGGCCCGCCCGGAACGGCAATACTGCGCATCTGGTCATGTGCCCTTTCGCTGGCGGCAGCAGTAGCGCGTTTCGCCACTGGCAAGCTGAGCAACTGGCTGATTGCGCGCTTTCTCTGGTGACCTGGCCGGGGCGCGATCGCCTTCGCCATCTGGAACCGCTCAGAAGCATTACACAACTGGCGGCACTGCTGGCGAACGAGCTGGAAGCATCCGTATCGCCTGACACGCCGCTTTTACTCGCCGGGCACAGCATGGGGGCGCAGGTGGCGTTTGAAACCTGCCGACTTCTGGAGCAACGGGGGCTTGCGCCACAAGGACTGATTATTTCCGGGTGCCATGCCCCGCATCTGCATTCTGAACGCCAGCTCAGCCATCGCGATGATGCCGACTTTATCGCTGAGCTGATAGACATTGGCGGATGTTCTCCTGAACTGCGGGAAAACCAGGAATTAATGTCGCTGTTTCTTCCTCTTCTGCGCGCTGATTTTTACGCCACCGAGAGCTATCACTACGACTCGCCCGACGTCTGTCCGCCGCTGCGCACGCCTGCGCTGTTATTGTGCGGCAGCCACGATCGCGAAGCCTCCTGGCAGCAGGTCGATGCCTGGCGTCAGTGGCTGAGCCACGTTACAGGCCCGGTGGTGATTGACGGCGATCACTTCTATCCCATTCAACAAGCCCGGTCCTTTTTTACGCAGATTGTCCGCCATTTTCCCCACGCATTTTCTGCAATGACCGCGTGGCAAAAACAGCCCAGTACTTCAGAAAGGTGACGCATGAATTCTTCCTTTGAATCTCTGATTGAACAGTATCCCTTACCCATTGCCGAACAGTTGCGCCACTGGGCGGCCCGTTATGCCTCGCGAATTGCCGTCGTTGATGCAAAGGGGTCGTTAACCTACAGCGAGCTTGATGCACAAGTTGACGAACTTGCCGCAGGTCTGTCATCACTGGGTTTGCGTTCGGGGGAGCATGTAATTGTGCAGCTTCCCAACGACAACGCGTTTGTTACCCTGCTGTTCGCCTTGTTAAGACTGGGCGTTATCCCCGTGCTGGCGATGCCCTCGCAACGGGCGCTGGATATCGACGCGCTGATTGAGCTGGCGCAACCCGTCGCTTACGTTATTCACGGGGAAAACCACGCAGAGCTGGCCCGACAGATGGCGCACAAACACGCCTGCTTGCGTCATGTTCTGGTCGCTGGAGAGACCATGAGCGACGATTTTACGCCGCTCTTCTCCCTTCACGGTGAGCGACAGGCATGGCCGCAGCCTGATGTTTCCACCACCGCGTTGTTGTTGCTCTCAGGCGGCACAACCGGCACGCCCAAACTCATCCCGCGCCGACATGCCGACTATAGCTATAACTTCAGCGCTTCTGCTGAACTGTGCGGCATCAGCCAACAGAGCGTGTATCTCGCCGTCCTCCCGGTGGCGCATAACTTTCCGCTGGCCTGCCCCGGTATTCTGGGAACGCTTGCCTGCGGCGGAAAAGTGGTGCTGACCGACAGCGCCAGCTGTGATGAGGTGATGCCTTTAATCGCGCAGGAAAGAGTGACTCACGTCGCCCTGGTTCCGGCGCTGGCGCAATTATGGGTGCAGGCCAGGGAGTGGGAAGACAGCGACCTTTCGTCGCTGCGCGTCATTCAGGCAGGCGGCGCCCGGCTCGACCCGACGCTTGCTGAGCAGGTTATCGCCACCTTTGACTGTACCCTGCAACAGGTTTTCGGTATGGCGGAAGGCCTGCTCTGTTTTACCCGGCTGGCCGATCCGCATGCCACCATTCTCCACAGCCAGGGGCGCCCGTTGTCCCCTCTGGATGAAATCCGCATCGTTGATCAAGACGAGAACGACGTCGCGCCGGGCGAAACCGGGCAATTGTTAACGCGCGGCCCTTATACCATTTCGGGCTATTACCGCGCCCCTGCCCACAACACGCAGGCCTTTACCGCGCAAGGGTTTTACCGCACAGGCGACAATGTCAGGCTGGATGAGGTGGGGAACCTGCACGTTGAGGGACGCATAAAAGAGCAGATCAACCGCGCCGGAGAAAAAATAGCCGCGGCTGAAGTGGAATCGGCACTGCTGCGTTTAGCGGAAGTGCAAGATTGCGCGGTGGTCGCCGCGCCGGACACGCTGCTTGGCGAGCGGATTTGCGCGTTTATCATCGCGCAGCAGGTGCCAACTGACTATCAGCAGTTGCGTCAACAACTGACCCGTATGGGGCTCAGCGCGTGGAAAATTCCTGACCAAATCGAGTTTCTGGACCACTGGCCGCTCACCGCCGTCGGCAAGATAGACAAAAAACGCCTGACGGCTCTCGCCGTCGACCGTTATCGCCATTCTGCCCAATAAGCGCAAACCGACCCGAAACAGGTTGAAATAAACCCGTTTCGGGTAGCACCACCATTAGAAATAGTTATCATTTTCAATTCACCATTGTCGGTATTTTTTGGCGTTTCGCCGTCTTACAGGGACTCACAACAATGAAAATGACACGGCTTTATCCTCTGGCCTTGGGGGGATTATTGCTCCCCGCCATTGCTAATGCCCAGACTTCACAGCAAGACGAAAGCACGCTGGTGGTTACCGCCAGTAAACAATCTTCCCGCTCGGCATCAGCCAACAACGTCTCGTCTACTGTTGTCAGCGCGCCGGAATTAAGCGACGCCGGCGTCACCGCCAGCGACAAACTCCCCAGAGTCTTGCCCGGGCTCAATATTGAAAATAGCGGCAACATGCTTTTTTCGACGATCTCGCTACGCGGCGTCTCTTCAGCGCAGGACTTCTATAACCCCGCCGTCACCCTGTATGTCGATGGCGTCCCTCAGCTTTCCACCAACACCATCCAGGCGCTTACCGATGTGCAAAGCGTGGAGTTGCTGCGAGGCCCACAGGGAACGTTATATGGCAAAAGCGCTCAGGGCGGGATCATCAACATCGTCACCCAGCAGCCGGACAGCACGCCGCGCGGCTATATTGAAGGCGGCGTCAGTAGCCGCGACAGTTATCGAAGTAAGTTCAACCTGAGCGGCCCCATTCAGGATGGCCTGCTGTACGGCAGCGTCACCCTGTTACGCCAGGTTGATGACGGCGACATGATTAACCCCGCGACGGGAAGCGATGACTTAGGCGGCACCCGCGCCAGCATAGGGAATGTGAAACTGCGTCTGGCGCCGGACGATCAGCCCTGGGAAATGGGCTTTGCCGCCTCACGCGAATGTACCCGCGCCACCCAGGACGCCTATGTGGGATGGAATGATATTAAGGGCCGTAAGCTGTCGATCAGCGATGGTTCACCAGACCCGTACATGCGGCGCTGCACTGACAGCCAGACCCTGAGTGGGAAATACACCACCGATGACTGGGTTTTCAACCTGATCAGCGCCTGGCAGCAGCAGCATTATTCGCGCACCTTCCCTTCCGGTTCGTTAATCGTCAATATGCCTCAGCGCTGGAATCAGGATGTGCAGGAGCTGCGCGCTGCAACCCTGGGCGATGCGCGTACCGTTGATATGGTGTTTGGGCTGTACCGGCAGAACACCCGCGAGAAGTTAAATTCAGCCTACGACATGCCGACAATGCCTTATTTAAGCAGTACCGGCTATACCACCGCTGAAACGCTGGCCGCATACAGTGACCTGACCTGGCATTTAACCGATCGTTTTGATATCGGCGGCGGCGTGCGCTTCTCGCATGATAAATCCAGTACACAATATCACGGCAGCATGCTCGGCAACCCGTTTGGCGACCAGGGTAAGAGCAATGACGATCAGGTGCTCGGGCAGCTATCCGCAGGCTATATGCTGACCGATGACTGGAGAGTGTATACCCGTGTAGCCCAGGGATATAAACCTTCCGGGTACAACATCGTGCCTACTGCGGGTCTTGATGCCAAACCGTTCGTCGCCGAGAAATCCATCAACTATGAACTTGGCACCCGCTACGAAACCGCTGACGTCACGCTGCAAGCCGCGACGTTTTATACCCACACCAAAGACATGCAGCTTTACTCTGGCCCGGTCGGGATGCAGACATTAAGCAATGCGGGTAAAGCCGACGCCACCGGCGTTGAGCTTGAAGCGAAGTGGCGGTTTGCGCCAGGCTGGTCATGGGATATCAATGGCAACGTGATCCGTTCCGAATTCACCAATGACAGTGAGTTGTATCACGGTAACCGGGTGCCGTTCGTACCACGTTATGGCGCGGGAAGCAGCGTGAACGGCGTGATTGATACGCGCTATGGCGCACTGATGCCCCGACTGGCGGTTAATCTGGTCGGGCCGCATTATTTCGATGGCGACAACCAGTTGCGGCAAGGCACCTATGCCACCCTGGACAGCAGCCTGGGCTGGCAGGCGACTGAACGGATGAACATTTCCGTCTATGTCGATAACCTGTTCGACCGTCGTTACCGTACCTATGGCTACATGAACGGCAGCAGCGCCGTCGCGCAGGTCAATATGGGTCGCACCGTCGGTATCAATACGCGAATTGATTTCTTCTGATTATTGTAAAAGGGATACCGAAAAGGTATCCCTTTTACAGGTGATGCTGCCAACTTACTGATTTAGTGTATGATGGTGTTTTTGAGGTGCTCCAGTGGCTTCTGTTTCTATCAGCTGTCCCTCCTGTTCAGCTACTGACGGGGTGGTGCGTAACGGCAAAAGCACCGCCGGACATCAGCGCTATCTCTGCTCTCACTGCCGTAAAACATGGCAACTGCAGTTCACTTACACCGCTTCTCAACCCGGTACGTACCAGAAAATCATTGATATGGCCATGAATGGCGTTGGATGCCGGGCAACAGCCCGCATTATGGGCGTTGGCCTCAACACGATTTTACGTCACTTAAAAAACTCAGGCCGCAGTCGGTAACCTCGCGCATACAGCCGGGCAGTGATGTGATTGTCTGCGCTGAAATGGACGAACAGTGGGGCTATGTCGGGGCTAAATCGCGCCAGCGCTGGCTGTTTTACGCGTATGACAGGCTCCGGAAGACGGTTGTTGCGCACGTATTCGGTGAACGCACTATGGCGACGCTGGGGCGTCTTATGAGCCTGCTGTCACCCTTTGACGTGGTGATATGGATGACGGATGGCTGGCCGCTGTATGAATCCCGCCTGAAGGGAAAGCTGCACGTAATCAGCAAGCGATATACGCAGCGAATTGAGCGGCATAACCTGAATCTGAGGCAGCACCTGGCACGGCTGGGACGGAAGTCGCTGTCGTTCTCAAAATCGGTGGAGCTGCATGACAAAGTCATCGGGCATTATCTGAACATAAAACACTATCAATAAGTTGGAGTCATTACCCTTTTACACCACTAGTTAAAACCAGTAACTCAGCAGAGTCGCAAAAAATATTAATCCATAGTGATTATTTAAACAATGAAATTGCGATTAGGATAAATAGATTTAACTTTCTCGTTCCTTTCTCTCCTTATACTAAAGAAATAATCATATCAAAATAAAAATTCACAACAGTGCAACATTAAAAAATACAACCAACAAACAATCCTATATACAAGGCACATCTCCAGAATATAAAAGCACAGACAAACAACCTAAAAAAACAACCCCATACATATAAATTATTTTATAGGTAAAATAGATTATATATTCTCATAGCTACCACAAACTATACTAGCCTGAACTATATTTATTCTGCTGCAATCAATGCATACATAACACAAATATCACTCAGGTACACTACTCAAACCACGCTGGGATTTTTCCTCAAGTTATAATCATCACCCCGAAAATCATTCGGCATTTACTCATTAAATAGTCACCCCATAGGCCTGTACATGTTTACTCAGAAATATACATCCTTTTCTCTGTCATAAACCCTCTGATTAATCATAAATAAATACTTGTGACACCAATCTTTTTCCTTAACGGAACGAATTGTTGTGTAGAAGGAGATAATATTATGTCAAAAAAATATCAGCCATTGCTTATAACTCATTATATGTCAACATGGGTCACTATAACGGAAGCAGTTGAGATCACTACCAAAGCCATAAAACAAAAAATTACTCCTAGCGATATTTATCGTCATGCCTTGAGTGGCAACATCCTACTATCGGTCTATTTCCAGTCTCCAGTGATACTTAAGAAGATACAAACTTTTAATGGAAAAATAAAATTCAGGCAGTTTGTGGGAGACCTACTTGATAAACTATGCATGCTTGACAGGGACGGTTTTATTTATGGTCAAAATTTAAGACTCTGTACAGAAGCCAGATATATTTGTCCTGTGCAACAAATTATAGATACCCCCCTGTTACGCAAACTCAACCAGTTTCGTACGTTTGTTCGTAATGTCCGCCCGGGTGATGAACTGGATGTCCCGGCACAAGTTAGTGAAAAAAATTTAACCCCGCCGCCGGGTAACAGCAGTGGCAACCTTGAGCAACAGATAGCCAGCACTTCACAGCTAATTGGATCTCTGCTCGCCGAAGATATGAACAGCGAGCAAGCGGCAAACATAGCACGTGGATGGGCCTCTTCTCAGGCTTCAGGGGTAATGACAGACTGGTTAAGCCGCTTCGGTACCGCAAGAATCACGCTGGGCGTGGATGAAGATTTCAGCCTGAAGAACTCCCGTGACGGCAACCCTCGAAAATGGCGATTCGATGCAACAAACAGTGAACTATGTGCCGAACGTCACGAATGCTGAAATCACGCTGGCAGCCTCGAAGGATCCGGTGATTGCCGACAATAACGATCTCACGACACTAACAGCACCGTCGCTGATACAGAGGGCAATGCGATAGCCAACACTGAGGTAACATTTACTCTACCGGAAGATGTGAAGGCGAACTTCACGCTGAGCGATGGCGACAAAGCGGTTACTGATGCCGATGGCAAAGCGAAAGTCACGCTGAAAGGTACAAAAGCAGGCGCTCATACCGTGACAGCATCGATGGTTGGCGGTAAGAGTGAGCAGTTGGTGGTGAACTTTACTGCGGATACGCTCACTGCGCAGGTTAATCTTAACGTTACCGAGGACAATTTCATCGCCAATAACATTGGAATGACCAGGCTACAGGCAACAGTGACTGATGGAAACGGCAACCCAGTAGAAGGTATAAAAGTTAATTTCCGCGGAACCTCCGTCACGCTAAGCAGCACCAGCGTTGAAACGGATGATCAGGTTTTCGCTGAAATTCTTGTGACAAGCACCGAGGTCGGACTAAAAACAGTTTCAGCCTCTCTGGCAGATAAACCTACTGAAGTCATCTCGCGATTACTGAATGCCAAGGTAGATGTTAATTCTGCGACGATTACCAGTCAGGAGATACCTGAAGGTCAGGTCATGGTCGCACAAGACATAGCAGTTAAAGCTCACGTTAACGACCAGTTTGGCAACCCGGTGACGCATCAACCCGCGACATTCAGTGCAGCGCCATCCTCGCAAATGATCATCAGCCAGAATACGGTCTCTACTAATACGCAGGGAGTAGCCGAGGTCACCATGACGCCTGAAAGAAACGGCTCGTATACTGTAAAAGCATCCCTAGCGAATGGAGCTTCACTTGAGAAACAACTGGAGGCTATTGATGAAAAACTGACACTCACGTCCAGTCCGCTTATCGGTGTCAATGCTCCTAAAGGCGCTACTCTGACGGCAACGCTAACCTCTGCAAATGGCACTCCAGTGGAGGGTCAGGTCATCAACTTTAGCGTAACGCTAGAAGGTGCGACGTTAAGTGGCGGAAAAGTGAGAACCAACTCTTCAGGTCAGGCTCCAGTCGTTCTGACCAGCAATAAAGTCGGTACATATACGGTGACTGCATCGTTCCATAACGGCGTCACAATACAGACACAGACAACCGTGAAGGTTACTGGCAACCCAAGCACCGCACATGTTGCTAGCTTTATCGCTGATCCGTCGACTATCGCCGCCACCAACAGTGATTTAAGTACCTTAAAGGCAACGGTTGAGGATGGCAGTGGTAACCTGATCGAAGGTCTCACTGTGTACTTCGCCTTAAAAAGCGGCTCCACCACATTAACGTCATTAACAGCGGTGACCGATCAAAACGGAATCGCGACAACAAGCGTGAAAGGTGAGATAACGGGGAGCGTCACTGTAAGCGCAGTCACAAGCGCAGGTGGAATGCAAACAGTAGATATATCGCTAGTGGCAGGCCCAGCAGACGCCTCGCAGTCCATCCTTAAGAACAACCAGTCATCACTGAAAGGGGACTTTACCGATAGTGCTGAACTACATCTTGTTCTGCACGATATATCAGGCAATCCGATCAAAGTTTCTTAAGGGATAGAATTTGTGCAATCAGGTACAAACGTGCCCTATATGAAAATTAGCGCAATTGATTACAGTCAAAATATCAACGGTGATTACAAAGCTACTGTTACAGGAGGCGGAGAGGGTATCGCAACGCTGATCCCCGTATTGAATGGTGTTCATCAGGCGGGTCTGAGTACCACGATAGAATTCATTAGCGCGGAAACCAGACCAATGACGGGTACAGTGTCAGTGAATAGTGCAAACCTACCGACAGCTTCATTCCCTTCGCAGGGATTTACCGGGGCGTATTATCAGTTGAATAATGACAACTTTGCACCAGGAAAAACGGCGGCTGATTATTCGTTTTCAAGCTCGGCCTCCTGGGTAGGCGTTGATGCTACTGGTAAAGTGACATTCAAAAATGACGGTGATAGCAATACTGTAATAATCACAGCGCCCCCAAGATCCGGTGGTGCTATTTACCAAACAGTTCCTCCTGAATCGCGTTCGGTGTGACTATGATCATTTTCGGTGAGTATTGCTTTGATCCAAAGGCTGGTTTTCTGTGATGATTGACCAGCCTCAGAGTATTGATGACACCACCGTTCATAACAGATCGGCATTACTATGCATAAGTACTGCCTCAAATTCTCGCCAAAACACTTTTTAATGCCTTTGCGAATTCATCCAGACTTATATTGTCAATTTTTTGCCCAACGACGACTGACTCCGAAACATCGGCCATTGCGGGCCATCGCGTTTTGTAATCAGCATAAATTGCAACAACAGGGGTATTATAGGCACTTGCCATATGTAATATTGAGGTGTCAGGAGTTATTGCAATATAAGCATCTTTTATGATTGCTGCTGAACGTTTAATCGAGGGTGATAAGGATAAACGGTAGACATTATTATAACAATCCACTAATGCCCTGGCTTTATCTTCCCCTTTGGGTCCATAAACGATCACTATTGGAATATCTGTTTCACTTTGAATTTTTGCTATTAGATTTTCTGCAATCGATAATGAAAATGTACGTTCCTGCGAGCTACCGTCTAAATTGAGCGCAATGTAAGATCCTAACGATCGCATTTCCTCGCGTACCTCATCGAGTACATCATCGCTTAATGGCAATTCATATATTGACCTGACTGCCGGAAAACCCGCCTCACGCATCATAAATGCCCATGTCATGGGTACAGGAGTCCGGAGATTCTGATCCATCCGGGACGCGTTCTTACACAAAGGGGAATAGCACTTCATGGTTAAACCGACGACCTGGAAATTCGTTTTTGCTTTCAACTGACTGATAAATATCATCGTTTTCAGGTTCTTTTTACGCATCGCCTCTATACAAAGATCCGGCGTACCGTATTGCAGTGTTATGTTCTTCGCTAAATCTTTTATTTCTTTTAATGTTGCGTGATCCTGCATAGTCATTGTGACTAATGTTAATTTAGTCTGTTCAAGTTTGAGCGCATTAAAGACTTCTAAATTAATTGTCGACGTAACAATTAATAGATGCTTAATTTTATGCAATTCAAGCGCCCGAATAACAGGAAAGATGGCCATAGCATCGCCAATCTGATCGGGAATATGTATGACAACAAAGTCTGTTTTTTCAATATTAAAATTATAAGCTTTATAATCGTAGTAACTAAATGCAATACGTCTCAACAATGATACTAAAAACATAACTAACCTCGCCTCCCTACTGGTTATAATGCAATGCAGTCTATCAGAATCATCAGGGTGCAATTTTGTGCATATGCGGACTTTTATGTTTCATATCTCGAACCTGTGGGCCCTCTGCTTAATCCTTAAACAACACCAGCAACTCCTGCGCTTTCATCTTCCATCGAATTTTTCATGTTGCCGCTAATCAGCCATAAAATCATTTGCAGATGCGCTCTGTCGAGGTAGTCTCATAAGGTTCGTTTATAGATCGACGGCAATGTGAGTTACCTTTTCCATACTAATTATAAAAAGACAGTACAAACAGGATCATTATGGACTCCACGCTCATCTCCACTCGTCCCGATGAAGGGACGCTTTCGTTAAGTCGCGCCCGACGAGCTGCGTTAGGCAGTTTCGCTGGTGCCGTCGTCGACTGGTATGATTTTTTACTCTATGGCATTACCGCCGCACTGGTGTTTAATCGCGAGTTTTTCCCGCAAGTAAGCCCGGCGATGGGAACGCTCGCCGCATTTGCCACCTTTGGTGTCGGCTTCCTTTTCCGACCGCTCGGCGGTGTCATTTTCGGTCACTTTGGTGACCGGCTGGGACGTAAGCGCATGTTAATGCTGACCGTCTGGATGATGGGCATCGCGACAGCCTTGATTGGTATTCTTCCTTCATTCTCGACCATTGGGTGGTGGGCACCTATTTTGCTGGTGACACTGCGTGCCATTCAGGGATTTGCCGTCGGCGGCGAATGGGGAGGCGCAGCGTTGCTTTCCGTTGAAAGTGCGCCGAAAAATAAAAAAGCCTTTTACAGTAGCGGTGTACAAGTTGGCTACGGAGTAGGTTTACTGCTTTCAACCGGACTGGTTTCATTGATCAGTATGATGACGACTGACGAACAGTTTTTAAGCTGGGGCTGGCGCATTCCTTTCCTGTTTAGCATCGTACTGGTACTGGGAGCATTGTGGGTGCGCAATGGCATGGAGGAGTCCGCGGAATTTGAACAACAGCAACATAATCAAGCGGCCGCGAAAAAACGCATCCCGGTTATCGAAGCTCTGTTACGACATCCCGGTGCTTTCCTGAAGATTATTGCACTACGACTGTGCGAGTTGCTGACGATGTACATTGTTACTGCCTTTGCACTTAATTATTCAACCCAGAATATGGGGTTACCGCGCGAACTTTTCCTTAATATTGGTTTGCTGGTCGGTGGATTAAGCTGCCTGACAATTCCCTGTTTTGCCTGGCTTGCCGATCGTTTTGGTCGGCGCAGGGTTTATATCACAGGCGCGTTGATCGGAACGTTGAGCGCATTTCCTTTCTTTATGGCGCTTGAAGCACAATCTATTTTCTGGATAGTTTTCTTCTCCATAATGCTGGCAAACATTGCGCATGACATGGTGGTGTGTGTGCAACAACCGATGTTTACCGAAATGTTTGGTGCCAGTTATCGCTACAGTGGTGCTGGAGTCGGTTATCAGGTTGCCAGTGTGGTTGGCGGTGGATTTACGCCTTTTATTGCCGCTGCACTCATCACTTACTTTGCCGGGAACTGGCATAGCGTCGCTATTTATTTGCTGGCTGGATGCCTGATTTCCGCAATGACCGCTTTGTTGATGAAAGACAATCAACGCGCTTAATAGCCTGGCGAAGATCATCCGATCTTCGCCTTACACTTTTGTTTCACATTCCTGTGACATACTATCGGATGTGCGGTAATTGTATGGAACAGGAGACACACATGAATAATAAGGGCTCCGGTCTGACCCCAGCTCAGGCACTGGATAAACTCGACGCGCTGTATGAGCAATCTGTAGTTGCTTTACGCAACGCCATTGGCAAATATATTACAAGTGGCGAATTACCTGATGAAAACGCCCGCAAACAAGGTCTTTTTGTCTATCCATCACTGACCGTAACCTGGGACGGTAGCACAACTAATCCCCCCAAAACGCGCGCATTTGGTCGTTTTACTCACGCAGGCAGTTACACCACCACGATTACTCGCCCTACTCTCTTTCGTTCGTATCTCAATGAACAACTTACGTTGCTGTATCAGGATTATGGTGCGCATATCTCTGTGCAACCCTCGCAGCATGAAATCCCTTATCCTTATGTCATCGATGGCTCTGAATTAACACTTGATCGCTCAATGAGCGCTGGTTTAACTCGCTACTTCCCGACAACAGAACTGGCGCAAATCGGCGATGAAACTGCAGACGGCATTTATCATCCAACGGAATTCTCCCCGTTATCGCATTTTGATGCTCGCCGGGTTGATTTTTCCCTCGCACGGTTGCGCCATTATACCGGTACGCCAGTAGAACATTTTCAACCGTTCGTCTTGTTTACCAACTACACACGTTATGTGGATGAATTCGTTCGTTGGGGATGCAGCCAGATCCTCGATCCTGATAGTCCCTACATTGCCCTTTCTTGTGCTGGCGGGAACTGGATCACTGCCGAAACCGAAGCGCCAGAAGAAGCCATTTCCGACCTTGCATGGAAAAAACACCAGATGCCAGCATGGCATTTAATTACCGCTGATGGTCGGGGTATTACTCTGGTGAATATTGGCGTGGGACCGTCCAATGCTAAAACCATCTGCGATCATCTGGCAGTGCTACGCCCGGATGTCTGGTTGATGATTGGTCACTGTGGCGGATTACGTGAAAGCCAGGCCATTGGAGATTATGTCCTTGCACACGCTTATTTACGCGATGACCACGTTCTTGATGCGGTTCTGCCGCCCGATATTCCTATTCCGAGCATTGCTGAAGTGCAACGTGCGCTTTATGACGCTACCAAGTTAGTCAGCGGCAGGCCTGGTGAGGAAGTCAAACAGCGGCTGCGTACAGGTACTGTGGTAACCACAGATGACAGGAACTGGGAGTTACGTTACTCAGCTTCTGCACTTCGTTTTAACTTAAGCCGGGCCGTAGCAATTGATATGGAAAGTGCAACCATTGCCGCGCAAGGATATCGTTTCCGCGTGCCATACGGGACACTACTGTGTGTTTCAGATAAACCGTTACATGGTGAGATTAAGCTTCCCGGCCAGGCTAACCGTTTTTATGAAGGCGCTATTTCCGAACACCTGCAAATTGGCATTCGGGCGATCGATTTGCTGCGCGCAGAAGGCGACCGACTGCATTCACGTAAATTACGAACCTTTAATGAGCCGCCGTTCCGATAATAAGTTATGAACCTTCTTATCAGAAATAGATGTGAAGGATTAAGTAAGACATCTGGCAAATAGCCTGCAATAAACGCGGGCTGTTTGCTTCCTTGGGCAGATGCGAGTTTTATTATCGTCTTAATGATTTCCACATATTAAAAGCAAGTATGCTTTCAAAACACAATTATAAAAAATCCCGCCAACAACATTAGTTTTTATAAAATTAAATATAAGATTATGGCTTTAGAATATTTTTATTTCTAATAGACGAGATTTTTCCTGTTATGATATAATATGCTGAATTAACACATGTTAACGATTTACCAGTAATGTAAATAAATTTTCGAGGAGATCATTCCAGTGGGACGTAAATGGGCCAATATTGTTGCTAAAAAAACGGCTAAAGACGGTGCAACGTCTAAAATTTATGCAAAATTCGGTGTAGAAATCTATGCTGCTGCCAAACAAGGTGAACCCGATCCAGAATTAAACACATCTTTAAAATTCGTTATTGAACGTGCAAAGCAGGCACAAGTTCCAAAGCACGTTATTGATAAAGCAATTGATAAAGCCAAAGGCGGTGGAGATGAAACGTTCGTACAGGGACGTTATGAAGGCTTTGGTCCTAATGGCTCAATGATTATTGCTGAGACATTGACTTCAAATGTTAACCGTACGATTGCTAACGTTCGCACAATTTTCAATAAAAAAGGCGGCAATATCGGAGCGGCAGGTTCTGTCAGCTATATGTTTGACAATACGGGTGTGATTGTATTTAAAGGAACAGACCCTGACCATATTTTTGAAATTTTGCTTGAAGCTGAAGTTGATGTTCGTGATGTAACTGAAGAAGAAGGTAATATTGTTATTTATACTGAACCTACTGACCTTCATAAAGGAATCGCGGCGCTAAAAGCAGCTGGAATCACTGAGTTCTCAACAACAGAATTAGAAATGATTGCTCAATCTGAAGTTGAGCTTTCCCCAGAAGATTTAGAAATCTTTGAAGGGCTTGTTGATGCCCTTGAAGATGACGACGATGTACAAAAAGTTTATCATAACGTCGCAAATCTCTAATTATATGTTAAAGAAATCTGTCTTTATGGCAGATTTCTTTAATCTCATATAATCCTTATAAAAATATAATGTTTAACTCGTCATATTGCTTATAAAAAATCCCCGTTCCCAGAGAAATAATATTTATTAAAATGGCAGGTCTTCTTTTTCTGATTACCGAAGACAAAGTGGCAATTACGTATAGTTTCCCGATAAAGACGCGACAGCTACATCCCGCATAAGGCATTTTTCTCTTTATCTTTGTACGGTACTTCATGGAACAGAATTTTTGACCTTGTGAATCGTGATGTCTGTTGGGGAGGGGCAATTTGCTCACTGAAGCGTGAGACTCGATTAAGCGCACGAAACACAGAAATCAAAAACCCGACCACTTTTTTACAAAGTGACCGGGTAAAAATAATTTTTATTTTTTAACTGTCCTGAGACTCATAGAGATGTCTCAAAACTAAAATTTGGCTCCTCTGACTGGACTCGAACCAGTGACATACGGATTAACAGTCCGCCGTTCTACCGACTGAACTACAGAGGAATCGTGTGAACGGGGCGCATATTAATGGCAGTGCATGGTGATGTCAAAGGGTGAAATGCATTTTTTTGTTTGTTTGCTGACAATTTCAACAAAGTGGTGAGCTTTCAATCTTATTGGGTAATGAACCATCGTGGTGCATACCCCCCTTTTATAGGGCAGGTGAATGCGACTGCTGATAAAAAGGGCCAATGACGAATCTATCATAATCTCTTATTTGACAGTTGGTTAGCTTGCGCATCAACGCTAAAATAGAACTGGCAAGCATCTTGCATTCTGGTTGTAAGTAATGGCGGCACTTGGGCCGATTCTTAAAAACCGGAGGCAACATGAACTTCAGACGCCTGAAATACTTCGTAAAAATTGTAGATATTGGTAGCCTGACCCAGGCTGCTGAAGTATTGCATATTGCACAACCAGCGCTCAGCCAGCAGGTTGCCACACTGGAAGGTGAGTTAAATCAACAGCTTTTGATTCGCACAAAACGGGGCGTTACGCCAACAGGCGCCGGAAAAATTCTCTATACCCATGCACGGGCCATTTTACGTCAGTGTGAGCAGGCCCAACTGGCGGTGCATAACGTTGGTCAGTCATTATCGGGGCAAGTCTCGATTGGCTTTGCGCCAGGAACCGCTGCGTCATCCATCACCATGCCCTTATTACAGGCGGTTCGCGCTGAATTCCCGGAGGTCGTTATCTATCTTCATGAAAATAGTGGTGCAGTGCTTAACGAAAAACTGATAAATCACCAACTCGATATGGCGGTGATTTATGAGCATTCCCCTGTGGCTGGGGTATCCAGTCAGGCTTTGCTGAGAGAAGATCTTTTCCTGGTAGGAACTCAAGATTGCCCGGGGCAAAGCGTTGATGTTAATGCTATTGCGCAAATGAACCTTTTTCTCCCCAGTGATTACAGCGCTGTTAGACTTCGTGTTGATGAGGCTTTTTCCCTACGGCGGCTCACGGCAAAAGTCATTGGTGAAATTGAGTCTATTGCCACGCTTACCGCAGCGATTGCCAGCGGCATGGGCGTTGCAGTATTACCTGAATCGGCTGCGCGTTCGTTATGTGGCGCAGTAAATGGGTGGATGTCACGCATTACCACTCCTTCAATGAGTCTCTCTTTGTCCTTAAATTTACCCGCCAGAGCAAACTTGTCACCACAGGCACAGGCAGTGAAAGAGTTGTTAATGTCAGTGATTAGTTCTCCAGTGATGGAAAAAAGGCAGTGGCAATTGGTGAGCTAAGCGTTATATCGGGATGGAATAAGATGCGGGTTTTTATTATTTGTTATGCCGGGCATTAGACTTTAACAATAACGGGATATCTGAACTGCCCGGAGTTTACCGTGAATTTCCAACAACTAAAGATAATCCGCGAGGCTGCACGTCAGGATTACAACCTGACAGAGGTTGCGAATATGCTTTTTACCTCACAGTCAGGCGTTAGCCGTCATATTCGGGAACTGGAGGATGAACTTGGCATCGAAATATTTGTTCGACGAGGTAAGCGACTGCTGGGCATGACTGAACCGGGCAAAGCATTACTGGTCATTGCAGAACGCATTCTGAATGAAGCCAGTAATGTTCGTCGGCTCGCAGACCTGTTTACCAACGATACGTCTGGCGTTCTCACTATTGCAACGACGCATACTCAGGCACGTTATAGCTTGCCTGAGGTCATTAAAGCTTTTCGCGAACTTTTCCCGGAGGTTCGGCTGGAGCTAATCCAGGGTACACCACAGGAAATTGCGACGTTGTTGCAAAATGGCGAAGCTGATATTGGTATCGCCAGCGAGCGTTTGAGTAATGACCCGCAGCTCGTCGCCTTCCCGTGGTTTCGTTGGCACCATAGTTTGCTTGTTCCACTCGATCATCCCTTGACGCAAATTACACCGTTGACGCTGGAATCAATAGCGAAGTGGCCGTTAATTACTTACCGACAGGGGATTACGGGGCGCTCACGCATTGATGACGCATTTGCCCGCAAAGGTTTGCCGGCAGATATTGTATTAAGTGCACAGGATTCTGATGTCATTAAAACCTATGTTGCTCTTGGGCTTGGGATCGGATTAGTTGCCGAACAATCCAGCGGCGAACAAGAGGAAAAGAATTTAATCCGCCTGGATACGCGGCATCTTTTCGATGCTAATACTGTCTGGTTGGGACTGAAGCGAGGGCAACTTCAGCGTAACTATGTCTGGCGCTTTCTGGAACTTTGTAATGCAGGACTGTCAGTTGAGGATATCAAGCGCCAGGTGATGGAAAACAGTGAAGAGGAAATTGATTATCAGATATAGCAAAAAGCCCGCTATAAAAGCGGGCTTTTCAGAAATTTGGCTCCTCTGACTGGACTCGAACCAGTGACCTACATTCAAAGCC
>OBXM01001015.1_pt1 | contig 20347 bp, 22 predicted proteins | sample 1538141 | NCBI WGS metagenome assembly OBXM01 (sample SAMEA2580153, study PRJEB22360) | human gut metagenome | biome: human gut; feature: human-associated habitat; material: faeces | place: Denmark | collected 2008/2010 | reverse complement strand
GATTATATATCAAAATCCTTGAGAATAGGGTGTCAACTTTTATGATACAACACCAGGATATGGTTTGACAATTTTAATGCTTAGTACGGTGCAGGATTCCATTGATATTAGCATATATATTCCAGCTTATGCTTATATTATCAGTATTTTGGGTACATTCCTGCTATCGTGGATAATCAGTAGGTTACTTTCAAGAAAGGTATATCATATTGATATGGTATCAGCTTTGAAAATCGACGAATAATTACCAGAGGTAAAATATGATAGGACTAAAAAAACGAGATATAAAAAAAGCCTTGAAAGCTGGTGCAAAGGCAAGTGGTGTTTCCGTGGAAGATATACGGGAAGAAATACAGGCTATCATTGATGAAGCTATGAACAGTACCGATCCAGAAGTACGGGCAAACTTCAAAAGATACTTTGGTGATAAAAGACCGACACCAGAGGAATATATTTACAAGGTTACGAAAAAGACAAAGATTTGAAAAATACCTTTTCCGCTACCTGCACAGCAGATCGGCGGAAAAGGCATTGAAGATAAAGAGAACGGAAAGCCTTATTTACTCCCCGTCTCCTTGCTTTTCATGATACCGTCGATTGTTCCTTGAATGATAAGTAATTCTTCATCACTCAATGCGTCCATAGACATTTCTATCTGACGGCGGACTGTGGATTTTTCCACTTTCTTTGTCGGATAGAAATATTCGTCAACGGAAATATTGAACATGGTAACTAAATCATGAAATAGCTGAAAGCTGGGGTGTGCTCCGATATTCTCAATATCTGCGATATGGCGTTCTCCATAGAATACTTTATCGCCTAAATCATTACGGGAAAGCCCAGCTCTTTCCCTTGCTTCTCTGATTGCCAGCCCCAGCGGACGGAAATCAAAGGTATGCGTTTCTTTTGTCTTTCTCATTTTTAACCACCTGTCATGAGTTTATACTTCATGGCACATGATTAGAATGTGTTATAACTTCATATAGTATGCACTAAAAATGCTTTACATTATTTGTACGGTAAATAAAAAAAACCGTTCTTGATAATGATGTTTTTCGTGCGTCTTGATTAGGACGGTTTTGTAGAAACAGGGCTGTCCTTTTCTTATTGGAAAAGTACGCTCCGATTAAGGGGGACGTGCTATGAGTAAGCATAAAAAGAAATACTGCTCTCAATTTGATATTCCGCCTACTATGCTTCATCAAGCCGTCTACCTACGATATGAATTAAAACTGCATATAGCAAGAATAACAAAGGCAATCTGTTGGTACATTCGTGTCCTGATAGATTGCTTTTGTCATATATAAGAATTTCAAAAATTTTTTGATTTTCTTTTCAAAACAGGTTAGCAAATCACACCTTTCATTCCCTATGTGGTGCGGAAAGAGGGATAAACGCTTTTCACGTCATAGCGGGAAAGGGGGTGAGATTGTATGAAACCGTCTGACTTCCAGAAAACGGTACAATGCCGTTTTGATAGCTGTTTGAAGAAAGTTGTCCGTCATGTCGTAAAGGACTACCAGCAGGAACTAAAGCGACGTAAGAACAATGAAATTCCGTTCTGTGAGCTTCCTGACATTATCGTTGGAAAATTAGCTGTTTCCGATGAATATGACAGCGACTACACATTTTTTCGTGTATGCGGTGTTGATGTGCGGGTGTTTGATGATGAACTGGCGGAAGCACTGAAACAGTTATCTGACCGTAACAGAGAAAATTTGTTGATGTATTACTTCTTGGAAATGAATGACACAGAGATTGCTAAAATCCAGAACATTTCCAGAGCAGGAGTTTACAAAAACCGTTACAGAGCTTTAGAGCATTTGAAACAAAACATGAGAAAGGAGTAGCCGTAAAGTGAAAAAGAAATATAAACACCCGTCTTATTATCTGATTTCATCAGCTATGGACGGGAATGAACAGGCAATCGAAAAGTTACTGGCATTTTATGACCCGTACATATCGAAGTGCTGTCTGCGTCCTCTTTATGACGAATACGGCAACGTTTATATTGTTGTCGATATGGAGCTGAAAGGACGTATCAGGGAAGCTCTTATCAGAATGATGTTGGATTTTGATATTGAGTTAGAACCGACCGAAGAATAAAGGCATACGGCGGGATATGATTTAATGCCCCCTCTTTCCTGTCCCGCCCGCCTTTCACACATAAAAGCCTTTCTGGGCTTTCGCCAACTGCTCTTTGAAAACTAAATAAAGCAGACAGATACGTTTGTGATACCAGAGAGCCACGGGGACTGTACGCCACGACCTTTTCCATAAGGGAAAGCGAGCGATCCACACAGTGAACCGAGAGCGACCGTTGGAAAAGCCGCTCTGCCACGACCTAGTATTGCAGGATAATGATACACCCGCATGGTGCGGTTCACTCATAAGAATGAGAATGGCTGAAATGCCAGTGGAGCTTGCCGAAGCCGTCTGTCTGCTTCTATAACTTTAAATAACATACGCATAATGGATAAGCCCTTTTGCGTATGTTGAGAATAGATAGCTAATTAAGGGGGACGATATATATTGGCTAAAAAAGAAGCTATATCCTATACAGTAGAACGGGAATTTTTAGCAAAATTTTCCGTGGAAGAACTGATTATCCGTATCGTGAAATCTCATATGAAAAGTGCCGTCCAAAAGGTTGAAAAGCCTTGAAAACACTGGAAAAAAGCCGTATTTTATGGTATAATATCATCATAGGTACGGCAGTTGAATAGGTGAAAAAATGGCTTTGAAAAAGGTATTGCGCTTATTTAACGTGGCTATTTATATCAGATTATCACGAGAGGACGGAGATAAGGAAGAAAGCGACAGTGTAGGAAATCAGAGAAAACTTCTAACAGAATATGTAAATAAACAGGACGACTTTATTCTGTATGACGTGTATATTGACGACGGTTTTACAGGTACAAACTTCAACCGTCCAGACTTTCAGAGAATGATCAAGGATATTGAGGACGGAAAGGTAAATTGTGTCGTTGTCAAGGACTTGTCCCGCTTCGGAAGAGATTATATTGATACAGGTCGGTATCTGGAACGGATATTCCCAGAACTGGGTGTCCGCTTCATTTCCGTAACGGACAATATCGACAGTATCAAACAGGCATACGATATGTTGCTTCCTATAAAAAACATATTCAATGAACAATATGCGAGGGACATTTCCAACAAGATACAGGCAACCGTGAAATCCAAACAAAAAGCGGGGGAGTTTATCGGAGCATTTACAAGCTACGGTTATAAAAAATCTTCCGTAAATAAAAACAAGCTGGTAATTGACGAATATGCGGCGGACGTGGTTAGACGGGTATTCTCTATGTATTTACAGGGTATCGGAAAACAGAGTATCGCAAAGGCATTAAATGCAGAGGGTATCCTTTGTCCGTCGGAATATAAGAAGCTGAACGGGGAGAATTACAAGAACTGCAACCGCCTGAAAACCACTTCTTACTGGACGTATTCTACAATCAAAATCATGTTGCAAAATGAAATGTATATCGGGAATATGGTACAGGGCAAGAAGCACCAGCGTATGAGAAGTAAACAGCGTATGGTTGATAAGGAAAACTGGATCAGGGTTGAAAATACCCATGAGCCGATTATAGACCGTGATACATGGGATAAGGTACAGAAACTTCTAACGAAGAAACACAGGGACATTGATTTGGAAACAAATAAAAATATCTTTGCTGGCTTTATCAAATGTGGGGATTGCGGGCGTGCTATGATGAAGAATTTTTGGCGAAAGGCTGACGGGAGTAAATCCTATTCCTTTTATTGCGGAACTTATAAGCGAAGCGGAAAAGATTACTGTTCGCCCCACACGCTTCCATTTCAAGTGTTGAATGACATTGTTCTGGGAGATTTAAAGGCGATTGTCCATAGCGTGGAAGATTTGCAGGAGCTTGTGAAAAAACAATCTTTTACCGCTTCAAGGATAAAAAAATCAGCCGATACGGAGCTTGTAAAGCTAAAGGCGGAGCTGGAACGAGTAAAGAAGCTGAAAAAATCCATTTATGAAGATTACAAGGACGAACTGATTTCCAAAGATGAATATTTTTCTTATCGAGAGGACTACGGGCAAAAAGAAACTCTTTATGCAAAACAGATAGAAGCACTGGAAGCAAAGAAAAAAGATAATGTAACAGAGGACATTTTTCAAACACCGTGGCTTAGACGGCTGTTAGAGCTGAAAGACATTGAGGAACTGGACAGAGATATTGTAGTGGAAATGATAGATGAAATCATTGTCTATGAAAACCGTAAAATCAAAATCCGCTACAATTTTGGAAATGAGCTGGAACATTTATTTTCAAGTATATACAGTGCCGAACTGGAACAAAAGGCTATCTAAAATACATTTCTGACTTCCCCGCTTATTCTGGGGAATACATAAAATCACTTGCGTAAATTACAACCAGCACATGGGGGAAGAGATCCGGGAGCGGTTTACAAAGGAAGACAGGAAAAAGACGATACACTTCGGATGGTACTGGCAATTGGAGAAATTCTGGAGAACAGAGGAATTGATGTACAGTATACAAGAACCACAGATATTTATGAGACTCCATACCAAAAAGCAATGGAAGCGAATGAGGCCGGGGTGGACTATTTCGTTTCCATACACCGCAATTCGTATCCGATTGACAATGCGGTATCCGGAGTAGAGAGTCTGGTGTATGATCTTTCGGGTATCAAATACGAGATGGCGGAAGATATCAATGACCAGTTGGAGACGATCGGTTTCAGGAATCTGGGTGTGAAAGCCAGACCGAATCTGGTGGTGCTCAAGCGGACAAAGATGCCGGCAGTCCTAGTAGAGCTTGGGTTTATCAATTCCGACACGGATAATCAGCTCTTTGATGAAAATTTTGACGCCATAGCCCTGGCGATCGCCGAAGGAATTCTTGATACGCTGATGCAAAATCCTGTTGTTGACATGGACAGCGTCCCGGATGTCATGCCGGAGCTGACTCCGGAAGTGGAACCGGAAGAAGAAGAGGCACCGCCGCGTTATCACATTCAGGTTGGAGCCTTTAGAAATATGGAAAATGCCGAACGGCTGAAAGAAGAACTTCTGGCAGATGAGTTTCCGGCCTTTGTCAACCGCATCGGCCCATATTATAAGGTTCTGGTGGGGCAGTTTACATCTGTTGACAATGCTGCAAGCACAGAACAGGCGCTGCGAAGAGCGGGATACCAGACGGTGGTCATTTCGGGAGACTGATCCCGTAAGAACCCGATACAGGAATGAAAAAGAAAAGGAGAAATACAGATGGCAGACAGACTGGAATTTCAGGGAAAACTTGGATGGATTCTGGAGGAAGCAAAGGAGCATGCTAACAGGATCCAGAAAGAAGAAATCGAAAGATATTTTGAGAATGATGATTTAAGTGACGAACAGATGGAGCTTGTATACGACTACCTTTTGTCTCAGAAGGTAGCCGTATCAGGATACGAAAGAAAGCATGGAAGAGTCTATGCGGCGGAAGAAAAAGAAAGTACCCTGACGCAGGAAGAACAGACGTACCTACAGAACTACGAGAGAGAGCTTCAGACGCGAGTCGGCGCAGAACAGGGAAGTTTTCTGCCATTTTTGGAACGTGTGCTGGAAATTGCAAAAGAGCTTCACGACGGAAGCGTCTTTCTGGGCGATCTGGTTCAGGAAGGAAATGTCAGCCTGATGCTTGCGCTTAAGGAGTCAGGAGAGGAAGAGAAGATTCTGAACGCGGTTCGTGAGGGAATCGAGGCATTCCAGGAGGAGCAGCGGGACGTCCATGTCCGTGACCGCAAGATGGTGGAAAAGGTGGACGAGCTGGATGGACAGATCAAAAAGCTGAAAGAGGAGATGGGGCGCAAGATTACCCTGGAGGAACTTGCGCTCTATACAGACAGAAGCGAGGAGGAACTCCGTTCGGTATTAAAACTGGCCGGTGAGGAAGTAGAGGATGCCAACGAAGAGGGTTAAATCATTACCGGAAGTGCGAAAGCTGCATTTGGGAATTGGCAATATAAAAAGGAGAACCGGAGGGAGTATCCCAAGATTTGTGTAAACCTTCAAACTGATGTAAGATAGACTTACCAGTTTGGAGGTTTATTTTATGGCAAGGAAAAAGGATACCCCACAAAAAGCAGCCCTTCGGGAAATGATGAACAACTATCTGAAAGGAAACAATGTAAAGGTCCAAGATGGGACGGATGTCAATTCCATTATGCGGGATATGATGTCCATCATCCTGGAAGGCGCCCTGGATCAGGAAATGGATGAGGAACTGGGATATTCCAAGTATGATTATCGGAACAAAGAAACGGATAATTCCAGAAACGGCCATTCCCAGAAGACCATGCATACCAGCTATGGCGATATGGAGATTGATATCCCAAGAGACCGGAAAGGTGAGTTTGAACCACAGATCATCAAAAAATATCAGAATACGATTACGCAGGACATGGAGGAAAAAATGATCTCCATGTATGCCAAGGGAATGACCACGAATGATATTGAAAGCCATATGCGGGAACTGTACGATATCGAAATTTCTGACAGTACCATCAGCAGGATCACCGATAAGATCCTTCCCATCGTAAAAGAATGGCAGGAAAGGCCTTTAGAAGAAATCTATGCGGTTGTTTTTATGGATGCCATTCATTACCATGTCCGCAACGAAGGCCGGATTGTAAAACGTGCGGTTTATATCGCCATAGGGATCGACATGGAAGGGCACAAAGACGTGCTCGGCATGTATGTCGGTCAAAACGAGAGTGCAAAGTTCTGGCTTTCCATCCTGAACGGCCTGAAGAACCGCGGCGTGGAAGATATCCTGATCGCATGCGTAGACGGTCTGACCGGTTTTCCCCAGGCGATCGAAGCTATTTTCCCGGATACGGAGATCCAGCAGTGTATCATCCATCAGATCCGGAATACGACAAAGTTTGTTTCCTACAAGGAACTCAAACCGCTGATGGCTGATCTGAAGCGTGTATATGCAGCTCCAACAGAAGAAATCGCACTGGCTGAACTGGATAGCTTTGATGAGAAATGGAGCGGGAAATATCCCAAAATCGCAAAATCATGGAAAGATAACTGGGCGAATCTTTCAACGTATTTCAAGTATCCGGAAGCGGTCCGTCGCTTAATCTATACCACGAATGCCATTGAGGGATTTAACCGGCAGTTGCGGAAGGTCACGAAATCTAAGACCGTATTCCCTTCGGATGAGAGTCTCCTGAAAATGCTGTATCTGGCCATGATGGATATCACGAAAAAATGGACAGGTCACCGGCAGGACTGGGGACAGATCCATTCGCAGCTGGAAATATTTTTTGAGGAACGATTATCTTGATTATAAGCCGTTTCTGGTCAAGCAGGGCTGGCCGAGCCAGCTCTGCTTGACATGTCCGGAAACTGCATTATAATAAAAGCAAGGGCAGAGCGTCAAAAAATCAGCTCTGCCCGGAGTAACTAATGACATATCTTATATCAGTTTTTTCGAGTTTACACAAAACTTGAAACGGTCTCGAACCGGATGCGCCGGTTCTCCTAAGTGCGTTTTAACAGAAACGCATGGAGGTTTTATCAACTTAATTCTCTTCCTTATCCGGGTGTACCCAGTCTGGAGGAAGGTAAACATGTACACTTTCAATACGATTTTTATCCAGTTTTTCTACAACTAAACGGACCCCGTCCGATGTTGTAACTTCGTCGCCTTCTGAAGGGAGTCGATCTAGCTTTTCAATGATAAAGCCGCCCAGCGAATCGTAATCATCAGATTCCATTTGAAGTCCCAGCTCATCATTTAAATCGTCCAGATTGGTGGAACCTTCCACGATATACTCATTAGTGCCAAGCTCTCTGACGTCATCTTCTTCATCCTCATCATACTCATCGTGGATTTCCCCGACGATCTCCTCCAAAATATCTTCCAATGTAATAAGCCCCGCCGTTTCACCATACTCATCGAGAACAATGGCAATATTAAATTTAGCTTCTCTCATCTCTACGAGAAGCTCGGAGATGTTTTTGTACTCGTAGGTAAAGTAAGCATCGCGCAAAATATCACGGATATGAAATTCCTTCGTGTTGTCATATAACAGAAGATCTTTCATATTAATAGTACCAACCACATTATCCGTTGTGTCTTCGTAGATCGGAAGACGGGTGAATTTATCTTCCCGGAAGATATTAATCAGTTCGTCGTAGGTGCTGTTGATATCCGCAAAGGTCACATGTACTCTTGGCACCATGACGTCCTTTGCCTTGGCGTCTCCTAGATCAAAGACGTTGTAAATCATTTCCTTTTCCTCGGATTCGATCACACCGTCTTCGTGGCTTACATCCACGATAGTCCGAAGTTCGGACTCTGTCATTGTACGGCTCTGAGCGCTGGGATCAATGTGAAGCAACGCCAGAACTCCCCTGGAAAGAAGGTTGATCAAAAAGATCAGCGGAGTCATAATCCGGGTGAATGTCTTGATGATCGGAGAATAAATCAGAGAGACTTTTTCCGGATAAAGGGTAGCCGTCGTCTTCGGTGTGATTTCCCCGAAGAGGAGAATCAGGATTGTAATAGCGGCATTGGCAATGACGATAGCAGAGCCGCCGAATTTGTAAGCAATACTGGTCGTAAGGGATGATGCGGAAAGATTGACAACATTATTCCCGATCAGAATAGCAGTTAACATTTGGGAGGAATGTTCGGAAAGCCAGAGTACCATCTTGGCACGTTTATTCCCCTCGTCCGCAAGAGAACGCATGCGGATCTTGTTCGCCATCGTAAGGGAAGTTTCCGCGGAAGAAAAGAATGCGGAAAGTGCTAATAAACATATGAGAATCACAATTTGTATGACTGTTGACGAGTCCAATGAAAAGTTCACTCCTTTTGATAAATATAATAAATGATACTGCTTTCTATATTATCGTATTTTAACCGATTTTGCAAGAGTTCATTGAATTTGGACAGCCTTTGATGTATGATAAGACAATAAACTGGAAACAGAATAGTATCAAAGAATATTTGGAGAATAGATATGAACAGAGAGTTTTATGAAAAACTGTGCGGATGCATGGAACAGGAACGAGTGAAAGTGCAGGAACCGATGGCAAAGCACACGACCTTCCGGTTGGGAGGAACAGCGGATTACTATGTGATGCCGAAGTCAGAGGAAGAAATTCGGGCACTGATCAGTCTATGCAGGAGAGAAGAGGTGCCATATTATATTGTAGGAAACGGGAGTAATCTCCTGGTAAGTGACGCAGGGTACCGGGGCGTCATTATTGCGATCGGGAGGGAAATGGCGGTCATCGAAGTGCATGGATGTACGATCCGGGCACAGGCCGGAGCTCTGATGAGCCAGATCGCTTCGGCGGCACTTGAGCATAAGCTTGCGGGATTTGAGTTTGCGTCCGGTATTCCGGGGACGATTGGCGGAGCTGCCGTGATGAACGCGGGAGCCTACGGTGGAGAGATGAAAGATGTAATTGAGAAAGTGACAGTGCTCGATCAGGATGGACGATCCCTCGTCCTTTCAGGGGAGGAGCTGGAGTTTGGATACCGGACAAGCCGGATTATGAAGCAGGGATACATCGTAGTGGCAGTGTGTCTGCGGCTTCAGAAGGGGGAGCGTGAGGACATTGCGGCAAAGATGGAAGATTTCAAGAGAAGACGGACAACGAAGCAGCCGCTGGAATATCCGAGTGCGGGAAGCACGTTTAAGCGTCCGGAAGGGTATTTTGCTGGCAAGTTGATTCAGGACACAGGGCTTAGAGGCTTTGCGGTTGGAGGAGCTCAGGTATCGGAAAAGCACAGCGGCTTTGTCATTAATAAAGGGGGGGCTACAGCGGAAGATGTTAATCGTCTTATGCAGGAGGTTTCCGACCGGGTGTATAAGAAGTTTGGCGTCCGGCTGGAGCCGGAAGTACGCCGCCTTGGAGATTTCGGACCTAAAAAGGATTAGATTGGACAAAAGAGACAGACACAATAAGAAAAGGCGGTATGGAATATGCGGATTGTAATTGTAACAGGAATTTCGGGAGCAGGAAAATCAACGGCACTCAAGATGCTGGAGGATGCGGGATATTTCTGCGTAGACAATCTTCCGGTCCCACTTCTGCCGAAGTTTATGGAGATGCTGATTCTGCCAGGATCAGAGTACACGAAAGTAGGGCTTGGAATCGACATCCGGAGCAGTCAGAAGTTCGGACAGCTCCGGGAGACCCTGGAAACTCTGAGAAAGAAAGACGTCAAATTTGAGATTCTCTTTCTGGACGCTTCGGATGAAGCGCTGATCAAGCGATACAAAGAGACGAGACGGAGCCACCCGCTTGCGGGGGATGGCCGGGTTGATAAAGGGATCGATGAAGAGCGCAGGAGGACGATCTTTTTAAAGCAGCAGGCAGATTACATCATTGATACGAGTCAGATGCTGACAAGGGAACTGCGTTCTGAGATATTGAAAATCTTTGTGGAGAATAAAAATTATAAAAATCTTTATGTTACGATTTTGTCTTTTGGATTTAAGTACGGGATTCCGGGGGATGCAGATCTGGTATTTGACGTCCGGTTTTTACCGAATCCATACTATATCCAGGATCTTCGTCCGATGAGCGGCAATGACGCTCCAGTCAGGGACTACGTGATGAGCAGTGAGACAGCCCGCAAGTTTCTGGATAAGCTTGTGGATATGGTGCAGTTTCTGATTCCGAATTATGTGGCTGAAGGTAAGAATCAACTGGTCATAGGTATTGGATGTACAGGCGGCAAGCACAGGTCAGTCACCCTGGCAAACGCGCTATATTATGCTCTGGAGCAGGAGGAGGGCTATGGTCTGAAGATTGAGCACAGGGACATTGAAAAAGATGCGAGAGTGAAAGGAATATAAGTACATGTCATTTTCGGGAAACGTAAAAGAAGAACTGGCGGGGCAGATAAGCAACGCCAGACATTGCCAGATCGCGGAATGTGCGGCAATTCTGTATTTTTCGGCGGGCGCGGCTATGGAAGAGGAGGAGCATCCCGTCTTAAAGCTCAGTACGGAAAATATTGCAGTTGCAAGAAAGTACTTTACATTATTGGAAAAAGCGTTTAATATAAAGGCTGAAATTTCTATCCGTAGAAATCAGGACAAAAAAAGTATTTTATACTTGATCGCAGTCGGTGGTCGGAAACAGACAGAAAGGATTCTTCAGGCTGCAAAGCTGGTTCTGGATGAACCAAAGCATGGAGGATTTCTTGGAGTCAGCAGCCTTGTTTACCAGAATGGATGCTGCAAGAGGGCTTTCTTTCGGGGAGCTTTTCTGACGGCCGGATCGATGAGTGATCCCCACAAATCTTATCATTTTGAAATTGTATGCGCGTCTGAGGAGAAAGCCGAGCTTTTGAAGAAGCTGATACAGGGATTCGAGATGGATGCGAAAGTGGTGAAACGGAAGAAGTCGTTTGTCGTATATTTAAAAGAAGGCACTCAGATTTCACTGGCACTGAATGTGATGGATGCGCCGGTTGCCCTGATGGAGTTTGAGAATATCCGCATCTTAAAGGAGATGAGAAATACGGTCAACCGAAAGGTGAACTGTGAAACAGCCAATATCCATAAGACTGTCTCAGCGGCAGTCAAGCAGATGGAGGATATCACATACATCAAAGACTATATAGGATTTGAGAAGCTTTCTGACGGATTAAGGGATATGGCGATGGCCCGTCTGCAATATCCGGAAGCGACATTAAAAGAGCTTGGAGAGCTGATGCCGGAGCCGGTAGGAAAGTCCGGGGTCAATCACAGGCTGCGCCGTCTAGGCGAAATTGCTGAGGAATTAAGAAAAGCAAATGGAGTTCAAGGAGGTACAAAATGATTAAGAAACCATTGAAGATCAAATGTGACGACGGATTGGATGCAAGACCGATCGCTTTGCTTGTACAGGAAGCAAGTCAGTATGAAAGCCGCGTGTTCATTGAGATCGGAAGCAAAAAGATTAATGCCAAGAGCATCATGGGTATGATGAGCCTGAAGTTAAGCGGCGGCGAGGATCTGACAGTGGTTGCGGAAGGCGTCGATGAGGAAGCGGCGGCAAAAGGCATTGAGAAGTTTTTGGAACATGCGAGATAAGTTCCGATACGTACATAGAGAGTAGAGTGTAAAAGGGTGTTACCACGAGGGAGGTGAACATCCTTTTCCTGTCATAACAGGAAAGGAAAAGGCACGACCGAGAGGAGGAATGTAAATATGAAAAAGATTTTGTTCATTTACAACCCGAACGCGGGGAAAGGGCTTTTAAAGCCAAAGCTTTCCGATATTGTGGATCTTTTTGTAAAAAGCGGATGTGAGGTAGTCATCTATCCGACCCAGAGTTACCATGATGCTTATAAGAAAGTAAAACGATACGAGGAAGATTATGATATCGTTGTGTGCAGTGGGGGAGATGGGACGCTCGATGAGGTAGTGACCGGCATGATGAAGCGTGGAGGAAAGACTCCGGTTGGCTACATTCCGACAGGGACGACGAACGATTTTGCCAACAGTCTGCATATTCCGAAAGATCTTCTGAGCGCAGCGGACGCAGCGGTCAATGGAAAGCCGTTCCACTGTGATATCGGACAGTTTAACGACGATTATTTCGTCTATGTGGCAGCGTTCGGTCTTTTCACAGATGTCTCCTATCAGACCAAACAGGAGATGAAGAATATGCTTGGGCACCTGGCTTACGTCATGGAGGGTGCAAAGCGGCTTTTCGATATCCCATCCTATCACGTCAGAGTAGAGTACGACGGCAATGACATTGAGGATGACTTTGTATTTTGTTCCGTCACCAACTCCAGATCTATGGGCGGATTCCGCAACATGTTTGGCCATGAGGTAGAATTCGATGATGGAGAATTTGAAGTGACACTTGTCCGGTCGCCGAAAAACCTGCTGGAGATGCAGAGTATTGTGACTTCGCTGATGAGTAAGGAAAAGAATTCCGATTATATATATAATATCAAAGCCAGGGAGATTTCCTTTGAGTCCCTGGAAGAAATTCCGTGGACGCTAGACGGGGAGTTCGGGGGAGAGTTTGACAAAGTCCGCATCCAGAACCGTCAGCAGGAGCTATGCATCATGGTACCGGAGGAAAAGGCATATGAACTGATTCACCATCCATATAAAGAAAGCCTGAAAAGGAGGGCTTTAGAGGAACTGAATGAAGAGGAGGAAAAGAAATTTTAAAAAATTGAAAAAAAGACTTGTATATTTTGGGCAGATAGTATACAATAAGCGAGTGAGGTAACACGGATGTGTTTCTTCACTGGCACATGGCCCCCTGGTCAAGCGGTTAAGACGCCACCCTCTCACGGTGGAATCAGGGGTTCGATTCCCCTGGGGGTCATATCTTTGAAAATGGAGGAGAGAATATGTTAGTATCAGCAGCAGAAATGTTAAAGAAAGCAAAAGCAGGACATTATGCGGTGGGTCAGTTCAACATTAACAACCTGGAATGGACAAAAGCGATTCTGACAGCAGCAGAGGAGACAAAGTCCCCGGTGATTCTTGGAGTATCCGAAGGCGCAGGAAAATACATGGCTGGTTACAAGACTGTGGTTGGAATGGTCAATGGTATGCTCGAAGAGATGAAGATCACGGTTCCGGTTGCTCTTCATTTAGACCATGGTACTTATGAAGGATGCCAGAAGTGCATCGAAGCAGGATTCTCTTCCATTATGTTTGATGGTTCTCATTATCCGATTGAGGAGAATGTGGCTAAAACAAAAGAACTTGCGGCAATCTGCAAGGAAAAAGGAATGTCTCTGGAGGCAGAGGTCGGATCTATTGGCGGCGAGGAAGACGGAGTTGTCGGAGCCGGTGAATGTGCGGACCCGAATGAATGTAAGATGATTGCTGATCTGGGTGTTGATATGCTTGCTGCAGGTATCGGAAACATTCATGGGGTGTATCCGGAGAACTGGCAGGGACTTAGCTTTGAGACTCTTGACGCGATTCAGGCTCTGACGGGAGATATGCCACTTGTACTTCATGGAGGCACAGGTATTCCGGATGACATGATTAAAAAGGCAATCAGTCTTGGCGTAGCAAAGATCAATGTTAATACAGAATGTCAGCTTGTATTTGCTGAAGCTACACGCAAGTATATTGAAGCAGGTAAGGATAAAGAGAAAAAAGGCTTCGATCCTCGTAAATTATTAAAACCAGGTGCAGAAGCTATCGTTGAAAAAGTAAAAGAAAAGATGGAATTATTCGGTTCCGTAGGAAAAGCAGAATAATTCATAAAAAGAGAATACAAGGCATTCCACTTGCATGGAGTGCCTTTTTCTGTATAAAGAAACGGAGGAAAACAAATGGAGGAGAACAAAAGGGATATCAATGTGGCTGAGATTTTCGGAGAGAACGTATTTAATGATACTGTGATGCAGGAGCGTCTGCCGAAGAAGATTTACAAGGAATTGAGACGTACAATCGAGGAGGGCAAGGAGCTGGATATCAATACGGCGGACGTCATTGCCCACGAGATGAAAGAATGGGCGATTGAGAAGGGCGCCACTCATTACACACACTGGTTCCAGCCTCTTACCGGCGTGACGGCAGAGAAACATGATTCATTCATCTCTGCACCGATGGCAAACGGTAAGGTGTTGATGAGTTTTTCCGGAAAAGAGCTGATTAAGGGAGAACCGGACGCCTCCTCCTTTCCGTCAGGAGGGCTGAGAGCGACATTCGAGGCACGGGGTTATACAGCATGGGATCCAACTTCTCCGGCTTTTGTAAAGAAAGATGAAAATGGCTGTATACTCTATGTGCCGACCGCGTTCTGTTCCTACACGGGAGAAGCATTGGATCAAAAGACTCCTCTTCTGAGATCTATGGAGGCGATTAATAAGCAGGCGCTCCGCTTCCTCCGTTTGTTTGGAAACACCACCTCAAAGCGCGTGAAACCTTCTGTAGGAATTGAACAGGAATATTTTCTTGTAGATCGGGAGAAATATCTGAAACGGAAAGATCTTGTATTTACCGGACGTACTTTGTTTGGGGCAATGCCGCCAAAAGGACAGGAATTAGATGACCACTACTTTGGAAGTATCCGGGCACGGATCGCGGCATTTATGAAAGAGGTCAACGAGGAGTTATGGAGACTTGGTGTGACGGCGAAAACGCAGCACAATGAGGTGGCTCCGGCTCAGCATGAACTGGCCCCGATCTTTGTAGAGTGCAATGTGGCGGTAGACCACAACCAACTGATTATGGAGACTTTGAAAAAGGTAGCGGAAAAGCAGGGCCTTCATTGCCTGCTCCATGAAAAACCGTTTGCCGGCGTCAATGGTTCCGGAAAACATGATAACTGGTCTCTGACGACAGACGACGGGAAGAATCTTCTCGACCCTGGGAAAACACCGCATGAGAATATCCAGTTCCTTTTGATGCTGCTCTGCGTGTTGCGGGCTGTTGACAGACATGCGGATTTACTCCGGGAATCTGCTGCGGATCCGGGAAACGATCAGCGTCTGGGTTCCAGTGAGGCTCCGCCGGCTATCATTTCCGTGTTCCTTGGAGAACAATTAGAAGATGTATTGGAGCAGCTTGTTGTGACAGGAAATGCGACCCATAGCATCAAGGGAGGTAAGCTTCAGACAGGGGTGAAAGCTCTTCCTGGATTGAATAAGGATGCGACCGATCGAAACCGGACGTCGCCGTTTGCTTTTACCGGAAATAAGTTTGAATTCCGTATGCTTGGATCAAGAGATTCGGCTGCGGCGCCAAATATCGTTCTGAACACCATTGTGGCTGAGGCACTCTGCGAGGCTTGCGATACGCTGGAGCAGGCGGAAGATTTTGAGCAGGCATTGCATGATCTGATCAAGTCCTATGCGACTGAGCATCAGAAGATCGTGTTCAATGGAAATGGCTACTCCGATGAGTGGGTTGAGGAGGCAAAGAGACGAGGACTCCCGAATCTTCCATCCATGGTAGATGCGATTCCTGCACTTGTGGAGGAAAAGAGCGTGGAACTCTTTGAGAAGTTCCATGTCTTTACAAGGGCAGAGCTTCATTCCCGTGCGGAGATTAAGTATGAAGCTTACGCGAAAGCGATCAATATTGAAGCACGCACAATGATTGATATTGCAAGTAAGCATATCATTCCGGCTGTGATCCGTGGGACAAAGGTACTGGCAGATACAGTCAATGCAGTGGTACAGGCTGGAGTGGACGCGGAGGTACCAAGAGAGCTACTTGTGGAGACAAGCGGACTCTTAAAGGAGACAAAAGAGGCTCTTGGGCGGCTGGAACAGGTAACGTCGGAAGCTGCTTTCAAGGCAGAAGGACAAGCACAGGCCGAGTATTTCTATAAGGAAGTAGTTCCGGTGATGGAAGCACTTCGTAAACCGGTGGACAGACTGGAAATGATTGTGGACAAGGAAATCTGGCCGATGCCATCTTATGGAGATCTGATTTTTGAGGTATAGAGTATGAATCGAAGCGAGTTTTTAGATAAGCTGAGAGAAGCCCTGGAAAATGATTTGAGCGGTCCGGTAGTTAGGGAAAATATCGAGTATTATGATTCCTATATCCAAAGCGAGGTGCGAAATGGAAAGACAGAGCAGGAAGTCCTGGATATGTTGGGAGACCCGTGGATGATTGCCCGAACGATTATCGATACCGATGAGAACGAGCGGGAGTACTATGGTTCCGCCTCCGGTACGTACAGTTCCGTACAGAATACCTACACGGAAGAAGAGGAGGAGCAGAACAACAGTCATCCTATTCTGCATTTGATTGGAATCGACACCTGGTGGAAGAGGATTTTGTTTTTTGCGGGCATTGTGATTGTCCTCTTTATCATTGTAGCTGTAATTACTGGACTGATCGCTGCGGTACTGCCGTTTGCGCTGCCGCTTTTGATACTGGTGCTGATCCTGCGTATGATGAGTGGACGTTAAGGAAGGAGGTGTTGTCCTGATGAAGGCAGCACCTCCTCTTTTCGTACCGGCGACGAGACAAAGTCCAAAGGCGGCTAAAATTCTGGCAGCCACCTATGATGCTGGAACGTGCATAAGTAAAAGACCGATGGGGGAGCCATCGGTCTTTTGAGGGGAGTATAAATAATTAATAAGGGGTGTAGAAAGCCTGCTTTCTACAAAAATTAGTATAATATATGATAACCAAAAAAGCAAGTAAAATGTTAAAAAATGCTTAAATTTTGGAAGAAAATCTTATTTTTGGAAGACCACTTTTTGGAAAAAGAATGGCGTATAAATCGGCCCGATAAGAGCATACTAACAGCGTACCATAATTCAAAAGGAGGACATGGAAATGGCAAAAAATTATAACAACACAAATAATACGAACAAAAACAGCTCTTACAATTCTTCTTACGCAAATGAGCAGCAGAACAGCAAAAATGCAGAGCGCGCGAAGAACACTACGAAGAATAAGAACATGAACAAGACATCCGACTGCCATACCAAGGACTATAGCGATTACAACAACGGCAACTACTAAGGAATATGGTCACTGACAAGGACCTCCTCGCTTTCCAAACTAAGAAAGCGGGGAGGTTTTTGGCTATAAAAAATAAAAAGAAGGATATGAAGATGTAAAACAGAAGAGACAAAAGACCTGGAGCCAAAGACTTTATTGACAAGAGGGCGGTCAGCACGTAAGATATAGGAAGAACAAAATCGGGAATGGAGATACGAAATGCAGATAGAATACGTTGTACCGTGCCACTTTGGCCTGGAGGCGGTACTCAAAAGAGAAATCCAGGATCTGGGATACGACATTGCACAGGTGGAGGACGGCAGAGTTTCATTTTATGGGGATGAGCTGGCGCTATGTAGAGCAAACCTGTTCTTACGTTCCGCAGAGAGGGTACTTTTAAAGGTGGGAGAATTTGAGGCTCGGACCTTTGAGGAGCTCTTTCAGAGGACGAAGCAGATTTCGTGGGAGCGCTACATACCAAAGAACGGAAAGTTCTGGGTCACCAAGGCGGCGTCTGTGAAGAGTAAGCTCTTTAGTCCATCTGATATACAGTCAATAATGAAAAAGGCGATGGTGGAGCGGATGAAGGAGCATTATCATCAGAAGTGGTTTTCCGAGGAAGGGGCAGAGTATCCGGTTCGCGTATTTATTAAAAAAGACGTCGTTACTGTAGGGATTGACACCACTGGCGAGTCCCTGCACAAGAGGGGATACCGCCCTCAAAGCGGGAAAGCTCCAATCTCTGAAACATTGGCGGCGGCTCTGGTTCTCCTGACACCATGGCGGCGTGACCGGATTTTAGTGGATCCGTTCTGTGGGAGTGGGACGTTTGTGATCGAGGCGGCCATGATGGCGGAGGATATGGCTCCGGGTATGAACCGCGAGTTTACCGCTGAGAATTGGGACAATCTGATCCCGAGAAAGACCTGGTACGAGGCGGTGACCGAGGCTCAAGATCGAATACGAAACGATATTACAACGGATATCCAGGGATATGATATTGACGAGGATGTCATCCGGATAGCAAGGAAAAATGCGGTTCAAGCAGGAGTGGATCATCTGATCCATTTCCAAAGACGTCCGGTTAAGGAACTGAGGCATCCGAGGCCTTACGGTTTTATCATCACCAATCCGCCATACGGCGAGCGACTGGAGGAGAAGGAGGCATTGCCGGAGATTTACCGAGATTTTGGCGATAGTTTTCGTGGATTGAAAGACTGGTCAGCTTACATGATCACGAGCTATGAGGATGCCGAGAAATGGTTTGGAAGAAAGGCGGATAAGAACCGTAAGATTTATAACGGCATGATTAAAACGTATTTCTATCAATTTATGGGGCCGAAGCCTCCGAGAAAGAAGGGAAAAGATGAGTAGAATTATTTTTGCTACAGGCAATACAGATAAAATGGCAGAGATCCGGGAGATTCTGAAAGATCTTGGGATGGAGATTCTTTCCATGAAAGAGGCAGGTGTCAACCCGGAGATCGTAGAGAATGGGAAGACATTTGAGGAGAATTCACTGATTAAAGCGCAGGCTGTCCATGCACTTTTGCCGGATGATATCGTAATGGCAGATGATTCGGGGCTGGAGATCGATTATCTGAACAAGGAACCCGGAATTTATTCCGCAAGATATATGGGAGAGGATACTTCTTATGATATCAAGAACAATGAAATTCTGAGAAGGATGGATGGAGTACCGGATGAGAAGCGTACAGCCAGATTTGTCTGTGCTATTGCCGCAGTCTTTCCAGACGGAGGAGAGGAAGTGACCCTTGGCGTGATCGAAGGCAGAGTGGCTTATGAGATAAAGGGAGAGCATGGATTCGGATACGATCCGATTTTCTATCTTCCGGAGTATGGCTGTACCACAGCAGAGCTACCGCCGGAAAAGAAAAATGAGATCAGCCACAGGGGCAGAGGATTACAGCAAATGAGGAAACGGATCGAGGAGAGGTAGCCTATGAAGAAACAGAAAATTCTTGTAGTAAGCGATACCCATAAAATGCATGTCAATTTTGATCTTGTCTTGGAAAAAGAGAAACCGTTTGACGTTCTCTTTCACGCAGGAGATGTTGAAGGACGAGAGTGGGAAATTGAGTACGGAAGCGGCTGTCCGGCCTACGTGGTGGCAGGTAACAACGATTTTTTCGGCCAACTTCCGCCTGAGGTGGAAATTAAGATGGGGCCGCATAAGATCTTTATGACCCACGGGCACCATTACTTTGTCTCTATGACACTCGATCACCTGAAGAGAGAAGCAAGAGCCAGGGGAGCGGATATTGTGATCTTCGGGCATACACATAAGCCATGTCTGAAATTCGAAGAGAACATGATTATTATGAATCCTGGGAGTCTGACCTATCCACGCCAGGAGAACCGACTTCCAAGTTATATCGTTCTGGAGATGGATGAGGAAGGTAAAGTGGAGGGCGAGATCAGATATGTGTAACAGTTCAGCCATGCGCAAAGTCACAAAAATGTGAATTCAAACTTGTTTGAAAACGAAGATTTTTTGTGTACTTTGTATATGGCACTCTGCCATTAGCGAGGATTTCGCCACGTAAGTGGCGAGAAAAGCCGCATAGCGGCTAATCCGAGCTGTTATGGCTGAACTGTTAGAGATATGTAGAAAAAAACAAAAAAGTTGTTGACAAATATCAGGAGTTCCTATATAATAACTTTTGTCGTCAGGAAAATGATGAATTGAGAACGGGGTGTGGCTCAGCTTGGCTAGAGCGCCTGGTTTGGGACCAGGAGGCCGCAGGTTCGAATCCTGTCACCCCGATTCCTGATAATAACAGGAATCCATATTGTGATCTGCGGGTGTAGTTCAATGGTAGAACACCAGCCTTCCAAGCTGGATACGTGGGTT
>OBXM01001011.1_pt1 | contig 20434 bp, 14 predicted proteins | sample 1538141 | NCBI WGS metagenome assembly OBXM01 (sample SAMEA2580153, study PRJEB22360) | human gut metagenome | biome: human gut; feature: human-associated habitat; material: faeces | place: Denmark | collected 2008/2010 | reverse complement strand
ACTGGAGGATGCCCTGGCTGATTTCCGCCTGATAAGGCGTATAGGCAGTGACAAATTCCTCCTTGGATATCACGCTGGACACAATGGCCGGTATGTAATGGTTATAAGCACCTGCCCCGCGGAAGATGTGGCGGAACACCACGTTCTTACCGGCTATGTCCTCCATCTTCCCGATTACAGCCTGCTCACTGAGACCCGGCATAAGATCCAGGCCGTCCTTCAGCTTTACCTCCTCCGGGATATGGGAAAACATTTCATCAAAACTGTTGAATCCTATCTCACGAAGCATTTCCTGCTGCTCCTGCTTCGTATCAGGCACATACGTCCCCATAAGCTACACCTCATTTCTGGCGGAATGGATTATTTTAATCAAGGGTCTTGATGTATGCATCATAGGCCGGGGCATCCATCAGTTCTTCCGTATCCGTAATATGCTCCACTTTAATGAACCATGCCTCATAGGGCGCTTCATTAATGGACTCAGGGGCGTCCAGAAGTCCTTCGTTAACCTCCGCCACCGTGCCTGTCACCGGTGAAAATACATCTGAAACAGCCTTCACGGATTCCACATCCGCAAACGTCTCACCTGCTTCCACCTCATCCCCTGCTTCCGGCAGGTTCACAAACACCAGGTCCCCCAGGGCATCCTGGGCATAATCGGTCAGGCCGATCAGGGCCGTCTCCTCATCCAGCATCTTTACCCACTCATGAGATTTTGCGTACTTTAAATCTTCCGGAATATTCATTCTTAATACCTCCTCAAATTTTCTGGTTTTACTTTTTTAGTTTGTAAAATGGAAGCTTCACCACTTCCGCGGCCACACGCCGTCCGCGCACCTCTACCTCCACAGCCGTTCCCGGCTCCTTATATCCGATACCCACAAGCGCCATGGCCGCCGGATACCCAAGATAAGGACAGTGTGTGCCGGACGTGGTCATCCCGATCTGCTGGTCTCCTATATACACCGGCTGGTGCTCCCTGATAATGCCTCTGCCTGTCACCTTCAGGCCCACGCGCTTCCTGGTCAGTGGTCCTTTTTCCACCAGTGCCTTTTTCCCAATGAAATCTTCTTTGTCCATCTTTACAAAAATCCCAAGTCCCGCTTCCTTTGGTGAAATGCAATCGTCCATCTCATGCCCGTACAGCGGCATGGATGCCTCCAGCCTCAGGGTGTCCCTGGCCCCCAGGCCGCATGGGATCAGCCCTTCCTCCTGTCCCTTGTCCATAAGCAGCTCCCACATCCCCGGGGCGTCCTCAGGCGCCATGTAAATCTCCACCCCGTCTTCTCCCGTGTATCCTGTCCTGGAGATAATACACCGGATATCCCCAATCATGCAGTCATACCGGCAGGTATAGTACTTATCCGGAATTTCTTCCTCTTTTGCCACCTTCTTAAGGACATCCATGGCCTTTGGCCCCTGAAGGGCCAGCTGGGCCACGCGGTCGGAAATATCCTCAAACACCACATCCCCAAACTGGCGGGCCTTCATCCAGGCATAGTCCTTATCCTTATTGGCAGCGTTCACAACAATGAAGTAGCAGTTGTCCCTTACCTTATAGACAATCAGGTCGTCCACCACGCCTCCCTCTTCGTTGCACATGGGGCTGTAGCGCGCCTGTCCCTCTGCCATGACCGTATAATCATTGGTCAGCAGCATGTTCAGGTTCTGAAGCGCATCCTTTCCCCTGCAGATGATCTCACCCATGTGTGATACATCGAACAGGCCGCATCCGGTACGTACCGCCATGTGTTCCCCAATCACACCGGTGTCATACTGCACCGGCAGCAGATACCCTGCAAACGGGACTATCTTTCCCTTGTATTTCACATGTGTGTCATAGAGCGGCGTCTTGCGTTCAACAACCTCCGTCACTTCTGTGCCCATAAATGATTCCCCTCCTTTTTTATTCTCCGCTGCCCTTCACCCCATTAAAAAAGCGCACAAACAAAAACCTTGTTCATGCGCTCTGTCTTTGGACCTGAAAGATTGGGCTTCGTCGGTGCTTCATCGCTTTCCAGAGTATCGTCCGGTATCCGGTCCTTTTGCCTGAGAGTTCTCCGCTTCCCCTTCGGCGCTGTCCCCAGACATGGCAGGAAATTCATTCCCAGCCCCGGACAGTCTCTCCCGAATCCATCAACCGATGGTATGCAGTTGTCTGCAAAAGCTGGTGCCGCGATGCCGCCGCGCCCTTGCTAAGTTCATACTAACACAGGCTGCATTGTCAGTCAATAGATAAAAGATGTTTAAAATTTAACGATAATTTCCATAACCTGAGCATCTTAGCAGGATGGTTTTTATCTCATAGGGCTTAATGGTGAACCTTACCTGCCCCTTTTCCACAGCCAATGCCTGCTCAATCTCCTCCAGCATACTGCACTCATACGCCTCTGCAGCCCCCAGACCGGACCGCAGGATTACTTTGGTCCTCCGGTTAAAGCATTCATACAGCCTGAGGATGATTCCCTCCCCATCCTCCTCCTTTTTTACGGCTTCGATTATGATATTGGGACAGTCGGTTGAAAAAAAGGAAAAGACCGGGTCCAGGAATCCGCCGCCCTGTTCCTTTCTCACCACTGCCGGAGGGTTATTCATCTGATACGCCATATGAACGCTTCCCGCTTCCTTCCAGCTCCCCTTATGCGGGTAGATGGAATATGTGAATTCATGATATTCCTGGTCAGCCTGAGGATTGGGGAAGGTCCCTGACTTTAACATGGACAGCCCCACAACCGAATCCCTGACGCTGCAGCCATACTTGCAGTCATTGATGAAGCTTACCCCGTAATCATCTTCTCCCAGGTCCAGCCACTTGTGGACGCACACCTCAAACCTGGCAAAGTCCCAGGAAGTATTGGCATGGGTGGGTCTTTTGACATTTCCGTACTGGATATCAAATACGGCTTCGCTGGTATGGATATCCAGAGGGAATAAGGTCTTGAGGAAAATCTGGTGTTCCTTCCACTCTATCTGGTTCCTGATGTCAATCCTAGGTATATCATGATACAGATATATGGACTGTTTAATCGTGGAATCAAGATATCTGCGTGTTACGGTGACGCAGGCCCGCACAGGCCCATGTTCAGTGACCTCGATACATTCCACCTGATCCACTTCCCAGGATTTCTCTTCATAGTAATTGTTAATATCCCAGGCATCATAATTATGGGGACGGTCTTCATAACTCATGATTACGTTGCCTGCTTTTCCCGGCATAAAAAGTTCCCGGCCAGCCGTCTTATCAAGGATACCTGCAAACTGCCCCTTAGAGTTAAGCCTGATTGAAAAATACCGGTTCTCCAAATGGTGTTCTGATACGGAAAACGTGGGATTCCCTTTGCTCCCATCCCCCACCTCTGATTCCCCAAGTCCATAGGTTTTATATCCACGCTCCGGCAGACCGGATGCGGTGAAGATATAGGTGCATTCCCCTGACTTCTGGACACTCACCTTTCTCTCCCCGTCATAAACCACGGGCCAGCCGCCTTCATAATAAAATTCCACTACTTCAGCTTTAACTTCCGGCCCGAAGTTATATACGGCCAGCGCCCCCTCCGGCGCGTCTATAGCTGATACCAGGCGCTTAATGGAGGCTTCCATGAGACGGCTGTCCACTGCAAGAAGTTTTTCGTATTCCTCTTTTGAGTCATCGTATACTTCCTTGATGGATGAGCCTGGAAGGATGTCGTGGAACTGGTTCCTTAAAACAGCTTCCCAGACAGAATCAAGTTCTTCCCTGGGATAGGCGGCTCCAGATATAAGCCCGTCGCACACGGCCAGGAACTCCGTGTCCTGGGTGGCAAATTCCGCCTTCCTGTTATACCGTTTATTCCTTGCCATGGAAGTATAGGTCCCCCTATGGTATTCCAGGTATAGCTCACCTGTCCATTTTGGAAGCCATGGACTGTCCGACACATGTTCCTCTAATGTCTCAAAGAAATGTCTGGCCGTGCTCATGACCGTGGCGTGACAGCCCGGTATCCCCTTAGAAATCCGTCTCTGGTTCTCCAGCATCTGGCTGGTTGCCCCGCCTCCCCCGTCCCCGTACCCAAAACACATAAGTACTTCTTTGTTCAGGTACTTGGGATTATACCGCTCCCATCCCCCTTTTACCTGGGAAGGGCACAGGAACCCGTTATAGGTGGTATAATGGCTGTTCTCATTCCCGTCTTCCCTACCTCCTGTATGATAATCCCTGGTTGGTGAAAAATGGGTGAGTATGGCCGTTCCGTCAATGCCCTCCCACATGAACGTGTCGTAGGGCATCTTGTTAAATTCATTCCAGCTAAGCTTGGTTGTCATGAAATATCGGATTCCGCATTTCTTCATGATCTGGGGAAGGGCTGCTGAGTACCCGAACACGTCGGGCAGCCATAAAATCACATTCTCTGTCCCGAATTCCCTCTTAAAAAAACGGGTTCCATACAAGAACTGGCGGATCAGGGACTCGCCGGAAGCCAGGTTGCAGTCAGCTTCCACAAACATGCCGCCTTCTGTCTCCCACCGTCCTTCCCGCACCCGTCTTTTTATTTCCTCATAGACTTCCGGTGCTTCCTCTTTTACATACTGGTATAACTGTGGCTGGCTGGACATGAATATGAATTCCGGGTACCTGCGCATCAGTTCCAGTGCCGTGGAAAAGCTGCGCACCGCCTTATCCCTGGTGACTTTAAGCGTCCACTGCCAGGCACAGTCAATGTGGGTATGCCCCACACAATATGTATGCACCTCTGTTTGACCGCACTGTTTTTCATATAAATCTTTCCTCAGGCGGTCATGGGCCACGGCAAGGCTGGCATAGAATGCATCCGAGCCCTCCTTCCTCAAATCCAACAGGTTAAGGGAATCATTCAGGCTTTTGATTACCGCCATATATTCACGGTCCGGTTCATCCAGCAACAGGGCCGTGTCATAGGGGACCTTCAGGTCATAGTAATATGACTCCACCTTCCGGTCCAGGACCTTAAGCCTTGAATCCAGCTTCAAATAAAAGTTCCGGTCCCCGGTAAATGCGGACAGTACGATGTGGTGCCGCTCCCCGCCCCGGGCCTGCTCTGAAAGGATGGTCTCCCTGTGGTTCACATCAAACCCCTGTTTTAACCGTCCATCCACAAAGACTGAGAACTGGGGATTAACCGCATCCCACTGGCCCTCCCTGCCTGTCATCACCTCATAGGCAACACACCTGCCGTCCCATTCGCCCGGTATTGTAATAAAGGTTTCAAACCAAAAATATTCCTGGTTCCCGCCCCAGATTTCTTCTTTGTGAAGCTCTTCCCAGTCCGATGTATCAATCTGACTGATATCACAAAACCGCTCACAGGTCTTTTTTATTTTATAGGAATCTATCTTGACCTCATACGGATATACCAGTGCCTCCACATCCTTTATGAGCCTGCCAATCCTCTCCTTAATAAAAATCATATCTTCTCCTTATTCTGATGGGTTCCTGCTTTTATGCTTAAAGTAAATTTTACGGAAATATTCATAGTTTGAATATCCAACCATCTGCGCCACCTGGTATAATTTAAATTTGCCGCTGGCAATCAGTGCCTCCGCCTGTTCCAGACGTATGGCTGTCTGGTATTCTTTGATTCCCATGCCCATATTCTTCTTAAATAACGTTCCCAGATAATTAGGCGATATATAGAACTGTTCCGCCAGTTCATTAAGCGTGATTTCTTCCGTATAATTCCGGCTGATATATTTGGCCGCCGCCTTACATAGATGGGCATTCCTGCTGTTTGCATTATTGGATGCCAGAAGTTCAGACTTGACAAAGGAAATGACTGCTTCTTTTACGGATTCACAATCCCCTTCCCTGATTGACTGGTATAAATTGCAGATTTCCTGGGAGGAAATGCTGTTTTGCAGGAAAATAAGGCTGAGATTATAAAGAAGACGTTTCATCATACGCCACCTGTGTTCCGGCTCCGTGTCATCCACCTTTACCATCCAATTTTTCAGGCTCCACAGCACAATCTGCTGGTCCCTGTCCTCTATGGCTGCCTTCAGCACGGCGTCATTGCCGAGTTTAAAGTAAAGCATCTGCACCGAATCCGGCATGTCCAGGCGGAACAGCCTGTCAAGGGAGGAATCATACGCCTTTTTTACCATCTGGAAATCCCTGTATACATTGCTTTTCGCGCTGATTAAATGTTCGCCCGTATCCCGTCTCAGTTTCCGCTTCATACTTTCCGTCAGGTTATCCGCCACTTCCTCGTCATACCCGGAAAATACAAAGGAATAAGAAAAAAGATTCTTAATCAGATAAATCCCCTTGTTATGGTGTTCCCGGAATTCCACCACCATCTGCCTTAGATACTCAATGGTCCGCACATCCTCCGACCTGGGCATGTGCTCAGATATGGTGGATTCCAGGGCAACCGAGACCACCATGAACGGTTTTCCTTTTTCCCGCTCCACAAATTCAGAATACAGGGTCATCAGCCTTTCATATCCAGTCTCATTCCCGCTCATTATATGGTTATATACCGCGTCCTTAAACACCTGCACACCGGCCTGCACCAGCCCGGTAGCCGCCTGTTTTTCCTTTTCCCTCTCCCGCCGCTCATCCAGCCGGTTCTTAATCCTGGTAAATACCTCTATAATCTGTTCCGGTGCAGAAGGCTTAAGCACGTAATCCACGGCCCCCAGCCTAAGGGATGATTGGGCCAGCCCAAAATCATCATATCCGCTTAAAAATACCACCTCCAAATCCTTGAGGCCCGCTTCCCGCAGCTCCTTTACCAGGGATATCCCATCCTGCATGGGCATCTTTATGTCCGTGAGGATGGCATCCGGAGGATTCTCAAGCAGTGCTTCCAGCGCATCTCTTCCATTCGTAAAAGCTCCGGCTACCTGAAAACCGATTTTATCCCATTCAATGGCATTTTGAAGCCCATCCAGAATCCAGTCTTCATCATCTACCAATGCAAGTTTATAAAGCATGTCCATCCTCCTTTTTACATTTCTATATCTGCTGTCCGGGAACACTATTCAGTATTTTCACTTCTATGGTGGTGCCTACCTTCTCCTTTGACCGTATGGTAAGCCCGCATCCGCTGCCGTAATACAAGGAAATCCGTTTCATCACATTTTTTATGCCATGCCCCACATCGGACTGCATGTCACATATACGCGTCACTAATTCCTCCGGCATACCGCACCCGTCATCCGTAATGGTAAAATAAATGTACTCCTCCTCCATATAAACCTTGAGCCATATCTGCCCTGCCCCTCCCCTGAAATCAAAGCCGTGGAGGATGGAATTTTCCACCAACGGCTGGAGCAGGAGTTTTATCATGCGGTAATCCAGCGCAGCCTCGTCGATATCAGATGAGAACAGGATTTTTCCTTTGCAGCGTATGTTCTGGATATCCAGATAGCATTTCAGGTGGTTCAGTTCGTCCCTGACCATATATATGTTCTTGCCTTTGTTAAGGCTAAGCCTTAAGAAGCTCCCCAGAAGTACCACCATGTTGCTGATTTCCTTCTGTTTCATGCTCAGCGCCATCCAGTTGATTGCTTCCAGCGTATTATACAGGAAATGTGGGTTAATCTGCGCCTGAAGGATTTCCAGTTCCTTTTTCTGTTTCAGCTTCTCCTGCTTTAGGACGCTTCCGATGAGCTTGTCTATCTCCTCCGTCATATGGTTGAACTGGGTACAGAGCACATCAATCTCATATATCCGGCTGGAAATATGAATCCTGCGGAATTGCCCTCCTTTACAATTCATCACCTCACGGGACAGGCTCAGTATGGGCTTTGATATCTTATAAGCCAGCAGTCCGCTGATGACGCTAAACAACGCCATGAACAGAAGGGAGCAGAAAAGGACCACGTTCTGGGTCTGCCTGATGGGGGCCACAACCCTGTCATAATCCGTAATTGCAAGCACGTAAAGGTCCCTTCCCTGCAGTTTACGTTTACTTACAATCTTGTGTCCGTCTTTAACCGTAAGCTCTGTATGGCCGGATGACAGTTCCCCATAGGCACCGTACTCAGTCCCACTTAGGTCCATCCCAAGGATATCCCTCACGGTCCCGCTTAGCACCGTGCCGTTCCCATCCACAAGAAGGATATCGGAACCTTCCTCCTGGCGGTAGCTTTCCATCTGTTTATAAAACATATCCTCATTCAGGTTAATGACCAGATGTCCGATTGCGTCCCCATAATACATGCCGGAATAAATGCGCTGCACATAGGACGTGATATATGGGATATACGGCTGGATTGGCAGATCGTTCTTCCTGGTGGGAACCCATCCCTCGGACAGGTCCCGTATGCCGTCCAGCCCGCTGCCCGTCACATAGTGCCCATAATCGTACACCCCGTTTATCTTGGTTGTCTTAAGCCCCTCATCGTCCAGCAGGATGTTAACGGATATGATGTCACCCAGGGAATATGCAACGGAAGACAGGTTCTGGTTCATGTTATTCTGGAACACCATCTGCTCGTAGGAATTCTTATTCTTTTTGTAGTTAAGGATATTATTGATAATACTGTAATTGTTCACCGTTGACCTGGACAAAAGTTCAATGGACTGCATGGACTGCTCCAGCGTATCGCTGATATATACTAACATCTGATACTGTTTTACCTTAAACTGCTGCTCCAGCACCTTTTTATAACTGCTCTGACTGAAAAAGGAATTCAAAGAAAAAAAAGCAGCCATGATCAGACAGTTGCTTATAACCCATAACCTGTTAATAGATATTTTAAATGGCTGTCCCTTTATGGCATATCCCTTCATGGCGTACTCCCCTTCAGATCACACGGCGTGTCTACGCTGCTGCGCCCTATCCTTTTGTATTAGAAGGTGCTGCAGCCCAGACTGCAACACCTTCCAAAAGTATATCATATTATGGAATCCCCAACTACCTGCCGGATTTTATTTGGCGTTATTCACGGATTCCAGTATTGTCTTATAGGCAGCGGCCCCTGCCTCCTCCGGTGTTTTCTGGCCATATCCAGTTGCATACTGCTCGTCCATTATGGTATTCTCAATCACCGCGCTTCCAGGAACAAGCCACTCATAATCAATCCTCTGCGTATTTTCAATCAGGAGGTTAACGCCATCCACCACAAGGAGGGCATCCCCTTCCAGTAAAGGTGCAATTGTTTCACGGACAGAATCCGGCGCCGGAACCCCGCGTACCGTCATAAGTATCTTAGCTGCATCTTTATCATTGATAAGGAAATCAATTAATGTGGCTGCTTCCTCGGGATGCTTGGAGCTTTTGCCAAGGGTCCATGGCATGGATGCCAGCATATAGGCTCCTCCGTTCTGTTTGGTTCCGGGAACCAGTGATATTCCCAGTTCTGACTGTTCAGCCATTGCCGCATGGTCCTGGGGCATTGTTGCAATATGATTAACCTCACATGCAGCATCGCAGCTTAAGAACAGGTTATCCTGCTGGGACTCCTGCCCCACCGTCATGTCCAGGGGCGGGAATACGCCTGTTTCCCTCCACTTGTTGTACTGCTCATACACGCCTCCAAGTGCGGCTGAGAAGTCCTCCAGATCCCCCTCCTTGGTTGCAAACCACTGCCCGGCCTGGCGCACCATTGTCATTGTAAGGAAGTAGGACGGCTCTTTCATGCCATACTTGCCTGTCTTATCATAAATCTCCTGGCATGCCTTCTCAAAGTCTTCCCATGACCAGTCATTGGTGGGATATTCTACCCCTGCCTCATCAAATATCTGCTTATTCCAGATAAAGAGAGGTCCGTTCAACCCGCTTGGCACACCGTACTGCACGCCGTTGTACTGGGCCCATGTCAATGCGCTTTCCGGATAGTCGTCCAGCTTCAGCTGGTTCCCGATATAGGGCGTCAGGTCACCCAGCTTATCATTGGCCGCCAGGCTTGCAAAATATACGTTGTTGTCCAGCTGGTACACATCCGGCTCCGTGCTGGACGAAATCTGGGTCATCAGTTTGTCGTGATAACCGTCAAATCCCTGGTATTCCGCGGTCACCTTAATATCAGGATGTTTTTCCATGAACAGGTCCAGCGCCTTTAACGTGGCCTCATGCCTTGCATCACTGCCCCACCAGGATACCCTCAGTTCCACCTGCTCCCCTGAAGCCTCCTTTGTGTCCGCTGCCGTTTTCCCCTGCGTTGCTGCCGTGTCCGCGGTGGTGGCCTGTGTGGATGAACCACACGCTGATAATACCATTGCCGCACCGGCTGCCATTGCTGCTACCTGCAGTTTTGACCATTTCTTCATAACCCCAACCTCCATTTTATTTATGTTTGCAAGTTACTTTGTACGTTTTTATTTCATACGGATGAATGGTAAACCGTATCTGCCCGTCTGTGACAGGGACATCCTCCAGATGGCGCTCCAGCAGGTCTGTCTCCTCACACGAATCCACAGGGAATCCCATTGTCAGGACCACATCATTGACTGTATTGTATGTCTCGAATATCCTAAGCACGATTTCTTCCCCGTCCTCTGATTTCTTCACGGTATCAATGACAATATTATCACAGTTGGTATGGATATAGGAATGTTCATCCCTGGCAGCTTTTCCAGCCTGTACCAGGAGAGGGACATTGGCCTCATATCCGGCCTGGGCCACCCTGCCTTCTTTTATCCCGCCGTCATGGGGATAGAACCAGTAAGAGAAAGTATGGACTCCCTTATCACATGAATCCGATGGGAAATCCGCACTTCTTAGAAGACTCAGCACCATATCGGAATCCTGGATGGTATAACCGTATTTACAGTCATTCATCAGGGCCGCGCCGTGGCTTCCATCCGAGATATCGCCCCATTTATGTCCGCACACCTCGAACCGCGCCTCATCATAGCTGGTGGTGGAATGGTTTGGATGTTCCACATTGCCGAAGGCAATATCATATCTGGCTGTCAGCGTATGTATATCCGCGGGGAATTCCACCCTGAGCATCTTCTGCCTTTCATCCCAGTCCACCCTGGTCCTGAATTCCATAAGCGGTGCATGATGGTACATGATGATATCCTGCTCCACCGAAGAATGATGGACCGACTTCCTGACGGAAAGGACCGTATATAAGTCATTGTGTTCTTTTATGCACTGGCTGGTTCCGGTAAATGGGAACGGGGCCTTGTCCTCCCTCTTTGTGGTTACCTCCCATGCAGACCCCCACTCCACCGGGATGTCTTCCTGAAGCTTAAGGCGGTTGCCCTTCCTTCCATCCTTTAATATCTGGCGTCCCGTTGTCTTATCAAATACAGAGACAAGTTCACCGTCCCCGTCAATCCCTACCTGAAGCCAGTCATTGCTTATCTGCGTGATTCCATTTTCCTGTGTTAACACGGCCTTTGGCTGGGCAGCCGGGCCGTTTGTCCTGTGAGTGAGGTAATATACCTTGTACCCCAGGGCCGGCACATCCTCTGCCAGGAAGTCAATGGTGCCGTCCTCTTTCAGGGCCTGCACCGGATATGCTCCTTTTCCGTCCACCACAGCCTCATATCCCCTGCCGTCAATGGATACCACCTGCCTGCGGCTCCAGGACAGGGTATTATATACGGTTACCGCCGCTTCATCCGGCTGGGCCATACATCTGAGGTTCTGCCGGATGCTCTCCTGACCGATTCCTGCAATCTCCCCATACTCCCGGTCGCACTCCTCATAGACTTCGCGTATACAGGTTCCCGGCAGGATATCATGGAACTGGTTCAATAAAATCTTCTTCCATCCTGCCTCCAGGTCCGCGCCCTGGTAGGTGCCATTTTCCAGATACTGGAATACAGATACAATTTCCGCGTCACGGAATAAAAGCTCGCTCTTACGGTTGTTCTTTTTATTATTGGCGGCAGTGGTATAGGTACCCCTGTGTTTTTCAAAGTACAGTTCCCCTGCCCATACAGGATAATCCTTCTCCTTGTCCAGTTCGTCAAAATACTGTTTTACGGTTCCAACCGTAACCTCAGGCATCATGGGAACCCTGTTAAGCCTTGTTACCGACTCCAGCATTTCCTTTGTGACACCGCCGCCTCCGTCACCATGTCCATAGAGATAGAGAAGTGGGTCTCCATTTTCCTTGTTCTTAAAATAATCCATGGACTGCCTTACACCAGCTGCGGACAGGTCCCCATTGTACAGCCCCAGCCCACGCTGCGTACACATGGACATCATCCCTGACAGGACCTCCGTGCCGTCCAGCCCTCTCCATTTGAATACGCTGTATGGAAATTCATTGGTCTCGTTCCAGGTCAACTTTGTGGTAAAGAAATAATCCGTCCCTGCCTTCTTAAGGATCTGGGGCATTGCAGAAGAATATCCGAATACATCGGGCAGGAAGCAGATATTGGAATCGCTTCCCAGTTCCTTCTGGTAGAACCGCTTTCCATACATAATCTGCCGTACAAATGATTCGCCGCTAATCAGGTTGCAGTCCGGCTCCAGGTACATGCTTCCCAGCGTTTCCCAGCGCCCTTCCTTTACCCGTTCTTTTATCTGGGCAAACAGCTCCGGGTAGTATTTCTGGGCCATCTCGTAAAGGACCGGCATGCTCTGGCAGAACTTGAAGCTTTCATATTGTTCCATCAGGCGCAGCATGCTGGAAAATGTCCGGCTCACCTTCCTTACTGTTTCCTTTAGGGGCCAGTGCCATGCCACGTCAATATGGGAGTGTCCTGCAAAATACATCTTTACAGGAATCTTAATCTGATCATATCCGGCAATGGCCTTCACATATTCACTGAGGGCCTGTTTCACGCTCTCATCAAAGGTATCCTGTTCTGAATAATCCAGTTTCAGCAGGGCCTGGTAAATTACATGCAGGACACGCTGTCTTGTGTACTCCTCACCGCAGCCCACAATAAAGTCAAATCCCGTCTTAACTTCAAAATAGAAATCCCATGCCGGCCTGTTAATGGCGGCAATCTCTGACTGGGTTATCACAACATCTGTCTTAAACACATTGTCGCTGTCTAAAATCAGGTCCTTGCAATACGTTTCAATCTCAACCTTATATTCTTCCCCACCCTGCGCACATTCGGACAGCAGAATCATATTCCGGTTAAAGTCCAGTCCATTATAATGGTTTCCATTGACAGAAACGCAGCCCTCGCCTCCAACCTTAAGCAGGAGCACAGCGGTCTCACCTTTATAACTGGCGTCCAGTACAATATGGTTTTTGAGAAATACGGTCAGATCCGGACTGCCCACATGGATTCCTTTCGCCAGTTCTTCCCATTCCCCATCCATCATTTCATATTCTTCGGGATGGCGGTAATAACCTTGCTTTGCCATCCATCCTTTCACAGGCGTCCTGTGCCTGTAAAGCATCTGCTCCAGACGGTTAATTTCTGACTGGATTTTCTTTTCAACCTTTAACATATAGGCCTCCTCTTTTATCCTTTTAGTCCTGATGTGCTGACCCCATCCACAAAGTACTTCTGAAGGCAGAAGAACATCACGATTGCCGGAAGCACGGAACATAATGCCATGGCCATGACCGCGCCCCAGTTGTCTGCCCCGGTGGCGTCAATGGTTGTCCGCATTGCCAGGGCAACTGTATAAAGGTCAACCTTTGTCAGGTAAATCAGCTGATTCTGGAAATCATCCCAATTCCACATGAATGCAAAGATAGCAACAGAGAACAGGGACGGTTTGCACAGCGGGAAAATGATTCTTACAATGATACTGAACGTGGAACATCCGTCTATCTTGGCAGCCTCATCCAGTTCCTTTGGTATACCTTTGATGAACTGGGCCACCAGATAGATGAAGAACCCTCCTCCATTTCCAACCCCCAGGGCCGTGGGAATGATAAAGGGCAGATATGTATTAAGCCACCCAATCTTGCTGAATACCACATACCGGGACACAAGGGTTGTTGTGGCCGGAAGCATGATTGTCAGGAATAAGACGCTGAACCAGAATGACTTAAACCTGAAGTCCACCCTTGCAAAGGCATATCCCACGAACAGGCTGATGACAAGGCTGCACACCACACAGCTGATGACCACAAAAAATGTATTCATGAAAAACTTACCAAAGGTATACGGCCTGACCAATTTCCATCCGGCTGCAAAATTGTCAAACCGGAACTGGCTGGGAAGCAGGTCCGGGCTTGACAGCACCTCCGATGAGGGCTTAAGGGCCGCAAATATCATCCATATCAGAGGGTACAGCATAATCAGGCCAAGGAGGCTGATTAGGATATATACAATGAATTTCGTTAATGTACTCCGTTTCAATCGGTTCCCCTCCTCTCCTAATCATCATAATTCAGGAACTTCTTTTCCAGCAGATGCAGGATAAGCGCTGTGCCGGCAATCATGACCAGTAAGGCCCAGGATAAGGCAGATGCATAGCCCACATTGAAATATTTGAATGCATGCTGATACAGATAAATCACATAAAGCATGGCGGAATTTAAAGGACCGCCTCTTCCATTAAAAATAGTATACGGCGCTGCAAACATCTGGAATGCATTAATGGTCTGCATCAGTATGTTAAATGACATCATCGGCATGATTCCCGGCAGCGTTATATGTATGAATTTCGCCATCCTGCCTGCGCCGTCCACACTCGCCGCTTCATACAGTGAGGAGGGAATCTGTTTCAGGCCGGCCAGGAACACCACCATGGATGATCCGAACTGCCACACTGTTAACAGGGAAATGGTAAAGAGCGTATATTTGGGATTGCCAAGCCATGACACCCCTTGAATGCCCACCTGGGCCAGCAGTGCGTTAATCACGCCGTCCTTTACAAACAGGGCCTTCCACAGGATTGCAACCGCAATACTGGAACCAAGGATGGACGGGATATAATAAACCGTCCGGAAAATCCCAATCCCCTTAATCTTCATGTTCAATATCAAAGCAATACAGAGGGCAAAGACTATTTTGGCAGGCACCGCTATGAACACATACTTAAAGGTAACCTTGACCGACTGGTAAAACACATCGTCCTGAAACATTTTCCCGTAATTGTCCAGGGCAATGAAGGATGGCTCGTTCAGCAGGTTATAATTCGTAAATGACATTAGGAAACTATGTATGATTGGCCAGAGCTGAAAACAGATAATTCCTATAATCCACGGTAAAATCAGGATATAACCTATCAGATTGGCCCTGGTCTGAATTTTTTTCTGACTCATCAGTCGCTTTACCCCCTTATCAAACCTATTGCTGTTATTTTAGATTTTTTGTGCCATTATCACAACAGTACAAATCCTCACTTTCTCTTCTTTTTCTACAAACTTTATAGTTTTTAGTGATTTTTAAATAATAAATATGCAAAAATGCACAGTTTTTGGTCATTTGATAGGTATAATCCTATTGCGGGCCGCGCATCATCAGCAGGGATACCGGCTCATTGCCGGTACTGGTTATGGTGTATTCCCCGGAGACAGCAGGTATAAAGAACTGGTCGTTGATCCCAACTGTATATTCATGGGCACTGCTCTTTAATATGCCTTTCCCTGATAGCACATAAAGGCAGCCGTATACCCCATCCCCCTGAAAGCTGCACGCGCCTTTTACATCCATCCTCTCTATCTGGAAACAGGGAGTATCCTTATATCCGATAATCCTGCTTTTAATCCCCTGGCTCCATTCCACGTCCTCTGCGCGGATGCCGTAATGTCCCCTTATCTCATCCTCACTCATACCGCAATAGGAAAAGCAGTCAAACATCTTCTCAAAGCCCAGACCCTGGTGGCACATCCTGTCATCTATCCGGAACCCGGACGGCGTTACCTTCTCCACCCGTATGGTGTAATCCGTGGGTTCCTGGATTTCAATTATCATACAGCCGCTTCCGATTGCATGGGGAACTCCCCCTTTAACAAGATACGTTTCCCCAGGGGTTACCTGGATTCTGTTGAGCAGGCTTAACATTTTAACATAGTCCTGCCGCTCAAAACATCTCACCCACTCCTCCCTGGTGATTCCTTCCTTAAACCCCAGATAGATGCAGGCAGGCTCCTGACCGTCGCTTCTGGTGCCCAGTATGTACCAACATTCCGTCTTGCCGAACCGGCTGTTAAAAAGGCGTCCGGCCATCTCACGGTCCGGATGGACCTGTATGGTCAGGCGCTCCTCACTGTCTATCATTTTAATCAGGACACCTGTTGACGCTCCCCATCTGCCCACATGGCCCTTTCCCAGCATATCCTCCGGATTGGACAGGATAAGCTGCTTGAGGGATATCTCCCTGTCTTCATCCAGACGGCAGATTCCTTCCTCGATTTCCTCCCGGCCTGCATTCAGCGCCCTTGTTGTGGAAAACATCCATTCTTCCGGGAAATGGCCGTCCTTTGCCCCCTGTTCGCCATGGATACGTCCAATTTCCCTGCCCCCTGTATAGGTCCTCCACACACGCTCACCCCTAAGTTTTAATGGCCCATATGAATCTGACATGTTCTTCTACCCCTTCCTTTATCTTTTATTGTTTTGCCGCCAGTTCATTTTGGAACATCCATTTTGTCCCATAATGCCCAGGTTTATTTCCAGCATATGAAATTCTGCTTTTTATGCAACGGTACAATCCATCAAAAAAACCTCCATTCTCTTAATTCAGCGCATAATTTAGCCTGTCCTAAGAAAAAATACTGGTAATCTGCTATAAAGTAGTATATAATGGGCAAAGATGATGAGGCGAAGGTGTTCCTTTTGCCTCTTTGTTGTCTGATAAACAATATTGCTTATGATGATAGATTCAGGAAAGAAGGTGACAACATGCATAAGTTTATGCGGACCATTGGATTCAGTATGTACCAGAAGAAACAGGATATGGAAAAACTGCTGCGGCGCCTGGCAAAAGAGGCTGAGCGCATAGGACAGCTATCTGAACGGGAAGGCAGTACGTTCTGCGAACTGCGGGCAGAGACAGCTCCTGGCATGGGTGTTGCCATGGCTGGTGAGATGAGCCCCAAGGGAACCTTCAGCCGGGAGTATTACTTTCCTTATGTTACCAGCACAGATGTAAGCTCTGATGCGGAATGTTCCGTCCAGCGCCATACGGAGCGGGAGACATACGCCGGACTGCTGGACGAATACAGGGTGGGGATTTCCCTGATTTTCTATATAGAAAACTCCATGGAGTACCGTATGCGGCACGCCGGGCGCCAGGCAGTCCTTCCTCACGGCGCAGCCCTGACAGGGTTGTGTGTCCAGGGACGGATCCTGCTTCCCATCCAGAAAACAGAACAGCAGGCCGAGGATTCCAGGATGGCCGCCCGCAAGCGCAGCAGTCTCTTGGAAGCAGCCAAACGCGGGGACGAGGATGCCATCGAGACACTGACCATTGAAGACATTGACCTCTATTCCATGGTGTCCAGGCGCATTGCCCATGAGGATGTGTACTCCATCATAGAAACCTGCTTCATGCCCTGCGGTGTTGAATGCGACCAGTATTCGGTCATTGGCGGGATAACAGCGGTTGATTTGAACAAGAACAGGATAACAGGCGAGGAGATTTACAATCTGACCCTGGACTGCAATGACATGGTTTTCCATGTGATAATCAACAAACAGGACCTCTTAGGAGAGCCCAAAACAGGCCGCCGTTTTAAAGGCCAGGTATGGATGCAGGGAACTTTAAAATTTGAGGCTTGATTTTTTTCCCAATATAGGTTATTATATATTGCGGACCGTATGAATTACGGCCCGCAGTAAAATGCATATGATGCATATGTTTCTGTAGCTCAGCAGGATAGAGCGTCCGCCTCCTAAGCGGAAGGCCAGCGGTTCGAATCCGCTCAGGAACATTCATTTTCAAATAGTCGGTGACCTGTTTTTACTGGGTTTCCGGCTTTTTTTGACAATTATTGCTGGAGAACGTCCAGGCAGATGTGGCACAGCAGGCCAAACGTTTTAACTGCCAAAATGGAAAATTGATTTCCAGTCTTAAATTAAGTGGATGAAAGGTGATGAAAAAGTGAATTTATATATTTTACCTATCCAACGTGTACTATTAGAGTACGTATTGAAACTTGGAGATATGATTTTTTTTCCAGGAAATATATCAAATAAAGATATTGAATGCAGTAGCCTTACAGATGATGAAAAGAAAAAATTGAGATTAGTTGTAAAAAATAATCAGCGTTACTTTACAAAATATTTGAAAGGGATTGCATTTCTTTTAATGTCATCTCAATATAATATTGACGAGATAAATAATGATATTACTATATTTGAAAAAATTCTAAATGATGCAAACAGGCAGTTTGACTATATTAGAATATTAGAATGTCCATTTAATAGACCGGAATATACCATAGGAATACCTGGATTAATAGATGGGAAAAGAATATTATTTTCAATCAATGATGATTATTTAATTGTGACTTATATAAATGGGGAAGAAGAGTTTTATTTAATGCAAAAAGGAATCGGACTTGATTTGGGTATAAGAGAGGATAACAATCCAAAATTATACAGAGCGCTTTATTCACATAGAAATGATGAGGTCTATAATTTATACAGGCGTTATATAGCCGAGGCATGTGAGGCATTGCAGATTATTGATGAGACAAGATGCTTTGTTTTTCTGTTTTCCAAAATAGATGGAATGGGACTTTGCGATACGTATCATTTTACTGATAACAAAAAAAGAATTTTATCAATTGTGGCTGAAAATCAATTGGATTTTGATAGTATTAGCTCACAGTTATATTTTTATTCAAAAGAAATAAGAACTGAAGTTGTACATAAGGAAAAAAGAATAGATGAATTAGTATCGCTTAGTAAGGCACATAATATTAATCAAAAATTATTCAATATTATAATACGATTTTGCACAAAGGTAATTGATAGCGGAATAACCAGTATTGAATCATTGAAAGAATATATTTTGAGCGAAGTAAGAAAATATGTATACAAAACGCCACAAGAGCAACTCCTTGCTGAACTACCAACCGTTTATGATCAAAGGACAACATATGTTGCCGTGTTGGAAGGATTACAGATTAACTTTCCAGAGAAAAGGGGGAACTATTTACTCATTCCAAGTTTAGATCATTTTGAATCCAATAAATATTATAAAAATTATATAGCAAAAGATTTGGGAGAAGAGTATGAATCGATTTTTAACGATTTTTCAATAGAAGACTTTGAATATATTATTGAAATACTATATCGCTGTGAAAGATCTGATGATAAATATTCACGTATTATAGGTTTGAATCTTCCTAAACTTAATGATGATGATATGTGTTCACCAAACATAAGAGAACCATTCGTGGATTATATTTGTAATAAACTACATGAATGCTTGTATTATGATATGTTATCAGGGGGTGATATTCTTAATGGAGAAGTGCTTCCCCCCAAAGTTGGAATACAAGCGGGCATTAGAGCAATTTATGAGTTTGTAGAAGATAAGGAAGAATTGTACTTACAATATGTACCAGGAAGGGTATTCAGTGAATATCAAATTCCCCCTGAGCCATATCAATGCATCCAGATATATAAAGATGATATATATCAAATATTATTTGGCAATGCAAATTATATTGATGATTTGTGCAAGCGTTCTTTGGTAAATGTATGCGAGACAGAATATATTAGAGATTGGACACAGCGAATCAGTTATTTATTTGACACTTTTGATGGGATTGATCCACGAAATTATAATAAGGAAAAGGTAATAAAATTAGTTTTTACAATGTTATCCATTGATAAGACGGACTATTTACAAAACAAAAAGAAGTATGAACAACTAAAAAACAAGTATAGAAATCCAATACTTCATGGAGGAAAATCTATATTTGAAATTGAATCCAATATTAATGAAATAAAGAAGGTGGGATTGTACTTGCAAAATACGATAGTGGATTATTGTATAAAGATACATTCATTAAGTATTTCAACGTGGGAAGAACTAGATAATGTATATAGAGTAAAACAGCGTTCTTTAAAAGTATAGATAAGAAGCATCCTCTGAACCTGGAATGATGATACCTGCGCTTATTTTCATTTAGTATGGAAATAATATCACAAAGACATTGTTTTTCTCCCATATTACAAATGCACCGTGATTTGCTTAAGTATACGTCAATCTCATACGGTGGGAATTTTAAAACCGTCCTGAATGAGCTTGACATGTCATTGGCAAACGGTGAAAAAGCGGTTTTTCTTAAACCACTTGAACCTTACGAGACCTCTGTTGCAGTTGCTTGTATTTGCGAAAGCTATAATAAATTGTAGGACAAAATCGAAACAGGAAAGTGTGCTATGGGAAAAAGATGTATTCCGATCTATATACAAAACTTTATAAAATAGATTACCCCGCCGGTTTTATTATCATCTTCCCGGTGGGGAATTTTTGCTCCAAAAACCAATGAAATTTATCTACACCCATAAAAATATTCAGATTGACAATTTAGCATATTTCCTTTATACTTAACATAAAATAAAGGTGTGACGCTTGCGTTACATTTATGGGCTGGCTGAAAAGCCCTGGTCCACCGAATGGCGGGG
>OBXM01001007.1_pt1 | contig 20524 bp, 23 predicted proteins | sample 1538141 | NCBI WGS metagenome assembly OBXM01 (sample SAMEA2580153, study PRJEB22360) | human gut metagenome | biome: human gut; feature: human-associated habitat; material: faeces | place: Denmark | collected 2008/2010 | reverse complement strand
ATCCATGTGCACCTAATTCAATTTTTTATGTGTCCAGAATTCTGGGTACATATCAGTTGCAGCACCGTCTTTTTGTTCTGCAATATGGATCGTGTCCGCTTACGGCTGAAGAAAAATCATACTATATTAAAAACCGATGAATGATATAATGTACAGTGAAAAATGAATTCGTGTAAGAATTCGTGGTATTTGCATAGATCTTGCCTGGAAACAAGCGTATAGGAATGTATAAGGCGTGTAGCTCCGTGTGGACGGCAAAGCCTTACTGAATGTGATAGGAGGAGCAAAAATGCTTGGACAGATGAAAAGACAATTGGAGAACAGCCGCTGCTTCAGGCAGGGAATGGAGAAAGATCTGGAAGAGTGTGCGGAGGCACGATGGCTGGCAAAGCCTGTATTAGACTCCCGCGCTCTGCCGCTGGATTCGGATAATGTGAGGCTGCAAGGCCCCGGAGTTATGAGCTTTGAAAAAAAGCATACCATTTCCGGCAAAGGCAGCATAAGGCTGGATGTGCCTACGGATGGTTGCCGCGGACATCCCAGCAACCGCGCATTTTCGGTCACGACCATGATGCGCCTGCTTCCTGGCGAAAATTTGGAGAGGTTTAACCGTATTTCACTTTGGATCTATGTCGATTCACCGGCGATTGCGAATAACTTCATGGAGCTTTCTATACATAATCAGGGAAAGCATATCATGCCGCTCCCGGGTCGGTTTGAAGGCACGCATACATTGGGAATCCCACACGGAGAGTGGCAGCATGTCGTTTGGGAATTCCCTTATGTCTATCGCGATTTTGTCACAGGTATTTCTCTGGCAATCCATGCACACCGCACTCCGGTGCCTGCGCCGCAGGGCATAACGGTCTATGTGGATAATATGTGTCTGGAGCAGGTGGAAGCAGATCATTATAAAGGGTTTGACCTGCGTGCGGGTGCAATTGCTTATTGCCACAGCGGCTACCGTCCGGAAGCGGTCAAACAGGCTTACGCGCAATCCGGTTCAGGGGTGTTTTATCTGCGAAACAGCAGCGGCGAAGTGACGTTCCAAGGCAATTGTGTCCCTCAGGCGAATGGACTCCGGCAAATGGATTTTTCCCCGGTGAAAGCGGAAGGGTGGTATACTCTTGAAGTGGATGGAAAGAAGAGCCGTCCTTTCCGTATCGGAAGGGACGCCTATATCCCGGCCGCATGGAAAACACTGAACTTTTTCTTTTCAGAACGTTGTGGCTTTGACGTACCCGGAATCCATACAGAGTGCCACATGGATGTTATGAGCGTCCATCCGGACGGGAGGCGGCTCCCGGTCTGTGGGGGGTGGCATGACGCGGGCGATTTGACGCAGGCGGCCATCAATACGGCCGAATCGGTTTTCGCCATGCTGGAATTGGCAATCGCCGAGAGGGAAGCCCAACCGAAGCTGTCGCAGCGTGCCAAAGAAGAAGCCCGCTGGGGATTGAACTGGCTGATGCGCACCCGCTGGGGCGATGGATACCGACACAACGGAACAGTCATCGGCTTTTGGAGCGACAACATTCAGGGGACCTTGGATGATATCAATGCCGATTCCGGCAACCGCCCTTTCGATAACTTTATGATTGCGGGCGTGTGCGCCAAAGCAATCGCCCTTTTCCGGGATGAAGATCCGAGATTCGCAGATTGGTGCGCCCGCTGTGCCAAAGAGGATTTTTCATTTGCTCTGGCCGCAATGCATCAGTCTCAGGACAACGAGTCGGCAGGGGCGCGCTATACGCAGCTTCAGATGAACGCTCAAGCTGCAATCTCAGCTATGGAGTTATATGAAGCGTTTGGAGAAACTGAATACCTTTCCCATGGCGTTTCCTTTGCAAGAATTCTGATGGCATGTCAGGCATCCGCGGTAGACCCCAGTTTTTCTATCCCATTAAGAGGCTATTTCTATGAGAATGAAACGCATGAGCGAATCCAGACCTATTATCATCGTTCTTACGAGCATGCGCCGATCAAAGCATTCGCTATGCTGTATCGCTTGGCTCCAGAGCATGAGGACGCAGCCCGCTGGAAAAACTCTTTGGAACTTTATCGGGAATATGTAGCGCTCACTTCACGCACGGTCCCTTACGGGTTGCTGCCCAACGGTATATATGAACTGGACAATACGGATTTTTCGACGATAACGCATGAAGGCGCCCGTGCCGCCGGAGCGCCGAGTCTTGAAGAATACAATGCTCAGGTGAGAAACGGCATCCGGCTGAACGACCGCTTTTATCTGCGTGTTTTTCCCGTTGCTTATCAGTTCCGCGGGTTCCATGCTACGCTGATGGGCAGAGCCCTTGCTGCTATGGAGCTGGCGCGTGCGTTAAACGACAGAGAAATCAAGCAGGTCGCGGTTCGTCAGATGGAATGGATTCTCGGCTGCAATCCCTTTGCTGTCAGCAGTATGTATGGGGAGGGACACGATTATCATCCTCTTTATGCGCCGATGTCCCCGCAGCTTGTAGGCGCGGTACCAGTAGGGTTCGAGACCTTTGAAAACGAAGATCAACCGTTCTATCCGATGCAAAACAATGCGACATATAAGGAGGTTTGGGTACACACAACCTGCCGCATGATGTGGTTGATCGCCATGCTGTAACTGCGGGATGCCATTTGGGGCGGAAAAGGGCGCTGGACCGTGTTGCCATGGGATGTTGCGTGGCTGCTATGCCTCCTGAAGCTTTTCTTCCGGTGCAGCATGATAAAAGTGTCCGTGCCAAGAAAACGACCTCTTTTTTGTTCATTCTCCACATTGATAATTCTTTCATAATCCCGTATGCTGAAAGCAGCAGGGTTCCCAACGAAACGGAGGAGAGAAAAATGGCGGAAAATATGGTTTTGTCGTTTGATGGGACGAAGCTGTTTGTAAACAAGGAAGTGGATATGGACTGCCGCGCTGTGTGCGTGATCGTGCACGGCCTGTGCGAGCATCAGGGACGTTACGATTACCTGGCGGAAAAGATGCATGAAATGGGATTCGGCACCTACCGCTTCGACCATCGCGGCCATGGCCGCTCAGAGGGTGAACGCACTTATTACGACGATTTCAATCAGCTTTTGGACGACGTAAACGTTGTGGTCGATATGGCTGTCAGCGAAAATTCGGCGTTGCCGGTATTTCTGTTGGGGCACAGTATGGGCGGGTTTGCCGTGGCGCTGTACGGCGCAAAATACCCGAACAAAAATCTGCGCGGTATCATCACCAGCGGCGCGCTCACCCAGGACAATGCGGGGCTGGTTTCCGGCGTGCCCAAAGGACTGGAGCCGCACCAGAAGCTGCCGAATGAGCTGGGGGCGGGAGTATGCTCTGTTCCGGAGGTCGTGGATTGGTACGGCAAGGATCCGTACAATACTCAAACATTTACCACAGGCCTATGCTATGCCATCTGTGACGGTGTGGCGTGGTTCAAAACCGCAGTGAAGGATTTCACCTATCCGGTTCTGATGCTGCATGGCGAAAAGGATGGATTGGTGAGCGTGCAGGACACCTATGATTTTTTTGCGGCCGCGTCTTCGACGGACAGGCAGATGAAGATATACGGCGGACTGTATCATGAGATATTCAACGAATATTGCCGCGACGAGGTCATTTCAGATACATTGCGCTGGATGCGCCGCCGCCTGTAACGGGTGAAGGCAAAACGGCGGTACGGAACAGAAGTGCAAAGAAGGGACGGCCCGCAGGCCGTCCCTTTTTGTCTTGCAGAGCATATGAAAGACGAAGAAGTGCTGTCAGTATCGCATAAAATCACTCAGCTCGGAAGCGTCCGTCATACCGGTGGCAAACGCTTTTGCGCGCAGCGCCGCATACAGTTCGGCAAACGTGGCTTCAATGTAAGGATTCACGAAGAACACCCCAATACCACAGGCAAGCGCTCCCAGAAAAAGCCAACCGAAGAACGAGAGCTCCAGAATGAAAATATTGAACTTCTCGCCATCTGTCATCTGGCGGCTGAGCTCCAGCGCACGCTGGTAGGTCATGTAAGGATTTTCCGCCATCAGGTAATCCACCATGCGGTATTGGTATGCCTTATAGATGCCGGGGATCACAAACAGCAGGCTCCACAGGAAAATAAACAGATTTTTCATAAACATCACTTTCACCACGTTGCGGTAAGCTGGGCCGCCGAACGCGGAGAACAGCGACGAGAACGGAGCGTTGCCCACCCGGCTCTCCATAAAATAGCGGCACTTGCCGACTGTCACAGGATTGCTTACAAACACGGAAAAGAGAACGCCAACCACCATTGCAATGAGCACGAAGCCAAATGCGGCGGCGGCCACAGCGCCGAAATAGGGCAGTACGGCGCGGTCATATCCGTATTGATAGTTGTAATGATCAGAACCTGTGGTATAATTAAATGTCAGTGTGGGGCCTATGTTGGAAGAGCCCCCCGCGAGCAGGGAAGCCACGAAGGCGACGAGCAGCGCCATCCAATAGTTGTTGCGCAGCACCTGCTTGGCGTTCATTTTTAAAAGATCACGCGTCCACATGAAACAAAACCTCCTCAAATCTTTTGGGATACACCCCCATTATAGGGCTTTACCGGCGCTGCGTCAAACCATGAAGAAAAATATTGCACAGGCTCGTAATTTATATATGCAGCCGCGGCCTGTGCACTGAAAGCAATCTCTTGTGAAGGAGCATCCAACATGAAAAAACCGACCTTGCGGGAGATGTTCACTATCCCGAACATCCTCAGCTATTTCCGCATTCTGCTGATCCCTTTGTTTGTGTATCTGTACTTCAAAGCGGAAACGCCCCCCGAGTTTTTTCGGGCGGCTGTGGTACTGGGGATATCCGGCTTCACAGACTTGTTCGATGGTAAAATCGCGCGGCGTTTCAACCAGATTACGGAGTTGGGCATTTTGCTGGACCCTGTGGCGGACAAGCTGACGGAGGGCGCTGTGGTGCTCTGCCTGATGACACGGTATCGCTGGGTCGCTGCGCTTGTAGTGCTGTATGTACTTAAGGAAGGCTTTATGGCTGTGGCGGGGCTGGTGATGCTGCGGCGCGGCAAAAAATTGGACGGCGCAAAATGGTTCGGCAAGGTGTGTACCTTTGTATTCTATCTGGTGACGGTCACGCTCATTCTATGGGTGAGCATCCCACCGACAGTGGCGGATATACTCATTGCCGTCTGCGGCGCGGTCATGGCTTTTACGCTTGCGATGTATATTCCGGTTTTCGTGAAGATGAACCGGGAGGCGAAGGCGGACGCGGGAAAAAAGTAAATATTCCGACGGCGGATATTCAAAAAGCCAGGCATTCCTTATAAGGAATGCCTGGCTTTTGCGCACGGGTGAATTATACTATCAAGTGCAACACTTTAGGGGAACAAAAAGAAGTCCATACAGAACCCTGGTAGAATGAAGTTACCACACCACCAAACCACCGGAGGGAACTGTATGAACTATCATCATCTTACCATAGAAGAGCGCAGTTGTATACGGAAATATTATGTGGATGGGTTGAGCTATCGAGAGATCGCTCGGCTGATCGGGAGAAACGTGAGTACTGTGTCGCGGGAGATACGGCGGAACTGCAGCCACATGTATGACATTCCGACCTACTACCCGCACACAGCGCAGAAGAAGTATCTGCTGCGCCGTTCCTACTGCCACCGCGGGATGTTCCATTCACAGGAAGTGCTCGACTACATAGAGGAAAAGCTGCGGGCGACCTGGTCGCCGGAGCAGATCGCCTGTACCCCTTGTGAGCTGAAACTGCCAAGCTGGCGTACCATCTACCGGTGGATCTACGAGAAATACCTGGTAAATGGCAATCTGAAAGTACTGCGCCACAAGGGAAAGAGCCACGGAGTGAAAGAAACGCGAGGGAAATACAGTAAGGGAAAGTCGATCCGCAAGAGGGACAAGTCGGTATACAGCCGTGAGGAAGCCGGGCATTGGGAAGCGGATACAGTGGTGAGTGGCCAGGGCAAAAGCAAAGCCTGCTTTGCCACCCTGGCGGAGCGCAAGACTCGGTTTTACATTGCCATGAAGATGTCGGACCGACGGGCGGAGACCATGGAGAACGCCATTGTCGCTGCATTGTCCGCTTTCCCTCCGCAACTGGTCAAGACCATTACCTGCGACCGGGGCACGGAGTTTGCCAACTGGCGCCGCATTGAAGAACGATTGCATTGCGAGGTCTATTTTGCCGACCCATATTGTGCCTGGCAGAAAGGTACAAACGAGAATCTGAACGGCCTGCTCCGGGAGTTTTATCCCAAGGGCAGGAACCTTTCCCGTGTTGCTCCCGCCACATTAAAACGAAACCTGGCGTTGTTGAACGCCAGGCCTCGCAAAGTTCTGTACTTCCATTCTGCTCAGGAATTATGGGACTTCGAGCTCAATTCCTGTTGCACTTAGTTTGACAATTCACTACACGGACGTGCTGTTCAGTCTGCCGTGCCGTAGATTTCCTTCGCCATGCGCAGTGCGGCCCAGGCCTTGGGCCAGCCTGCGTAAAAAGCAGCGTGGGTGAGAAGCTCGGCCATTTCCACAGCCGTTACGCCGTGCTTTTTTGCGTTCTGAATATGATGCTGCAGAGAACTGTCGAGAATTCCGCTGGCCATCAGAGCCGTCACTGTGACGATGCTGCGGTCGCGGGCGGAAAGCTGTTCCTCTCGCGCCCAGACCTGCCCGAACAGCACATCGTCGTTCAGTTCTGCGAATTTTGGTGCAAAAACGCCCATGGCGTCCCGTCCTGCCGTTATTTTTTCAATCATACTTTTCTCCTTTTGTTTTTTCGAAATCCGAAAATGGTCCATGAGCTCAATCCAGATAAATCAATTCGTATTCCCGGACGCCTATGCCCAGCGCACAAGCTGTTTCAACCGTGTGGATACCGTTGCGGGATTCCATGCGTTCGATGAGCGCGGCTTTTCCAGGGTCAGGGGAGGCATATACCGCGTCCACACAGGCCTGGTCCAACGCTACGGGGTCCAGAGAGGCAAAGACGCCTATGTCGGCCATTTCCGGTTCGTGTGGGTGCGCGTCGCAGTCACAGTCCACGGAAAGGCGGTTGGCAACATTGATAAAAGCCATGTTCCGCCGCCCCAGATATTCTACAACGGATTTGGCCGCGTCGGCCATGCACTCCAGAAAAGAGTTGTGATCGGCCGTCCATAGCTCCTCTGGAACACCCACACCGTGAATATGTGCTTTGCCGTGAGCAGAGGCGATGCCGATGGAAATATTTTTCAATGCGCCGCCGAAGCCTCCCATCATGTGGCCCTTAAAGTGAGAAAGAACCAGCATAGAGTCGTAATTCCGCAGGTGCGCTCCGACAAAATTTTCCTGCAGATGCATACCGTTTGTGACAGGCAGTGCCAGCTCGCCGGTTTCATCCATGATGTCACAGGGTGCGATATCCAAAAAACCGTGCTCCTGAATGGCCTTCCAATGCTCCTGTGTGGTGTTCCTCCGGCCTTCGTAAGCGGTATTGCACTCAACGATGGTACCGTGCAGACGTTCTGTCAGCGGACCGATCAACGCGGGCTGCAAAAAGTTATGTCCGCCCGGCTCTCCGGTAGAGATTTTCACTGCGGTCTTTCCACTCAGCCGGATGCCGAGCGCATCATAGAGACGGTCCATCGCCTGTGGTGTGATCTCCCGCGTAAAATATACCCTTGCTTTCGCCATATAGCTTCCGCTCCTTTCCATGAAAAATGTGTTATAATGAAGCATAATCTTCTGTAGGCAGGAATTCCAGCCACTCATTGGATGCGCCTTCTGCGGGGACCTCCACGGCCAGATGCTGGAACCAGCAGTCCACGGCGGCGCCATGCCAATGCTTGACCTCCGGGGGAATATTGACAACGTCTCCGGCGGCCAGTGCCCGTGCCGGTTTTCCGTCCTCCTGATACCAGCCGCGTCCCCCCGTTACAAGCAGGATCTGTCCGCCCTTGTGGTGGATGTGCCAGGCGTTGATCGTACCGGGGGCAAAAGTCACAACGCCGATGCCGACGCCGGAGGTTGTAAGCATATTCAGATAGCATTCACCCGTAAAATATTGCGCGTAGGCAGTGTTTTCAGCTCCGATGGGAAAAACCGCGCCGCCGCCGAGTTCCCGCTTCATTCGGTTTGCATCCATGAAGATTTCTCCTTTCAATCGCAGACCATCCGTTTGAACCGCTGAAAAGAGCATACACCTTGGAGCAGACTCGAAGTCAATAGTTGTTTTGAAATATTTTTGGGATATTGTTGTTAAAACAACGCATTGGAAAAAATATCTGTGGCAAACTGTAAACAAAGAAAAGTCGGTTTAGAGGCAAAAGGAGGAGAAAATATTATGGCTTTTATCAAAAATATCGAACACGAAGAGATAGTGCGGCTTGCGGATGAGATATCGGCGAACACAGGGCAGGTCGTCAGTAAAACACTGGCGCAGAACAGCTGCGTCAGTATCACGCTGTTCGCTTTTGCAAAAGGAGAGGAGATTGGAACACACGATTCTGCAGGCGACGCGATGGTCACAGTCATCGAAGGAAAAGGCAGATTCGTGGTAGACGGCCGGGAATACTGCCTGTCCGCAGGGGAAACACTGGTGATGCCTGCCCGAAAGCCGCATTCCGTTCATGCGGAAGATGCGTTCAAAATGCTGCTCACAGTTGTGTTTCCGCGGAACGACAGTGAAACATAAATTATTGTATTTTGCAGATTCAAAAGTAGCCGCCCCGACGGGTTGCTGCTTTTATGCAATAAGAAAACCGCTTAAACACTATGTTTAAGCGGTTTTCTTGCAGCAATGTTAAAAACAAAAATCCGAACCTATAAGGTTCGGATTTTGATTATGTGGTGGAGATGAGGGGGATCGAACCCCTTACCTCTTGAATGCCATGCATGAAAAATGTGTGTTTATAAGTCTTGTATAGTGCTTGTAAGTCTGGAAAGTCTTGATTTTAAGCCGTTTTTTGGACGATGTGTGTTGTTAAGTGTTGTAGTGTTATTCTGTCTCGATGGTCAAAAAAGTGGTCAAAGTGGCCGCCTTACCAACGGAGGTAGCGCTTTACTGCCGACTTGCTAATTCTCCACTGATGCCCTATTTTTACGGCTTCGATTTTTCCGCTTTGCAGTAGAGTTAGGCAAGTGTTACGACCAATATTTAGCAATTCACAAAGTTCAGGGACAGTAAAAACATCGGGATAATCTGAAAACATTAAACTATTTCACTCCTTTGAGCCAAAGTTTAATATGGATTAAATAGATTTAATTGTTTAATTACAGCATTGTTCGATTCGTGAAGAAAATGCTCAAACACCAGTAATTTAAGGGGCTGGCGGTTTGAAATGTCAAAAAGCCGTTGTATGCTTTTAATGCATACAACGGCTTTATTTTATTAGAAAGGTGGATATAAATGAAAAAATTCCGATTGAGTAAGCCTGTGGCTGAGATTGTTTTATCATTGATAATTGGAGTTGTGACACTGGTTGTGGATTCTATTACACAAACGGACGAGAATCAATTTTGGGGAAGGTGAAGTATATGAGAATAGGTTATGTTCGAGTTAGCACCGAAGGGCAAAACACTCAAAGGCAAGAAGTAATGATGCGGGAACTGGGAGTAGAGCAAATGTATATTGACAAGGCAAGCGGAAAGAGCTTAGACCGCCCGCAGCTTCAAGCAATGATGAAGTTTGCACGGCAAGGCGATATAGTTATTGTCGATAGCATATCGCGATTCGCGCGAAATACACGAGATTTATTGGCACTTTTGGAACAGTTGGAACATAAGGGAGTTTCGTTTGTGTCAAAGAAAGAAATAATTGATACTACTACTCCAACAGGCAAGTTCATGTTGACTGTATTCGCCGCCGTTGCTGAATTAGAACGTGAGTATATTTTACAACGCCAGCGCGAGGGGATTGCTGTGGCAAAAGAGCAAGGAAAGTATAAGGGACGCCCACCTATCCCACGAGCACAAATGAAACCAGTATTGGACAAGTATTATACAGGAGGGTTGACAGCTAAACAGGCTATTCAAGAACTTGGTATCGGGAAAAGCTCTTTTTATCGAATCATAAAAGAAACACAAAAGTAATACTATAAAGGAGCTTTTTAGATGGAAAAGTTAAATATTTTAGGATGGCAACTCTGTATGAAGTTGGCCCATGAAGAAATCATGCGGGTTTATTTTCGTGGGGGTTACAAGGACATGAACAAAAAAGAAAGGTTTGCTTTAATGATACTGGACTGTTTCCAATGCGAAATTATGCGAAAGTATGGAGAAGGAGACGCGCCGGGGATAACGGAATCTCTTGCTGATCTACTGCTTGATATAAACGATTTGTAAAACATTAAGTGCCAATAGAGCGGTGGAGACTTTTGGGGCTTCCCAAAAGCCTGTAACCCAATCTATTGGCACTTGTTTTTTTGTTTTTTTACTGTCCCGTATGGGTATACTTATTTGGGGTGTTTACCCTTGAGACATCTTGAAAGTGATAAGAGCGACAATGACTAACACAATAATGTGTATATACCAAATAGGAACTAAGACTCCGAACAGAAATCCGCCGCCCAAATATTTTTGCGTTTCATGTGATTTTGCATGAGCACCAAAATAAACTGTGTCAAAACGCATATGATGAATTTTCAATAGTAATCCGCCCGTGATTAGTCCTAAGATTCCTGTAAATAAGTTCATTGATAATATTCCCCCTGTTTTGACATGATGTTTTTGAAATCGCGCAATGTAAATATAGCATATTTTTCAAATATTGACAATAGTATATATTAAATTATTGATAATAGAATATTCATATTTGAAACGTTTACTGTTACGCTTTTCTTAAAAGGACTGATTAAAAATGGGAAATATTGCCATTCTTGTGGGCGCTCGTATAAAAGAACTGCGTAACAAGAGAAAATGGACACAAGAGCAACTCGCGGAATATGCTGATCTTAATGTCTCATATGTAATTGCACTTGAAAAGGGCCGTAAAAACGCAAGTCTGGATGTGCTATACCGCATTTCTAATGCGTTTCAAATGCCTTTGACTGAATTTTTTGACACCACCCCTGCAATAGCTGTAGAGGACTCACGCTCGCAGAATTCGCGCGCACGGGAAGAACGAATTGAACAGTTGGTGCGGGAATTCTCACAGAAATTGATAAGAGAATTTGAAAAGGATGAAAATTGCTGATAGACAATAGAGATACCGCCCAGAGACAATATTGTCTCTGGGCGGTATTTATTGCTTGACAAGGTTTACCGGATGAATTAAAATAACGCCAATGGGTGCTATCTGCTAAAGATAGGTGGTAGAAAGGAAGAGCCCCAGAACGATGGGAGTTTAGAACGTCTGACGGAAAGACGAATCATCTGTGCCAGAGACAATGTCGCCCTCTCAAAATACCGAAATGATGTGAAGAGCGCCTAATTGCAGTGCAGCGTATTGCTTTGCTGTGAACGGCCATGCTCTGAAAAGCTTAGTGTTAATCTGCGTGGATACACGGGATGACACAATTTGGTGAATGGAAGTATTCATTCGCCCTTTTTGTGTTATCTCTAATTATATCCATACAGCCAAGCACTAAGCTTTTTTGCGCTTGGCGCACATAATTAGGAGGCTTTACCATGTTTGGTAATAATAGATTTGATGCCCTCAGCATGCTTGAATATGAAAACGACAGTATGATTGAGGAATATTTTCCCGATGGAACAGCAGATAAACTTCTGTCGGATAAGAACGATTATGAATCTGACTATCAGTTGGACGAAGAATCAGATAATAATAGTCTCGATGCGGTGGCGCAAGAGCCGAAACTAAAAAAGACAAAGGCGTATCGCATCGCGGAATATATAGTAGATAAATTTAAAGTTCTGTCTGATGAAATGAACAGTGTGTTCATTTATGATGAAAATACAGGAGCGTATAGTCCTTATACACTGAAAAAATTTCGTTCTTTTTTGGCGAAAACATTTCAGAAAATAGGGCGTGGGCTATCTGATTATCTGTGTAAAGAAATATTCGCAGCATTGCAATCTTTCCCCGGCGTACCTATTCCTGAGGACAACGCTCGCTTTTGGGATGGAAATGAAAAGCTTCTTTGCTGCAAAAACGGTGTTGTGGATTTAAGCGGAGAACAGCCCCAGCTTCTTCCACATAGCCCGGAGTACCATTTTGATTATTGCATCAAAGCGGAGTATATAGAGAACGCTCAACTTATACATCCGGTATGGGATGCATATATAGACAGTTCTCTTGAAGGAGATACAGAAAAAGAGTTTCTGTTGAAGCAGATGATTGGTTATATTCTCTCAGATCTTACGAGGGCGAAAAAGCTGCTTGTATTTTTGGGGAAAGTGGATTGCGGGAAAACCGTAATTGAAAATTTTATCCGCTCATTGCTGCCGCGTCCCTCTGTAATGTCGCTTGACCTTAACGATTTAGACAGTGAGTTTAAGCGCGTTTCACTAATGGGGAAAAAGGTTTGTATATGCCATGATATGAAAAATCGTCGTATCAGAAGTGTGGGAGAGATTAAATCCATCACCGGAGGCGATTTTGTACAGGTAGCATATAAAGGCCAAGATGTGTTTGATGCGCTCATCCGTAGCAAGCTACTGGTTTCGGCGAACGACTTTCCTTCATTGGGAGAGGACGATCCGGAAAGAAGCTTTGCAAGCCGTTTGGCTATTCTCCTGTTTAATGTGTCCATTCCACCAGAAAAACAAGACAGGGAATTGGATGTCAAGCTGTGGGCCGAAAGAAACGAAATTTTTACGGATTGTGTGCGGGCTCTGGGGGAGTTTCTGCGAAGCAATCAGCGATTCACAATGCCGCAGGAATCGTTGGATTTTTGTGAAGAGCTGAAACGGCCTGCGCCAGAAGAAAGTTTTATTGATGAAAAGCTGAAATTCACAGGCCAGCGACAGGATTATGTGCACATGAGGATAATTGAAGTCGCATTTTCCGAGTATTGCGCGGAAAGGGCGCTTGTGTGCGATCCCCAAAGGTTAAAAAAACAGTTGCGTCAAAAATTTGGAAAGTATTATGGGAGAATTAACCGTGATGGGAAAAACCTGTGGGGGTATTCATCGGTTATGCTCGTTGACGCAAAAGAGCCCTTTTTAAACACATATCATTGTGGTGAGGAGGGCGAGAACAATGGCTGAATACCTTGAAAAAAGAACAAATGACGGTCAAAGCCCATCCTCCCCCAATAGCGCTGTTGTTCCCGAAGACAGACTATTGACGATGAAAGAAGCGGCTTTGTACTTGAACGTAAAACGTTCAAAAATGTACGAGTTGATTCACGAACCGAATTTTCCGCTTATCATATTGAGTGGACGGGGATATCGAGTTTCGTTTTCTGACCTGCATACATGGGTTCAGTCAAAAAAGATAACTCATTGATTGCAGTTGGTTAAACAAATGCTCCCGCTTATCATAAGTACGATAAGCGGGAGCAATAAAATGGAGGACAGCAAGATGGCTAAATATACAAATATTCGGCAGCGTAAAGATGGACGCTGGGAAGCCCGCATTAGAACGGGGCGTGATCCTAAAACCGGGAAGTTCGGTGTTAAATATGTGTATGGACGCTCCCAAGCAGAAGTGAAAGAGAAACAGAAAGCCTATGAAAAGAAATTAAGCGAAGGGTTGGAAATTAAGTCGGAGCGTACAGAGCTTGGCGCGTGGCTTGACCATTGGCTAGAGGCATATAAGAAGAAAATGGTGGCTCCCACTACATATGACAACTATTGCTATAATTTGGCTCATGTGAAAAATGAGTTTGGAAAAGCTTATTTAGCGGACATCACTACGGATTCGCTTCAAAGATTTTTTATCGGTCTAGCTGAAGAGGGTAAGATGCGAACGATGAAAATATCACATTGCTTGGTAAATGCCGCGCTCAGCAAAGCGGTTGAGAATGGGATAATTGCGAAAAACCCCGCACAATATGTACAATTACCGAAAGCCGATAGGAAAGAGGCAGTTGTTCTTAATATGGAGGAACATGAACTTTTTCTTCAAGCGGTACAAGGAGAATATTTAGGGCCGCTTTTTATGTTCCAACTGTCAACCGGATTGAGAACTGGCGAGGTTTTGGGGCTGACATGGGACAGGGTTGATTTCCAAAACAAAATCATCCATATCACAAAAGCTGTCAGACGCCAAAAAGTCGGCAGTGAGCGATCCGAGTTGACCTTTGCACCGACTAAGACGAAAAGAAATCGGGATATGGAATTGCTGGATGAGACGATAGAGATTTTGAAACTGCAACAACAGCTTCAAAAGATGGATAGGTCAAAGCTGAGAGACGGCTATGAAGATATGAACCTTGTATTTGCAACGCATGAGGGACATATGCTCGAAAGAGGAAATGTTGCTAAGGTGTTGAAACGGGTAGAGGATCGGATGCGGGAACAGAAAGCAGCCGCTTTGGGTGTGCCTGTAACAGAAGTAGAAGTAAAGCATTTTACGCTTCATTCACTTCGCCATACTTTTGCTACGCGCGCATTGGAGCAAGACATACCATTAAAGATTGTATCTACATGGCTCGGTCATTCTTCAATTCGTGTTACAGGAGACATTTATTCTCATGCGTTACCGGAGAAACGTCGTGCAAGTATTGAGAAACTGGCGGGCATCACTTCACTGGGGAATAAGAGTGGTCAAAAAAGTGGTCAACCTGCCGTTTCAATGCCAAAGCCCATCGTAGAATAAACAAAGAAAAAACCGCTTAAACGTAGTGTTTAAGCGGTTTTCTTTGTGGTGGAGATGAGGGGGATCGAACCCCTTACCTCTTGAATGCCATTCAAGCGCTCTCCCAAGTGAGCTACACCCCCACGGCACCAGCGCCTATCAGCGCCGCACTCTTCTCTCGAGTGCTTTATTATATTATCAAATCATTTCTTCGTTGTCAACCCCGAATTTTCAATTTTTTTTTGTGAAGAAATAAAACAGCGGGCAGCAGACGGGAAAATATAAAAACAGGGCATGCTATAAGCGGGGCGGTTTGTGCGAAAAACAGAACCCGTGTTCATGACGGTTGACACCGCTCATGAGTTTTGTATAATAATGTAGAACCCAAAAGAAACATGGCGGAGCTTGCCGCTGCGAAACAAAAGAAAAAGGGAAGGTCGGGCATATGAACGGAAAACTACTTGCCGTACTCAGGCAGGACATTGATGCTTTTGAAGAGAAAATATATGAATTTACAAACGGAGAGATTGACCGCAAGGCTTACAAAGGCTTTTCGGGCGGTTTTGGCAGTTATGCGCAGAGGGAGAACGGATACAGCATGCTTCGTCTGCGCCTGCCCGGCGGGCGGCTGACGAAGGAACGGCTTGGGTTTATAGCCGAATGTGCCGAAAAACACAGCGTACCGCGTATGAAGCTCACCACATGCCAGACCATCCAGATGCACGACCTCCCGCCGCAGAGTGTGGTGGAGATCATGAAGCGGGCGCTTGATTACGACATTATAACGCGCGGCGGCGGCGGCGACTTCCCGCGCAATGTCATGGTGAGCCCGCTTACGGGTGTGGAGCAGGGAGAGTATTTTGATGTGATGCCCACGGCTCAGGCAGTCAATGATTATCTACTGGCGCAAGTGCGGGAAATCCGGCTGCCGCGTAAGCTCAAGGTAGGGTTCTCCAATGGACCGGCGAATGAAACACATGCGACATTCCGGGATCTGGGCTTTGTAGCCTGCGCGGACGGAACTTTTGATGTCTATTGCGCCGGCGGGCTTGGCGCAAATCCCAAAATGGGTGTACTGGTAGACACAGGCGTTGCGCCCCGGAATGTTCTGTACGACGTATGCGCTATGGTAAAGACTTTCCAGGAGCACGGAAATTACGAGAATCGTGCCCGCGCGCGTACGCGTTATTTGCAGGAAACATTAGGCGAAGATGGCCTGAAAACTGTTTTTCGTGAGAATCTGGCTTTGGCGAAGGAGAAGGATATGGCCTTGGTGCTGCCGGACTCGACGGCACCCAAAACAGGCGGTGCGTCTCTTTCGCATCCGCGCGCCATCCCGCAGAAACAGCCGGGGCTTTACGCTGTGGCATACCATCCCATCGGCGGGATGCTGTCTGGTAAAAAACCTGCCGAGCTTTATGAATCCATGTGCAATGCTCCGGACGCGGAATGGCGGGTTGGCCCGGATGAAACGATGTATTGTATCAATCTGACGGCGGAAGAGGCGCAGGCAGTACTTGCCGTTACGGAAGACGGTGCGCGGGATTTGTTCGAATCTTCTGTGGCATGCGTGGGTGCAGCGACCTGCCAGCAGGGTGTGCGGGATTCACAGTCAACATTGAAGATGCTGGTGGAGGCAATGCGCAGGGAAGGATTTTCCGACGGCATATTGCCGCGCATCCATATCTCCGGCTGCCCTTCCAGCTGCGGTACGCACCAAATCGGTACGCTGGGTTTTCGCGGCGGCGTGAAGCTGGTGGATAAAAAGCCGATGCCTGCCTATATGCTGTATGCAGGCGGATGCGATGCGCAGGGGGCGGAACAGTTCGGCCAGGAGCTGGGGATGATGTTGGAACAGGATATCCCGGCTTTTCTTGCGGAGCTGGGGCGTGCGGTGCGCGCGTCCGACGGAACTTTTGCGCAGTGGTATCCGGCGCATGAGGCGGAATTTAAAGAGATTGCTGAGAGATATATTGCCGACTGAATTGAAAACAGTCTGTCCTGCGTCCGTTTTGCGGGCGCGGGACTTTTTAAAATGTTTGGCAGCGCGCAAAAAGGCGGAGCGGGGTAATGCGGCGTCAAAAAGTTTACCGGAAGCATACCGGAAGATTGACAATTTTGAACAGGAAAGACGTTTTGGCTTGAAAGCGGAAAGGATTTCCCCTATAATAAGTGATAATCCCATGGCGGCGTTTGGCAGGCTTCTGTCATACCGCGAACCCCGCGCGGCGATGTGTAGAGCGGCGTTTCCGTCATGCGGCATACCACAGGGCGGGCAGCCCACGGCTTGGGAGTATTCAGTGAAAAGACAATGGCGCGGCGGAATGGCCGCTTTTTTGACTTTTATCATACTGATATCAGGATGCAGCGCGGCCCCTGCGGGGAGCGGCGCTGAAAGCCGTACCGTGGCGCCGGCGAACAGCACACATTACGAGCCGCCGGCATTTCGGAATGCCGAGTTTCACCCGGACGCCGCTGTAAGCGGCAGCGGGGCGGAAATAGACCTTTCGGCGGTGTCGCAGGGGTATGTCGCCGTGCGGGCGCAAAGCGACAAACGCCTGAAATGCCAGGTCGTGTATGGAGACGTAAAATACAATTACGATCTGCCCGGAGACGGAACGCCGGTCGTTTATCCGCTGCAAAGCGGCAACGGGCAATACAATGTCCGCGTGATGCAGAATACCACAGAGAACAAGTACATGGAATTGTTTTCCGCACAGGCGGACGTTGTGCTGGACAGTGAATTCGAGCCATTCCTGCGGCCCAGTCAGCGGGTAGCTTACAGTGTGGACTCCGCATGTGTCTTGCTGGCGTCGGACATAAGCGCACAGGCAGCGGATGCGGCGGCGGTGGTGAGCAGTGTGTACGAATATATCCAAAGCAATGTGGACTATGATTACGACAAAGCCCAAAACATCGTAGACAACAACGTTACCGGATATCTGCCGGACCCGGATGAGACGCTCTCCACAAAGAAGGGCATCTGCTACGATTATGCTGCGCTTGCCGCGGCAATGCTGCGCAGCCAGGGTATCCCGACAAAGCTTATCACAGGATATGTTTCCAGCGGCGGAAGCGAGCTGTACCATGCGTGGAACATGATTTGGCTGGAAGAGAGCGGCTGGATCACCGTGGAGATCAGGGCGCCCAGGCATGAATGGCAGCGCATCGACCTGACGTTTGCGGCTGCCGGCCAGAGCGCGCTTGTGGGCGACGGTAAGGGCTATGCGGATAAAGAGGTCTATTGAGGAGGAGAGGTCATGGCGGCAAAAATACTTCGCTCGCTGGCGGTGAGCGCCTTTTGCGAAGATATGGCGATGATGCTGGCAGCGGGCATTCAGGTAGATGACGCGCTCTCCCTGATGCGCGGAGACAGCGGGGACGGCCCGCTGTACGATGCGGCTTCCGCCGTGCTTGAGCGTGTCCAAATGGGGGAGCCTTTGGCCGAGGCGGTGGAGCAATGCGGATATTTTCCCGCGTATGCGGCGCAGCTTGTCGCGGCGGGCGAGGCGGCGGGACGCACCGAGAGCGTGCTGAAAAGCCTCGCGGTATATTACGAAACACAGGATAAGCTGGAAAAAAGGCTGAAAAGTGCTGTGATCTATCCGGCAGTTTTGCTGTTCTTGATGGCCGGAGTGCTGGCCGTTCTGGTCGCGCGTGTGCTTCCGGTATTCACCGGTGTTTATACGGGGCTGGCGGGAAGCGTAGCGGCTTCTTCTTATGCGTACATCACGGCTGCAAATATCATCGGCTGGGCATCTCTGTGCCTGGTCATCGTGCTGACGGCGCTTTTGCTTACCGGTGCGGCTGCGGCGCGCACGCAGCGTGGGAACGGCCTGTTCCGCACGTTGTTTGAAAAACTGCCCTTTACTTCTGCTGCTGCCCGGCGGCTGGCGGAGGCGCAATTTACTACGGCGCTGGCCACGTTTACGGCCAGCGGGATGGACACCGACACAGCAATGGAACGCGCGTCGGACATGGTGCGGCACCGCGCGCTGCGCGCGCAGCTGGAAAGCTGCCGCCGGCAGATGCTTGAGGGGCGCAGCCTGGCGCAGGCCGTTTACGATAACCGCGTGTTCGAACCGCTGTACGCGCGCATGCTGATGAGCGGAGCACGCAGCGGCAATCTGGACCAGGTGCTGGCGCGCCTTGCGCAGGTGTTCAGTGAGGATGCAAACATGCGGATGGGGCGCATCATCGACAGCGTGGAACCTGTGCTTGCAGGATTTCTCACCGTTTCGGTGGGGATTACGCTCCTGGCCGTGATGCTGCCGTTGATCGGCATTCTCACTTCCATCGGATAAGGGGGCGCGGGGATGTATCAGGAAAAACGGCCGCGGCACGGCGCAAAACGGCTGGGCGCAGCCATAGCGGCAGTATGTACACTGCTGCTGTTGCTGGGTGTATGGGCTGTTTGGAACGGCGCACAGGCGGCAATGAGGGAACAGGCGGCGCAGAGCCTCCGCACGGCGGTGCTGGATGCGGCGGTGCAGTGCTACGCTCTTGAGGGGGCATACCCGCAGAGCCTTTCCTATCTGGAAGAAAACTATGGCGTGCAGGTCAACCACAGCCGGTTTATTGTCAGCTATGAGGCGTATGCATCGAACCAGCTGCCGGTCGTCGCCGTGCTGGAAAAGCAGACGGCATGACAGTCTTAGGCGCGGGATAAGACAAAATGAAGGGAGGCGGCGGAGTGAAAAAACACGGAGCGTTTTGGATGCATCTGTATCCGCTGCTTCTGTTTGCCATCATCGTGCTGTCGCTGCTGTTCCTTGTGATGACGGGGACCGGGCTTTACAGTGCGGTCGTGGACAGCCAGACGCGGAACAGAGAGGCGCGCGCGGCGCTGTCATATCTTGCCGCGCGGGTGCATGCGGCGGACGCGGCGGGAGCTGTTTCCGTTGGGGAAGGCCCCGAGGGCGCGGCGCTGCTGCTGCGGGAGAACGCAGACGGCGAAACTTACGAAACCCGTATTTATTTATATGAAGGCGCGCTGCGGGAGGAATATGGGACGGCAGATGCTGCGCTGGACCCGCAGGACTCCGAACGCATCGTGGATGCAAAATCCTTTTCCGTCGAGCAGGTTCGACCGGGTCTGCTGGTAGTGTCAACCGAATACGGAAGCGCGGATATCGCGCTGCGCAGCGGAAGGGGGGCTGGCCCGGATGCGTAGATCTCGGGGCGGCGCAGCTTTTTATGTGGAAACGCTGCTTTTGGTACTCTTTCTGCTTGCCAGCCTGACCGTGCTGGTGCAGATACTGGACGCTGCAAAGCGTACCTCACGGGAGGCCAGGGAGCTCTCCACAGCTGTAAGCATCGCCCAAAATGCGGCGGAGTTGTTTGCGGCAAGCGGCTCACAGGAAGATTTCGCAGCCCTGTTGGGTGCTGAGAAAACGGCGCGCGGCACACTGCGCGCCGCATACGACGTCCAGGGCGGTTGGACAGAGGATGAAACACAGGGGGCTTACGTCCTGGAAGCAGTGCTGGACGAAACGCCGCGGCAGGCGGGTGAGATGCGCACGGCGCATTTTGTTGTAACTGCGGCGGACGGCGATACGGTTTTGTATGAGCTGGATACGCAGAAATACATCGGCGGGTAACGCCGCGGGCAAGGGGGAGACGAGATGGAAAGCAGGCCGGTGCGTCTGGGATGGCTGTCGCTGCTGCTGACGGTGATCATCCTGTGTCTGGCAACGCTCTCTGTGCTGAGCTTTTCCACCGCCCGGGCCGACCTTGCACTCGCGCAGAAGCAGGCGCGTCAGGCCCAAAGCGTTTATGCGCTGGAATGCGCGGGACAACAATGGCTGGTCGCGAGCTGGTACAGGCAATCGGTGCTATCCTTTAATGATT
>OBXM01001004.1_pt1 | contig 20628 bp, 16 predicted proteins | sample 1538141 | NCBI WGS metagenome assembly OBXM01 (sample SAMEA2580153, study PRJEB22360) | human gut metagenome | biome: human gut; feature: human-associated habitat; material: faeces | place: Denmark | collected 2008/2010 | reverse complement strand
CGCATACCTGGCCGGCCGCCATCCTGCCCGTGCTCGTCGCCGCCGCGGCGGCGGCCGTCACCTCCTTCAGCATCTCGGCGACCATGGTATGCGTGCTGCTGGTCATCTGCGTGCTCATGCAGTCGGCGGTGAACACGTTCAACGACTACTACGATTACGTGAAGGGCGCCGACTCGGCCGACGACAACGTCGACCCGACCGACGCGGTGCTGGTGTACAACAACGTGAACCCGCGCGCGGCGCTGGCTCTGGCCGTCGGGTTCCTCGCGGCGGCGTTTCTGCTGGGGGCGTACGTGATCTGGATCGCCGGATGGATCCCGCTCGCCATCGGCGCGGCGGGCGCCGTCGTCGTGGTGCTGTACTCGGCGGGCAAGACGCCCATCTCGTACCTGCCCATCGGCGAGCTGGTCAGCGGGTTCGTGATGGGCGGGCTCATCCCGCTGGCGTGCTACCAGGCGCTTTCCGGGACGTTCGACCTCCGTGCGCTCTTGTGGGCCGTGCCCACCATCCTGGGCGTGGGGCTCATCATGTTCACGAACAACACGTGCGACGTTGAGAAGGACGTGGAATCGGGACGCCGCACGCTGTCGGTGCTGCTGGGACGCGAGCGGGCGCGCAAGCTGTATCACGGCGTCGTGTACGCCTGGGTGGCCGCCATCGTCGCGCTCGTGGCCGCGTTCTTCACGAACGGGCTTCTGGTGATGCCGTTCATGCTGCTGGCAAGCTATCCCCTGCTCAAGGCGCTGCTGGGCAACCCGTTGGCGCCGCAGGCCCGCATCGGCGCCATGGCGCAGGTGTGTAGCGCGAACATCGCATTGGGCGCGTTCTACGCGGCGGCCATCCTGGCAAGCGGCATCGCGGTCGCGCTCTAGCGGAAGGAACGGGATCTCATGGAAGCGACCGTCGCGGCGGGGCTGTAGCGACTCGGGCCGATCTGCCTCGCTCGAAGCACGACGACGCGAGCTCCCTCGACGGGACTGCGGCGATTTCTCGGATTGCGAGGGCAAGCCGCTTCTTTCCGCTTGCGCCCTTCCGAGCAGCCCGCCGTCCTCGAAAAGGCGAGAACACATCGAATTCGGAAGAAATCGCGTACCCTGCAAGAAAGCGAATTCGATGACAAGAACGGATCTTTCCATTGAACAGGCCGTATGCGGAAGCGAGCACGCCAACACGTCTGCTATCCGTTTGAAAACTTCCGAATCCGATGATTTTTCGCCAACGGAGGCGCTTTCGGATGCACCGAGGGGAGGACTCAAGATGCTCGGCGGGAAGGCGCCTCCGACGCGAGCTCCCGAAACATCGTGCTCGCACGACGCACCGTGCGAGAGACCCTTCCGCTTTCGGGACATCTCGCGTCACGTGGTGGCCGGAAGGGCCGTGCATGCCGTATACTTCCAAGGACGTGAAAACGACGAGGCGGGAGACGCCGCCCGGGGCTGCGGCTACGATGCGGCAACGGCGACGGACGCCGCTTGCGAGGAACAAAGGAGAATGCGGATGGAGATCGCTCGTTTGGTTCTAGGCGTGTTGCTGCTGGTCGCGTTCGCGCTGCTGACAGTGCAGCTGTACAACGGGCGCTGGCTGTTCCTCATCGCCAAGCCCGAGAAGACGAAGAAGGGCACGTTCTTCCCCGAAGGAACCGCTAATACGGGAAAGCGCGCGGCATGGGTGATGGTCGCCTGCTTCGCCGTGACGGCCACGCTCATGGCCTACGAGATGAGCAAGATGACCGGCGTGCCGGCGTTCGCGCAAACCTCCTCCATCCTCAACAACATAGCGCTGGTGGCGTTCTGCCTGAGCCTGCTTTGGACGCTGTTCGCGGGTCGCGACGAGCAGAACTATCGGGATCGCTTCAAGAAGGACGGCGTGCGCCTGCTCGTCTTGCTGCTGGGAGCCTGCGCCGTCATGACCGCGCTCTCGATTCTGTTCGTCTGATCAGCGCTCCTGCGTACGTTCGGTGGCGCGGTCGACGAGGTCGATGAGCTCTTGGCGCGAATGGATATCCAGCTTCGCGTACACGTTGCGGGTGTGGGTTCGCACGGTATTCCACGACACCTGAAGGCGCTTGGCTGCGGCGCCGGCATCGTAGCCCATGGCAAGGCAGCGCAGCACGTCCTTCTCGCGTCGCGACAGCCCCGCCTGATCGGCTAGCGCATCGATGGCCAGCCCGAAGCGCCCCTTCTTGTTCGTATGCGCGTCAGCGTCGTCGGGGCGCATACCGGGCAGCTCGTCGCCCAGCAGGTCGTCGAGCGAGGCCTCCCCCTCCCCTTCGGGCTTGAACAGACGATCGAACTCCTTCTCCGAGAACAGCACGAACGCGCAGGCCAGCACTGCGAACGCCAGCACGAGGTACAGCACGATCGAGTTGCCCGTGGCTGCTATCTGCGGAAACACGTGCACGCCCGCCAGCCATCCTGCTCCCGACCCCGCCATGAACGCTCCGTAACCGAAGCCGAACACGAGCACGGCCGAGATATGGCGTTGGTACACCACGAACGCGAGGATGCACCACAGCACGAATTCGAAGACCGCCGAGAGGAACGTGACGAGCGCGCTCCATCCAAGGTGCGTGACGCCAACGATGGGACAGAACGCGATGAGCGCCACGACGGCGGCCATGATGACGGAGTAGATCTTTCCGAAATCGAACCGCTCGCCCTCCACGCCGATGGCGGCCGCTGCGAAGACGAGCGCCATCGCCATGCGCAGCAGCATGACCAGGCGCGTGTTGTCCAACGTGACGTCGATCGGCGACACCTCGACGAGCATCGAGCGCAGGGCAACCACGACGAACGAGAACGCGAACGTGACGGCTGCCAGCTTCCAGAACGAGCGCGGGAAGCGGGAGCGGCTCTCGCCGCGCTCCGCCTTCTCGCCCAACGGTGCGATGAACGACAGCGCGGCGGCTCCGGCTGCCGCAAGCGGCATGCCCACGAAGGCGAGGATGCCCGCGAGCGACGGCCCGCCGGGCACGGGCTGCCATGAGGGCGATCCGATGACGGTGAAGTAGATGACTGCGATCGCCACGTGCGACAGCGCCGTGTACAGGATGGCCTTGCGCGGCGCGATGGCGCCGTAGAGCTGCCCGCACTTCAAGCCGACGACGGCCGTGCCCAGCCCCGTGCAGGCGCTGGCGATGTAGAAAAGAGCGGTGATCAGGTCGTACGGAAGCACCTTCGTGAGGTAGTACGGCCCGATGAGGACGATGACGAGGCAGCCGAGCGAAGCGAACGCGCCGCCGGCGATCACCACGGCGGGGCGGTCGAGCAGCTGCCGTATGCGAGCCGCCCGAAAGGTGGACGCCAAGAGCACGATGCCGAACGTCAGCGTGGACACGATGTACATCGTTGATATGTTGGCGCCGTTCATCTCCGTGTCGGAGAGCCATGCCGTGCCGCTGTAGGCGATGTAGGCCCATGCCAGCCAGACGCCCAACGCCAAAAACGGCAGCGAAGGGCACGCCTTGACGAGCTTTTCGAAAAATCCCTTCATGAAGCCGTCGACTCCCCCTCCCGAAACGGACGACAGCCCGAACCGCGCGCTTCCCCTCGAGCGTCAGACGGCTTCGCGGATACGGCGTTCCTTCGCCGCGCGGACGAGCCGTAAAACGACGTATGCCGCGAACACGATCGAGTATACCGCAACGCTTGTCGTCGCCGCAACGCCGCCATGCAGCGCCGAAGGGGCCAGCATCAGCAGCAGGTGCACGTACGTGAGCAGGAAGAACGGATAGGCGAGCTTCTGCACCTTCTTCCAAGTTTCGGTGCGCATGCGCCTCTTCACCAGGTTGAACGACGTGACGCCCAGCACGGCCAGCAGCGCCAGCAGCACGACCGCCACCGCGAACGAGGCGGCCACGTTGCCGTTCGTCGCCCCGCCCGACGCGATGCGCGGCAGGTACGTGGCCCCGTACACGGCCACGTGGCCGAGCGACAGGAGCCAGGCGACGATAGACAGCTCGGCGCGCACGGGCTTGAGCCACATGCAGGCGCGCGAGCCGCGATCCAGCACGCCGATGTACATGACCACGACGAACAGGGCAAGCGGCAGCAGGCATTTCTGGATAAGGACGAAGAACACGCTCCATGCGTCGCGGGGCATGCCCCAGAACGTCCCCGCCACGAAGGCGACGTCCACGAGCAGGGCCGCCGCGTAGAACGCCATCGGGCAGGCTTTGAGGGGGTTGCGCAGCGCGAAGCAGGCGGCAACCGTGCATGCGAGCACCAGCGCGAACGTCATAGCCTCTCCAACTCCTCCGCCATATCGGCCAGCACCTCGGCGTCGAACAGGAAGAAGCCCTTGCTCATCTTCAGCACGCCGCGGTAGAAACGCGTTTTCACCAAGTGCAGCGCCAGCTCCTCGAAGTCGTCGAACCACGACAGGATATGGTCGTGCAGCACGTGCTGCGAAAGGCGCACTTGTTCGAGCGCGCATTCCGCATCGTTCGTCTCGAGCGCGCGCACGGCCCGGCTCGCCAGGAGAGCCTGGAACTCGCAGAGGTACGACAGGTGGTCGTCGGGGAAGTCGTAGCCGGGGCTTTTCCGCACGCTGTTCTGGCGGTACAGGCGGTACACCTCGTGGTAGGAGTCCTGGAACAGCAGGCCTTCCTCGCTCGTGAACACCGACTCGTAGGGCGTGGCGTAGCGGCCTTTCCACGACGACGTCCCGGCGAAGGCGCCCGTGAAGTCCACTGCCAGCTCCTGGCGCGTGCCGGAGTGCCGCTTCGACAGCGCGCGCTCCATGTCGTGCAGGCCCTCCGCCATGAGTTCTCCCGCGCCGGCGAATGCCGCAAGGCCTCCCTCGGCGATGTGGTCGATCTGCTCTTGGGCGAGCGGTTTGTAGTACAGCGCCGCCACCACGTCGTAGAACGCCGCGCGACCCTCGAGCGCCGACACGAGGCCCGCGCAGGTCTGCGTCTCCATCATCGTGACTCCCCTTTCTCGTTGCTTCTCGACCCCTGGCTTGGACGCGCCGCCGCGTCCCGGCAGGCCTTGGGAGGGGTTCGGCCTGCCGGGACGGGTTGCAGCGCGCGGGCTTACGATGCGGACACGCGGTCCGTCGTCACAGGATCGCCCTGCCATGCCGCCGTTGCGGCGGACAAGATGTAGACCGTCGCCGGTTTGAGCCCGTGCGGATCGTCAAGCTGGTGGCAGTTCTCCGCGCCAGCCGCTGCAACAGCCTTCGCAGCGGAGCTGTCGGGATCGTCCAGGTCGCCGAAGTAGCGCGCGCCGCAGCAGCAGTTGTGCACGCAGGCCGGCACCCAGTCCTCCTCCTCATGTCGCTGGAAGCACAACGTGCACTTCTCCACCACATTCGTGTTCGGATTGAGCGTGCGCACATTGTACGGGCAGCCCTTCAGGCACGATTCGCACCCGATGCACTCCTCGGCATTGACCAGCACCACGCCCGTGGCTTCGTCGCGGTACGATGCGCCCGTCGGGCACACTTCGATGCAGCCGGGGTTCTCGCACTGCTGGCATTGCAGGGGAATCCAGTACTGCTCGATGTCCGGGAAGGTGCCCGTGGGTCCCACGGCGTGCACGCGGTTGTAGTACACGCCCAAATCGACGTTGTTCTCAAGCTTGCAGGCCGCAACGCAGCCGTCGCATCCGCTGCAGCGGTCGAGATCGATAACCAGGCAGTTTCTCATCAGAACACATCCTTCGTCTGAGCTTCGGACAGCATTTCCTCAGTCGGCAGGAACGGCGCGAACTCCTCGGGCTCCACCCATACGTTCGCGGGTTTCTGGGACTTCTCGATCTTCACCGTGAAACCGCGGTTCGTGTAGGAGCCGTACACTTCGTTGAACGGGGCGTCGTTCTTCGTGAGCACGTTCACGTTGCACTCGCGCCAGCCGGCCGTCGGGTTTGTCTGGGACTCGTCGTAGCACTCCGGGTTCCAGAAGCGCTCCATCCACACGGTTTTCGGATGCACGCCCTCGGTGAGGTAGGCGCGCGCGTGCACCTCGCCGCGGCGGCTGGTCACCTTCACCCAATCCATATGCTCGATGCCCAGCTCCTTGGCGCTCGCCGGATTGATGCGGATCTCGGCCGTGGGGAACAGCTCGCGCGACAGCGCGGCGTGGCGCATGGTGCCATGGTGGAAGTACGGCACGCGGCCCGACGTGAGCACGAAGGGGTATTCCTCGTCGGACAGCGGGCTCTCCGCCGGCTCGATGTACGAGCAGATGGGGCTGTAGTCCTCGCAGGGCTCCTGCGGCTCCGGATAGCAGAACGGATATCCCGTGCGCGCCAGCTTGAGCAGGATCTGGCAGTACACCTCGATCTTGCGGGACTCGGTGCCGAAGCCGGCAGGCAGGCCATCGTCCACCACGGTTTCATGTTGGCCGTAATGGAAGTACTCGCTGGCCGGCGTGACGTAGGGCACGTACTTGTCGGCGTCCTTCACCAGCTCGTCCCAGCTGGGCGCGTGCAGCGTCTCGGCGACGGAGGCCTTGACCTCCTCCTCGGTGGCGCTGCCCAGGTATCCGGGCTTGAGACCGGGCAGCTCGCCGCCCATCTTCTCCGCGCATTTCGCCACCACCTGCGCGGCTGGGATGGAGTGCGACACCGTCTCGCCGATGTGCACGCACTCGTTCTGCAGCCACTGGGTGTTGAGCTGGGTCATGTTCACCATGGGCTCTTCCAGCCACTCGCGCACGGGGAACACGAGGTCGGCGGCCTCGATGTGGAAGGAGGTGAGCATCGGGTACTGGCCGATGATGTAGTCGACCTCGGGGAACACGTCGTACCACGACTTCGCATTGCCCAGCATGGCCAGCTTGTTGCCCGACATGTCGAACCACACGCGCGGCTTGTACGGCTCGCCGGTGGCGATGGCCTCGCGCACCGTGGGGATATGGCTGTGGCACCATGCGTACAGACCCTTGTGGTCTTTCATGCCAAGTCGATCGACGAGCAGCTGGTTCGCCAGCTTCTGCTGCGGGTTCTCCTCCCCCAGCTTCTTCGCGCGCGCCTCGTTCTCGGCATCGCTCATGCCGATGACCGCGCCGATGCCGTACATGTCCGAGAACATGCCGTCGAAGCCGTTGTTGTACGTGACCGGGCGCTTCGTCGGCGGCGCGCCGGCGGCGCCGTACTGCGTCATCGTGCAGCCGGGCTTGTTGACGTAGCCCATGATGGAGTCCAGGCCCATGCAGCCCAGCGGCACCTGCGAGGCGGACTCGGTCATGTCCGACGCCACGCCGTTCGCGATGCCGGCAACGGAGGCCTCGGCGTAGATCTTGATGGCTTTTTCGATCTTGTCGGCATCGAGCCAGCAGTTCTCGGCGGTGTGCTCGAGCGTCCAGGGATCGGCTTCTTCCTTGTAGATCTGGCCGGCGGTCTTGTACGTCTTCCCTTCGAAGTCGCCCGTCCAGAAGATCTCGGGGTTCACTGCGGCGTCGGCGGGCGCGGAGAACTCGAAGGGCGCCACCGCGTTCGTCTTGAGGTCGTAGCAGACGTAGGCCGGGGTGTTCTCGGGCGTGGTCTGCTGGAAGTCGGGGAACAGTTCCTGCGCCTTCACCGGCAGCTTCGTCTCGGGGTCGATAAGGAAGGGCAGGTTCGTCCAGTACTTCGTGAACTGCTCGTCGTAGAGCTTGTTCTCGAAGATGTAGCGGAACCAGCACAGGAGCAGGCCCGTGTCGGTGGCCGGGCGCACCGGCAGCCACACGTCGGCCTTCACCGCGTCGGGCGAGAAGTTGGGATCGACCACGATGGTCTTCACGCCCTTGGCGCGCAGCTCGGCCATGCCGCGACCCGATTCTGCCGTCTGGCTGACGGAAGGCTGGGCGCCCCACAGCACCACGACCTCGGCCTTGTTGTCGGGGTCGGGACGGAATATCTCCTGCACGGCGTTGTCGGCGATGGACTGGTCGTTGCCGCCGTAGAACAGCTTCGACATGCTCCAGCGCGGCAGATAGCACTGGGCGCAGCCGGGCTCGAACACGGTGGGCGACCCGAACGCCATGGGCAGGGTCATGGCCTCCATGAACGAGTAGGCTCCGCCGCCGCCCACGCTGGCGAAGAAGGAATAGGGGCCGTATTTGTCGATGGCGTCGCAGATATGCGTGGCCGCTTCCTCGACGGCCTCGTCCCAGCTGATGACCTCCCATTTGTTCTCGCCGCGCTCGCCGGCACGCCGAAGCGGATGCAGCACGCGGCGGGGGCTGTACATGGTGTGCAGCTGGTTGAGGCCCTTGATGCACAGGCTTCCGCGACTTACCGGCGCGTCGGGGTCGCCTTCCAGCTTTACGACGACGCCGTCCTTCAGATACGCGATAGCCGGGCACATCTGGATGCAGCCGTGGCAGGACGTCTTCATCCTCACGAGACCCTCGTCGGCGCCGCCGCCGGACGGAGCCTGCTCCTGCGGAGCCTCCTGCATACAGCCGGCCATCGAAGCGCCGAACGCCGCCGTCGCGCCCACCAGAGCGGACGCCTTGACGAAGCTTCGACGTGTCAACGTGGTTTCAGCCATGTTCTCCAACCTTTCTCCTTATGATGGTTCTACTCGCTTGCCTTCAGATCCCGCAGAAACGCGTCCCCCTCCTCCGTCAGACACCAACCTTCTTTCCAGACCAAAGCGCCCGAGCGCTCCAGCTTGTCCACGAACACGCTGGGCTGCATGCGCCGCCGCTCGCCGTCGACGACGGTTTCCAGCACGGGGCGCCCGCGCAGCAGTTCCACGATGTCGTTGTAGGCGCGCGGACGGGCTCGGACGAACTCCAGCAGCTCGATATACACGTCGGCGCGTTCCGGCGCGAGCTGCAGCAACTCCACGAGGCGCGCCTGAGGGCGATGCTGCTCGACGAAGCGCGCGCCCGCTTCGGTGGTGCGAAACGCTACGGAACGCACGAGGTCGTCGACGGCGTCCTCGTCGAGACCCTCCTTGTCCTGCTCCATGACGATGGCGCCGCGCTCGTCTCGCTCGATCCTATCCAGCCCGCCGGCGCGCACGAGATGCTCGGCCAGGCGGTACTGGTTCTGGGTAGCGGTTTCGAATTCGGGCCAGGATGCTGCTTCGCGCTCAAGGTCGTCCAACGCGCGCTCCTCGGCGCAGTACGCGAGCATGCGATAGAGCACCTCGCGGTTGAGCGGATGGCGGCATACCGTGTCCTCGATTGCAGCCATCCGATCCTCGACGGCTTTCGCGTCGACGACGGTTTTATCTTGCATGGCAGTCATGCGCCTCCCCCTTCGCTGCATTCCTCCGTTGGGCTAACTTTAGGCAGCGAACGATGGCGAAACTATCTGCATTCTGGATGAAATGTGGAGGAATTATGGCGAAAGTTCTCACGCAAAATGCGTGAGTGAGGGAATTTCAGCTGAGAAAACAGGGGGTCGGCGAACGATTCGCCGTTGTGGGCGCAAAACGGCACCCATGGCAATTTGCGCGTGCCGTGCGGGCGCGACGTCGACCAAAACCCCTGATGGCGAATTTTTCGATATACGATTTCCCAGTGGATAGCCTCAAGAAAATGTCATGGGTGCCGTTTTGCGCCCACGGCAGCGGAGTCGCTGCGGCGGGGCGACTCCGGTAGGCTTACCTCCAACGCACTTGCACGAGGTCGTCGAAGGTCGTCGGCAGCGCGGCGAGATCGAACGTCGCCAGCAGCTCTTCGGGCGTTGCAGGGTCGCATGTGAGAGCGAGGCCGGTGATGCCGGCGATATGGCCGATGACGGCTTCGGGCGTCTTGAAGCGCGCGAGCAGTGCATCGAGGGCAGCGTCGCGGTCGCGCTTCGACAGGCGACGGTCGCGCTCGGCCACGAGCAGCGGTATGTGCGCGTAGACGGGATGCGGCAGACCGAGCAGCTCCTGCAGGTAGAGCTGCTGGGGCGTGGAGCACAGGAGGTCCACGCCGCGCACCACCGAGGTGACGCCCTGGGCCGCGTCGTCCACCACCACGGCCAGCTGGTAGGCGAACGCGCCGTCCGAGCGCTGCACGAGGAAGTCTCCGCAGTCGGCGGCGAGGTTCTGAGCGTAGGGCCCCTGCACCTGGTCGACGAAGGCGACCTCCCGATCGGGCACGATGAGGCGTTGCGCGGGCATGCGCTGCTGCGCGCGGACGGCGCGCTCCCCGTCGCCCAGATGCCGGCAGGTGCCCGGGTACACCGGCTTCTCACCGCGATGCGGCGCCGAAGCCGCGTGCAGGTCGGCGCGCGTGCAGAAGCAGGGGTACACAAGGCCGCGCTCGCGCAGCTCGTCGTACGCGGCCCGGTAGGCCTCCGTGCGGTCGTGCTGGAAGTATGGCCCTTCGTCCCAAGTCAGCCCCAGCGCTTCGAAGTCGCGCTGCACGGCATCGATGTAGACGGGCTTCGAGCGCTCGGCGTCGAGGTCCTCGATGCGCAGCACGATGCGGCCACCTTGCGACTTGGCCACGAGCCATGCCGTCAACGCCGCAAACACGTTCCCCGCATGCATCCGCCCCGTCGGCGAAGGAGCGAACCGCCCCACCACGGGAGCGGACGACGAGGCGGCTTCCACGCGGGGCCCTCTACTTTCTCAAATCTTCGACGTGCTTGGTTTTGCCGGTGCTGCGCTCGATGCCGCCGGGCTCGACGAGCTTCGCCTTCACACCCACCAGCAGCACGCCCTTGAGCTTGTCTTCGATGGAGCGGCGCAAATTCTCCATGTCCTCGTACGAGTCCGAGAACGCCTCGGGCTTGAGCTCCACGTGCACGGTCATGCGGTCGAGGCCGCCTGCGCTCTCCACGACGATGCGGTAATGCGGCGTGACGCCGTCGATGCCCGCCAAGACGTCCTCCACCTGGCTGGGGAACACGTTCGTGCCGCGGATGATGAGCATGTCGTCCGAACGCGCGCGCACCTTCTGCATGCGCGCCGTGGTGCGGCCGCACGCGCACGGCTCCGTGACCACGCGGGTCAGATCGTGCGTGCGGTAGCGCAGCACGGGGATGGCCTGCTTGCCCAGCGGCGTGAGCACGAGCTCGCCCATCTCGCCGTCGGGCACGGGCTCGCCCGTCTCGGGATCGACGACCTCCCATAGGAAGTGGTCCTCGGCGATATGCTGCATATCGCGCGAGGCCAGGCACTCGCCCGACACGCCCGGCCCCATGACCTCGGTCAGGCCGTAGTTGTCGGTGCACACGATGTGCATGCGGTCCTCGATCTCGGCCTTGAGGCCCGGCGGGCACGGCTCGCCGCCGAACAGGCCCACGCGCAGCGGGGACTTCGCCCAATCGTAGCCCATCTTCTCCCCCACCTCGCACACGTGCAGCGCGTAGGACGGCGTGGCCACCAGCACGGTGGTACCGTAGTCCTCGATCATGGCGATGTGGCGCTCGGTGTTGCCGGAGCCGGCGGGGATCATCATGCAGCCCAGCTTCTGCAGCCCGTAGTGCAGGCCGAAGCCGCCGGTGAACATGCCGTAACCGAAGGCCATCTGCGCCCGATCGCCCGGCACGACGCCCGCCATCTGCACGAGCCGCATGATGCAGTCGGCCCACATGGCCATATCGCTTTCGTTATAGCCCACCACGATGGGCTTTCCCGTGGTGCCTGACGACGAGTGCAGTTCCACCACTTCGTCCAGCGGCACGGCGAACAGGCCGTACGGGAAAGTGTCGCGCAGCACGGACTTGTCCGTGAACGGCAGCATGCGCACGTCCTCGAGCGTCTTGATGTCGGAGGGGGTCACGCCCGAATCGTCCATGCGTGCACGGTACCAGGGCACGCGCTCGTACGTCCAGCGAACCTGCGCGACGAGCTTCTCCAGCTGGATGGCGCGGATGCGCTTGCGCGAGGCGCATTCGACAGCCGGATTGTGGATGGGCAGGCTTTTGAAAGAGCCCTGTGGAGCTGCGTGGGCGGCCTGGAGAATCCCCCGGCGGCGACGGCGGCCAAAGCCGCGCCTTTCACGGTGATGTCGGTCACGCGGATCACCGGCTTTCCGGCGCGACGGGGCGGGCGAGGTCGTCCTGCCCGATGAGCTCGACGGGCTGAGCCGCCAACAGCTTCTCGGCGCGCGCGATGTCCTTGACGGACAGCGCGATGTAGGTGGAGATGAGCGAATAGCTGTACGTCACGTTGATGCCGCAGTCGGCCATGATGCCCATGACGCGCGCCAGCTCGCCAGGCACGTCGTCGAGACGCGCGCACAGGACGTCGGTCTGCGTGGCCGCCGCGCCCATATCCTGCAGCACGGCGAGCGCCTTGTCGGGCGCATCCACGATGAAGCGCACGATGCCGTAGTCCCCCGTGTCGGAGGCGCTGTAACCGCGCACGCTGACATGCGCGTCCTCGAACGCATCGAGCACGCGGCGCAAGTGCCCGGGGCGGCTTTCCAAGAATACGCTGATCTGTTGAACGCTCACGTCTTAAGCCCCTTCCCCGCCCGCAGCCTCGCGAGCGAACGCGAGGCCCGCGCGAAACGCTGCCAAGTTGGCATCGACGGTCTTGGGAGGCACGCGGCGCGCGACGACGCGCTCCCATGCCTCTTGCGAGAAGTCGAGGCGGGTCGCCAACGCCCCGAGCAGCACCACGTTCACCGACTTCGGCGCGCCCACGCCGACGGCGATGTCTCCGGCCGGGATGAGCGTGGCGCCCGCAGCGGCCAGCGTCTCGCGCGCATGCTCGGGCATGGAAGCGCGCCCGATGAGCACGGGAAGCGGCTGGATGGACTCGTCGGCAACGAGAAGGTAGCCGCCCTCGCGCACGTTGGGAAGGTTGCGCAACGCCTCGGTGGTCTCGAAGGAGACGACGCAATCGGCGCATCCCGGGTCGGACACCATGGACTGCACGCCCGCGCGCCCGAAGCGCACGACCGTGGTCACCGCGCCGCCGCGCTGCGACATGCCGTGGATCTCGGACACCTTCGCGTCGTAACCGGATTCCAGCGCCGCATGAGCCAGGAGGTCGGCCGCCAGGATGGTGCCCTGGCCGCCCACGCCGCACAGAAGGACGGTGACAGTATCGTTCGAGGTCATCATGCGACGCCTCCTTTCTCCCCAGCGGGTTGCGCGATGGCGTTCCAAGCGCAGTACTGGGCGCACTGGCCGCAGCCGATGCACTGGGCGGCATCGATGAGCGCGTGGTCGTTCGCCGGATCCTTCGCGATGGCCGGACAGCCTAAAGTCGAGCACACGCCGCATGCCGTGCAGGCGTCGGTCACCGCGTAGGCGGGCTCGCGATGCCGGTCGATCAGCACGCAGGGGCTGCGGAACACGAGCACGGAAAGCTCCTCCGAGGCCACAGCCTCCTTGAGCGCGCGGCGAACGGCTTTGGCGTCGTTCGGGTCGACGGTGCGCACGTCCTCGACGCCGATGGCGCGCACGACGCCCTCGAGGTCGAGCTCGCGCGAGAGGCGGCCTTGCAGCGTCTCGCCGTTGAAGGGGTTTCCCTGGCGACCCGTCATGGCCGTGGTGCGGTTGTCCAGCACGCAGACGGTTCCGCGTCCTTGGTTGTACACGGTGGAGATCAGCGCCGACAGGCCCGAGTGCGCGAACGTCGAGTCGCCGATGACGCCCACGACGGGACGGTGGTCGGTGCCCGCCCAGGCCAGCTCGAAGCCATGCGACATGGAAACCGACGCGCCCATGTCGATGGTGGTGTCCATGGCGGACAGCGGCGGCAGCGCGCCCAAAGTGTAGCCAGCCGATGTCGCCGGTGACGACGGCCTTCATGCGGGAAAGCTCCTTGAACACGAGACGGTGCGGGCACCCGGCGCACAACGCCGGCGGGCGGCCCGGAAGGCCGGCGGGCAACGGCTCGTGAGCAGGCTCCTCGAAGCCGAACGCCGCTCTGATGAGGCCGGGGGTCAGTTCGCCGTCGCGCGGCAGCGGGCTCTCGAACGCGGCGACCTCGATGCCCAGCGCCCGCACGCCCTCGTCCAGGTACTCGGAAGCCTCCTCCACCACGTAGAGCGCGTCCACGCTCTCGGCGAAGTCGCGCAGCGCCTGCTGCGGAAGCGGCCAGGTGAGGCCCAGTTTGAACACGGACGCGTCGGGCAGCGCTTCCACGACGTGCTGGTAGACGGCGCCGGCGCACACCACGCCCACGGCGCTCCCCTTGCGCACGACCTCGTTGTAGGGGCACTCCTCGGCCCAGGCGCGCAGCGCGTCGATGCGCTCCAGCTGCACCTTGCGGCGGGGCTTGGCGAACGCGGGCATCATGACCCACTTCGCCGGATCGCTTTCGTAGGGCTTGAGCGCGATCTCGGTGCGCTCGCCGGGCTCCACCGGCGTTTTCGTGTGCGACACGCGCACTGTGGAACGGATGAAGACGGGCACGTCGAAGCGCTCGGACACGTCGTACGCCTCGCGCGTGAAGCGCAAAGCCTCGGCGGAATCGGCAGGGTCGAGCATGGGGATGTGGGCTGCGCGTGCGTACCAGTGGGAATCCTGCTCGTTTTGGGACGAGTACATGCCCGGATCATCGGCAGCCAGCACCACGAGCCCGCCGCCCACGCCCGCGTATGCCGCAGTGAACAACGGGTCGGCCGCCACGTTCACGCCGACGTGCTTCATCGTGGACAGCACGCGCGCGCCGGCGACCGACGCCCCAATGCCCACCTCGATGGCCACCTTCTCGTTGACGCACCATTCGGCGTACACGCCGTCCTTCTTCGCGAACGCCTCGAGCGTCTCCGTCGACGGCGTGCCGGGATAGGCCACGCCGATGCGCGCGCCGGCCTCCCATGCCCCCTGGGCTATTGCCTCGTTGCCTGACATCAATTCCATGAGCGAACCCTTCCGTGTGATAAACCCACTGGGGAATTATACGGCAACGCGCACCGCCCGCCCCGGTCAAACGTCCAAAACCGAGCCGAACGGCGCGCGTTTTGCGCATGTTGCCATCCTGGGTGCAGTGCGAAGCGCGCCTGTCGACACGCGAGATCGCGTCTACTCCTCCTTGTAGACCAGGCAGAAGGCGCCGATCTGGATGACGTCTCCCGAGACGAGCCGGCGCGTTTCCACGCTTTCGTTGTTCACCCATACGCCGTTGAACGAGTTGGCGTCACGGATGACGTAGCCGCCGTCCGCAGGCTCGACCGAAGCGTGCTCGCGCGACACGGTCATATCGTTGAGGAACAGGTCGCACTGCGGGCTGCGCCCGATGGTGAGCGCCTGATCGCCCAGTTGGTAGGTGACCCCGGTCTGCGGGCCGCGCACCACGTGGAGGGCGGCAGCGGCCTGGGGGGCGGCCGCGACGGGCAGTGCATCGTCGCCGAACGACACCGGCTCGAAACGCTGGGTGGATCCGAGCAGCTTGAACCCGCAATGCGGGCAGACCGGAGCCTGCGAATCGATGGGGTTGTTGCAAACAGGGCACATGCTCATGGCGTATCCTCTCTTCAGTCCGGCGCTACGCTGCGGACGCGGTCTTGTCGATGACGAGCGGCGTCTCGTTGAGCGTGATGGAACGCGCCACTTCCTGGCCTCCGGAGAAGCTGCGGAACAGGCGGTCCCACCACACGCCCACGCCCTCGAAGAAGTCGGGCGCGTCGACGTCCTCGCATGCCACGAGGTCCATCGTGGCGATGACGGTGTTGCGCTGCTTGAAGGTGATCGTGCCCACCTTGTCGCCTTCCTTCACGTTGCCCGCCAGCTCGTCGAACTCGAGCGACTGGCTCACGTTGCCGTTCAAGTCGAAGATGGTGACGGCTGCCGCAGGGTCGCGCAGCGTCGCCTTCACCGTCTTGTCGATCCAGCCGGAATGGGCCACCTCGGCCACCACCGGCACCTCGGTGCCGTTCATCGTGGCGGTTTCGGGGCTGTTCGCAAGCTGGTAGGATATCTCGTGCTGGTACACCCATTCGCAGAGGCTCTCGGCGTCTTTGAAACGCTGCGCCTCGGAGGACGAGTTGATGACGATGGCGTACAGCTCGCGGCCGTCCTTGTTGGCGGCGCCCGCGAACGACGGGCCGGCGAGCAGGGTGACGCCGGTCTTCACGCCTATGGCGTACTCGTAGATGTCGAAGAACCCGTCGGTGGTCTCAAGGTAGATGTCGGCCTTCGCGCCGTCGGCGCGCGTCACCTGGATGGTGGTGCTCCCGCCGCCCACAGCCGCGCGAAACGTGTCGTTGGTCATGGCGTACTGCACCACTTTCGCCACGTCGGCCGCCGTGCTGTGCAAATCGCCCGCGTAGGCGTCGAAATCAAGCCCGTGCGGGTTGTCGTACACCGTGTCGGTGCAGCCCAGCTCCTGAGCCTTGGCGTTCATGGCGTTCACGAACACGGCTTCCGGATCGGACGTGCCCGGCTCCATGAGAGCACCGATCGTCTCGGCGATGGCCACGGCGGCATCGTTGCCCGAAGGCACGAGCAGCGCCTTGAGCGCCGCATCGAGATTCATGACGTCGCCCTCTTGCAAGCCCGCCGACGACTCGCCTACCGCGGCGGCGGCGGCGGAAACCGTGACGGGCGAATCGAGCGACAGGAGCCCGTCCTCCACGGCATCGAGGGCAACCACGCCGGTCATGATCTTCGTGATGGACGCGATCTGCGTGGGGCTTTGGGCGTTGCGTTCGAAGTACACGGTGCCGTCGGCCCCCATGACCATGGCGTACTCGGCGTCGATGCTGGGGCACTGCGCCACGGCCAGGCCGCGTGCATCGACCGTTTGGCCGTATACGACGTCTGCCTTGCGCACGTCGGCGAAGGCGGGTGCCGTCCAAGCGGCGCCCGAAAGCGCCAGCGCGCAGGCGAGCGCGCATGCTAGAAGGCGCGCTCGCCCGACGGATGCGATATGCTCGAAGAAGTTAGTCAATGCGGTAGATGTCCTCCGGTCGCACCGGCTCGAAACCGGCATCGGTCAGCTTCTGCTCCAGGTCGTCCGAACCGTCGGCCTTGAGCACGTCGACGGCGTAGTCCTCGTTCACCGAGAAGCAGTAGCCGTACTCGACGTTGGCGTCCTGCTCGTCCATGAACTCGAGGAGCTTCGCCAGGCCGCCCGGCACGTTGGGAACGCGCACGGCCAGCACCGGGGTGACGGTGGCGCGGTAGCCCTGCTCGCGCAGCGCTTCGGCTGCGGCCTCGGGCGTGTCGGTCAGCATGCGCACCACGCCGAAGTCCGACGTGTCCGCCAGGTTCAGCGCGTGCATGTTGATGCCCGCGTCGGACACGGCGCGGCAGGCGGCCGCGAGGCGGCCCTTCTCGTTCTCGAGGAAAACGGTCAGCTGCGAAATCATGCCTTCTTCCCTTCTCTCAGGTCGATGATGCGCTTCGCCTTGCCCTCGCTGCGCTCGATGGTCTTCGGCTCCACGATCTTGATGTCCACGGCGATCTGCAGGTTGCTCTTGAGCTCGGCGGCCAAGCGGCGTTTGAGGTCCTGGAGCTTGCGGATCTCGTCGAACGGGAATTCGGGCACCGTCTCCACGTCCAGCTCGACGTGGTCGAGCGGGCCCTTCGAGGTGAGGATGATCTGGTACTGCGCCGCGATCTCCGGGAAGCTGACGATGACCTGCTCGATCTGGGACGGGAACACGTTCACGCCGCGCAGGATGAGCATGTCGTCGGTGCGCCCCACGATGCGGTCGATCTTGCGGTGGGTGCGTCCGCACGCGCACTCCTCGGGGATGATGCGCGTGACGTCGCGGGTGCGGTAGCGCACGAGCGGGCAGCACTCGCGCGTGAGCGTGGTGAACACGAGCTCGCCGTACTCGCCGTCGGGCAGGGGCTTGAGCGTATCGGGATCCACGATCTCGGCGTAGAAATGATCCTCCGCCACATGCAGGCCGTGCGATTCCGCGCACTCCATGGCCACGCCCGGGCCCATGACTTCGGACAGACCGTACACGTCGCAGTACTGGATGCCCAGCTTCTTGCGGATGTCCTCGCGCATGCTTTCGGAGGCGGGCTCAGCGCCGAAGATGCCGGCCGAGATCTTGAAGTCGACCGCCGGGTCGTATCCCATCTCGATGGCGGTGTCGGCGATGAGCAGCGCATAGGAGGGCGTGCAAGCGAGAATATCGGTGCCCAGGTCCTTCATCATCTGGATCTGGCGCTTCGTGTTTCCCGAGGAGGTGGGGATGACCGTGCAGCCCGCGGCCTCGCCGCCGTAGTGCGCGCCCAAGCCGCCCGTGAACAGGCCGTAGCCGTAAGACACCTGGATGGTGGAGTCCTCGTTGCCGTTCACCATATGGATGCCGCGCGCGAAGCAGTCGCCCCAGTTCTTGAGGTCGTTCGCGGTATGCCCCACCACGGTGGCCTGGCCCGTCGTGCCCGACGACGCGTGGATGCGCGCCACGTCCTTCTGCGGCACGGCGAACAGCCCGAACGGGTAGGCGTCGCGCATGTCCTGTTTCACGACGAACGGGAACTTCGGCAGGTCCTCGAGGGTCTTGAGGTCGCCCGGCTCGACGCCGGCCTCCTTGAACGATCGCTGGTAGAACGCCACGTTGTCATAGGAGTGCTGCACGGTCTTCTTCATGCGCTCCAGCTGCAGGTCGCGCAGCTGCTCTACGGGCATGGTCTCGATGTCTGGCTGATAGTACACCTTGGATGCTCACCTCTCAATTGCTCGTGACGTTGGATGAAGAACCCTCCGTCGCAGCCTCGCTTTTTCCGTCGCCCGCGACTTTGGGACCCTCGACGACGACCTCCGTTACCGGATCGTACACGGAGCTGAACGGATCTTCGTGCAGAACCTCGCCGGATTCGTCCTTGACCGTACGGATAATGGTGATGGTGCGCCCATCGGTTCCGCGCGTCTTGACGTAGCTCGCGTTCGGCGCGAGCGTATCGTCGATCGTCGTCCTCGTCTCGTACTTCCGGCCTTCGCCCCAGTCGCCCGTCGTCGTGGACACCTTGTATCCGGGGTCGACTCCGTATAGTGTAGCCGTTACGGACCCGTCCACACAAGAAAGACGCACCAAAACATCGCTAGCGGAATCGTTTTGCCATACGAAGTCAAGATCGGGCCAGCTGACCGCCGCATCGCGCCCCGTGGGGTAGCTGGCGATGTAAAGCGAGTGGTTGTGCCTCGTGAGCACGGGGAATCCTGCATCGTACACGGCGTTGAACACGGTGGTGGCCACCTGGCAGATGCCCCCGCCGATGGCGTCGTCGTACTCGCCGTCCACGATGGCGCCCGCGCCCTTGAAGCCGCGCTCCTCGGTGCTGCAATCCCCCGCCGTCCCGTTGAACGACCAGCTGTCGCCGGGCTTCGCCACGGAGTCGCTGAGGTACTGGGACACGAGCGCGATGTTGTGGTTGCGCGCCTCGGTGCCGGGGCCTGTGGCGTACTCGGTGGTGTAGGAGGCGATGGCGCCGATCACCCCGAGATCCATCGCCTCGTCGAACGGCATCGCCTCAGGTGCGGGACCGGAGCCGATGGCCACTTCGACCGGCGCGCCCGCTCCCACGCCGGTACGCGCTTTGCCGTCATCGCCGAACAGCGCGGCATCCAACAGCCCCGTAGCTTCCGCGACTAGCGGAATGGCGCCCTCGCCATCGGTGCGGACGATCACATCGTCGTCTGCGACCTCGAACGACACGTGCACGGGATCCCCTTTGCCCACCTCGGCGACATGCGCCAGCAGCGCAGGCTTCGCCTTGGCGGCGTCGACGAACGCCGCGAGAGACGACCCGTCGATGCGCGTGGACACCCAGCTGCCGACGTCCGAAGCCGACGCGCTCCAAGCGGCGCCTTCGTACGTGAACCGCGCCCCGTCGGCAATGGCCGCGTTCACAGCGTCGCATGCATCCTGCGCGGCGGACTCGTCGATGCGCAAAGGCGCATGCTCGGCTCGGGCGACGAACGACCTGCTACCGTCCTCCTGACCGAGCAGCAGCTCGTCGAGCGTCCGCCTGAGCTCGTCGCGATTCACCATGAAGCCGTCATGGCCTTCGGTGACCGAAGCCGTGCCGTCCTCCACGACGATCCCGTAGTCGACGCGCGGGTCGCCGATGGCCGCGTCGATGTCGGAAGCCAGCGACTCCACCGCCGTCTCCGCATACGCGGCGCGAGGCTTCAGCTCGCGGCCCGTCGCCAACGCAGCGAGACGCGCCAGGATGCCGCCGTCCTCGCGACCCACGGCGAGCGCCTCGGCGGCCAGCTCATCGGAAGGAACGCGCGCCTCGAGCGAGGCCGCGTCGGCCGTCCAAGCAAGCTTGTTGGCGCGCGCCTCCTCCAACGCCAGCTGCTCGGCAAGCGCCGCGTCCTGCGCGGCGGCCGTCTCGTCGGCGATGCGCGCCTCCGCTTCGTCGTTCGCGTAGATGGTCACGCTGCCTTGGGCCAGGCGCGCGCCGTAGACCTCGTCGATGAGGGCGGCCAGCTCGTCGGCCGTCTTTCCGGCGGCGTCGATCTGCCCCACCCGCACGCCGGGGTAAGCTTTGTTCGCGTTTACGGCGAAGTCCGCAACGCCGAAGACGAGCAGCGCCGCGCACACGAAGACCACGGCGAGCGCGATGCGGCTGCGCGCCACGAGAGCCGCGAGCGCGCGGAACAACGTCCCAAGCCCCTTGCCGACCAGGGCGAGCAAGGACAGCAGCACGCCGCCGACTGCGCCGAGCGCTCGGCGCGCGGCTCCTCCTGCGAGATTCGAGCGTGGCGCCTCCTTCGTCCAGACGGCGGGCGTGTTGTAGGAACGGGAACCGCGCGGCCGTTGCGCGGAAGAACGAGTCTGCCGCGACCCCTTGCCCGCGTTCGTCCCGCCGCGGCGGGGCG
>OBXM01000999.1_pt1 | contig 20666 bp, 13 predicted proteins | sample 1538141 | NCBI WGS metagenome assembly OBXM01 (sample SAMEA2580153, study PRJEB22360) | human gut metagenome | biome: human gut; feature: human-associated habitat; material: faeces | place: Denmark | collected 2008/2010 | reverse complement strand
CGGACTTTTGACACATTCGTATCAAAAGTCATGCGCTCTGCGAGGCCCTCTCGTTCTGGCCAACCGAGTATAATAAAGGAGAAATAAATATGAAATTTTCTATGTCAATCACAAAGGGTCTAGGTAACCAAAAACACAACAACCGAACGCAAAAGGAAACAACAAAAAACGTCAACCATGACTTGACGTTTTTAAACGTTACTCTGCTTGACGAAAACATTCGAAACGTTTATCACGAACTTTTTGATCCGTCACTTGAAAAATACAATGCCAAACAAAAACGCAGCGATAGAAAAATAAAAGACTACTATTCAAAGATAGCAAACTCAAAACAAGAAAAGCTATTCCATGAACTTGTAGTATCAATAGGGAATATCGACAATGCTATCAGAGGAGATATAGCCAATGAAATCTATACTGAATTCTTAAAAAGATTTAGTGACAACAATCCGCAAATGAGAGTGTTCGGGGCATATATTCATCATGACGAAATAGGCACAGTTCATATGCATTTGGACTATGTACCTTTCTCAGTCGGCAACAAACGAGGATTAGAAACTCGTGTATCCAACGATAAGGCAATCGAACAAATGGGATATAGGAACTGGACAGATTGGAAAGACAGACAGTTCGAAACACTTGAAAAGATATGTCACGGACATGGTATAGAACGGGTAAGTATGGATAATCATTCAAGACATATGAGCGTTGAAAGCTATAAAAAAGAGCAACGAATGATTGAAAATCTTCAGAGCAGTCTAGAACATACACTAAAAACTCAAAATTTGCCCGTCACTGAACAAATCGAACCGCACGTAAACAGAATCACAAAAAAGAAAACCGTTCCATACAACGAATATTTAGCCCTTCTGGAGCATGACAAAGAGCAAAGCGACAAAATAAGTACGCTCGAAAAGCAAGTCTTGCTCCAAAAGGCTCATATTTCCTCTCTAACGAACGAAAAAGAAAAATACAAACGAGATTACCTAAACACCAAGAAAAAGGCTTATATCGAAGAAAACAGACGTTTAGAGGCGCGTGTAGAGCGACTTGAGAATATAAATGACAGTTTAAGCTATAAATCGGGCATTCAGAAAGAAAGACTAAAAGAAACTGAAAAAGCCCGAGACGTACTAAAAAAAGAACTGCATGAAGCAAGAAAAGAGAACGAACATTTAAAAATCAGTATATACAGAATGAAAGACATTCTTGAGGATATGGAGTACGTCTTAAACAGAATCATATCAGTACCCGCTAACTTTTTAACAAACATGTATGATCGAATAAGTAAGATAAGAGAAAGAGTAAACAGACTATATCCGATTGGAGAAGTAAATAATATCGAGGATAGGAAACAAGTCGTAAGGCAAAGACAGACATATAACACTGAGATTGATGATTTGATATACGTAATCCGAGAAGAAATAAAAGAATATCGAGCAAAGGAACAAGAAAGAAAAATCGAACATCAGCAAGACCGAGGAATGAGCAGATAATCAAGAAACCCGTCTAATCAAAACGGGTGCCTTTTTATTCATTATCGAGCGGAAAATAAAAACCGCTCGCCTTTTTATATCTTTATTTTTATCTTTTATTTTTTATTTTTTTTCATAATATAGTTGATATGTGTACCTATATACATAAACATGTGTACCTATATACATAAACATGTGTACCTATATACATAGAATACGTGTACCTATATACATAAACACGTGTATGTATATTTTTATTATTTACACATATTCGTTTATGGTGTAAAATATTATCGAGGTGATATGCTTGGATAAAGATTTAAAATTAAAGCAATCGAACAATTTAATACTTGCAACACATAGAATGAATATTCAACAAATGAGATTGTTTTTCTATGCTTGCAGTCAGTATCAAGGTGATTTAGATATAGAAGTTTCTATTGATGATATAAATCGTATTTTAGCTTATCAAGGTGGAAATCAGCGAGAAATCATTAAAAACGCTATACCCACTTTAATGCAGAGCGCGCTAGTCCATATCGATGATGAAAATGGAGAACGTTGGAGTATTGCTATAACTGATAGCTACATAAAAAACGATAATAAAACAGTTAGATTTACATTTAATAAAACTGTACAAAAAGAACTAGAAGAACTTAGAGGATACACTTGGTTATATTTATCGAATTTAACAGGAATGTCTAGTACATATGCCGTGCGTATCTATGAATTTTTTGCAATGCGTCTAGGTTCTCAAAACAAAAAAGATACGTTTGACTTTGATCTAAATAAACTGCGCATTTATTTAGATTGTACAAATAAACTTGAAGATTTTAGAAACTTTGAAAGAACAGTTTTAAAAAAAGCTGAAAAAGAAATTAACGAAAAAACAAATATTAAAATGTCATACAAAAAAATAAAAACTGGTCGATCAATAACCTCGATTTTATTTACGTTTAAATGGAAGTCAAAAGCCGATGTAATAGATGTTAAAACTGAAGAACATCAAAAACCAATGAATCAAGCTGAGCAAATGGAACTGAAAGAATTTTTAAAGGAGTTTGAATAACATGGCCACATTAAAAGACAAAATGAAAATCAGTGCTGAAAAGAACCTCAAGGAATATGAAACACTTCTACAAGCCCTTAAATGCTCAAACGTTCCAAACAAAGAACAACGAATAAAAGACTGTGAACACGCAATAAAAAAACAAGAGCAAATACTAAGTAATTTAAAACATTACTAAAAAGTTCGTAATGTATTTTACGAACTTTTTAGGTCTCTAGTAGTATTTTTTCTAAAAAAGATGTTATAATATAGCTGTACAGAGAAGTGGTAGAAACCACAAATAACAAAAAGAGAGGATTGCAGTCCTCTCTTTTTTAGCACCACTACCAAAGACTATGTAACTAGTCTTTTTTCTTTAACTCTACAACGATAAGGTAGAGTATCAACAATTCGATTATTGACTCTAGATTCATGTACAGAAAAGTGGTAGTGGCACTTTAGGAAAGTATTTATGATCATAAAATACCTCCGCTTTTCATTATAACATTTCGAAGAAGAATTAACTATTAGCAAATTTTAGCGAACTCAAAACACTGTTAGATAAAATAAAACAAAACATTTTTATAAAATTAAAATTAAATATTTAACATTGTTTGCAACAAAGAAAATTCAGAAGAAAAAACCCTCTTTATATCGACGTTTTTTTCTTCTAAAGAACTTAATAAACGAATACTTATATGATAAAATTAAATATGAATAATAAGTGGAAATTATCTAGTTGTAGGATTAATAGGATATTATATGCATAAAACAATATTCAATTGGAAGGTTTATAATGTTTAACCGCATGAAAGATATGTATAAATAAGAGAGGGGATAATAATGAAAAAATTAAACATTTTAAAAACGTTTGCAATAAACATTGTTGTTATATCGTTGCTTTGTGCTTTTTGTTTTCCTATAAATGCTGTAAACGCACTTACAAACTATACTGAAAACAAAGAGAACAGATCCATTGAAACGTTAACCATAACTGCAGACCAAGGATTAGGTGGCGATATGGGATATGTAACATGTAAAGTTATTGTAAATTATAATATTCAAGCTCGTACATATAAGGTTGCTGGGGTAACAGTGACACCTCACTTTTCAAGCAGTCAGCCATTATTAACCATGATAGGAAATCCAACAACCACACCAGACAGTGGCGGATTAATTACAAATGGCTATGTTACAGTTCATTATAAATTTGGTATTATGTTCACTGATTATAAATGGTCAAAAAGCTGTAAAGTTTATTTATAATATCTTATAACTTAATAATAACTATACATATCTTTCACATTTCAACATCAACGATAAAAAAGTTCAGAATAGGGTGATAACAATCATGAAAAATAAAGTCTCTAAACAGGTCAATGAATATGTAAACTATTTTTCCACCAAAAGAGTAATTATTAAGCCTTTTTTAAAATGCCAGATTGACACAACAAATTATATGTTATTCAAGCAAAATGAAATTGAAATCCACTATGATGATAATTTATACACTATAAATCATGAACAAATTAATGCAGTGATTTTATCAATGTGTAGTCGATTATATAATCCTGGAATAATTGAAAACAACCCTGCTAAATGGGTTGTTAAAAGATTTACCACCGGATCAATCGGAACAGTTATGCAACCTGTGATTTATAATGTTGACATAGACATACTTTGTAAAGATAAAGTCCTACAATTCGAGTGTACAAATCTAGATGAAATGTCAGAAATAATAACACATTTAAAAAACATAGGCATAATAGTTCAAGATTCTTTAGGAATAGAAAAACTATTAAAGGTCTATAAAGATAAATATGAGTTATTCAAATATTTAGACAGAACTTTTCCTAAATTAGCTAAAAAGGAAAATTTAGATAATCCTCGTGGTGTATTAACAAATAAATAACATTTATATCAAAAGACAGAATTCATAAAAAAGTTCGTAATGTATTTTACGAACTTTTTTTCGTACCAAATGTTCTTCAGTCGAACCGCTGAACCATTAAAAATTATGAAAATGATAAATTAACTTTGAAAAAGTATAGTAATCGAGAGATTTTTGTAGATTTTCGAAAGCATAAAAAGCTATATATACCAAGGTTTTCAAGCGAAAAAGACTATGCCCCAGACTATGTCCTAGCCAGGATAGTTCAGGACATAGCTACGGGCATATCTCTGTCATAGCAAAACTATAGAGAAAGCACTGCAAATGCAGTAATAAGAGATAGTTATAAAAAAGATAGTAATCGAGGACTTTTTTAGATTTTCGAAAACATAAAAAACTATATATACCAAGGATTTCAAGCGAAAAAAACTATGGTTTTACTATGGTATATCTCCCATAGCAAAAACCATAGTTTTTTTCACCTTGATAATTTTATATTTCCAGACTAGAAATTGCGGTTAAAACTCACACCTCGGCCATTATCAAAATCATTACAGTACCATAGCAATACCATACCATTACCATAGTAGAAAACCAAGAAAATACATGCTAAAATACTATTGCAAACAAAGGTCAAAGCTTGCTTAATTATGGACTGTTTTTATTAATCTTATCTAAACAAAAAAAGGTGCTCTCTGCCCACTATGAATGACACCTTTTTTTGTTTCTGCAGAACTGCTACAGTAAGAAATAATCATGAAAAGTTTTTTCATGATCAAAATGTAAAACAATTAAAAACTCTTTAACATAAAAAATAAAAATGATAAAATATTAATGCGGAAAACTCCAATTCCGCAATAGTGATATGTTACAATAATGAAAGTAAATTTTCATGCAAAAAAAGAAGCTAGGGAAACTTCTTTTTTTGCTTACGTTTTTTCTAGGAAAGGAATACGTTTAAGAATTCAGTGAGAATAACTCTACTTGAAGTATATCACTGAACAGATGCAAAATCAAATCATCGAATTAAGTAAAAATATGCTTTTCGATATAAGAAAAAAATGCTAGAATACTCATGCGGATTTTCCCATATATGAAATATCCCGAATCCGCAAAACATTTGTTAGCAGTTTATAAATCAAAGAAAAAGCGTCCCAGTTTGAGGGCGCTTTTTCTTTATGTTTTTAATCTAATCAATTACTAAAAACAGCAGAGGAGGTACCGTTTTTAAATAAATAAAAGTGAAAACATAAAACTAAAGAGACATAGAGATTTTAAAATACCGACATAACTATTTTAACACCGTAATAATGGTATTTCAATTTCAAAATATGGTGTATCACAGTAGAAAATGAAAAAAGCACATGTTAAAATACATCTGCGGATATTTTAATAATCCGTAGACTGTTATGGATAGTTAAACGTTAGAAAACGCAAAAAAAAGACGTAGTACCCTCTCCCAAAATGCAACGTCTTTTTTTGCGTTTAAAGCACTGCAACGGCGAAAATGAAAATGAATGTAAAAATTTTCATGATGTGGCCGGGTGGTCTAGGGTCCTAGAGCGTAGACCACCCGGCCAAAAAACGTCGATGTAGTGGGCAAAAACAACGAAATCATAGTGCTAAAAAAGTGTGCCACAGTGGCACGACTTTTTTCAAAAAAATAATAAAAATAATACAAAGTTTCAGCATTTGAAACTGACAAAAACAAGTTCTGAAACATAAAAAATATGTTAGAATAGGAAAACGCGGATAATGCCATCATAAAATTATACCTCAATTATCCGCGTCACATTATAATTTAGCTTAAATAAACACAAAAAAAGGTACACATGCCCGTAGTGCCTTTTTTTGTTTTAAATCTGTAAAAATGAGTATCAAAAAAGAAGAAAATAAGATAAAATTACAAAATGGTTTTGTTTTACTTTTGACAAAAGTAAACGCAATCGGACTTTTGACACATTCGTATCAAAAGTCATGCGCTCTGCGAGGCCCTCTCGTTATTAACTGTTAACGGTCATGAAGTGGGGTCAATTATGGCAACATTTAGTAATGAATCTGGAATTTATCGTTTATGGACACGTCATACAGAAAAGAACTTTAAAATTCATGAAGTGACTTATACAAATGCACCTGTATATTCTATAAATGCAATAGCTGGTGAACATGGAACTATCAGTGAAGAAGGACAAACAAAAGTTTATGGAGAAACAGATAAGACATTTATATTTGTGCCAGATGAAGGTTATGAAGTAGATAAAGTGCTTGTTGATGGAAAAGAAGTTCAAGCAACTGATTGTTATACATTTGAATATATTGAATCTAATTATGACATTCAAGTTACATTTAGAAAGATAGCTGATAAGAGTGAACTTCAAAATGTTTATAAAGAGTATCAAAAAATAGATAAAACAAATTATACTGATGAAAGCTGGAAAGTTTTTGAACAGGCTATGGCTAATGCAAAAGCTATGATTGAAAGTGATAATCAATATACACAAGATCAAATTAATGATTGCTTAAAAGCTTTACAGTTATCAAAACAAAGTCTCAAGTATAAATCAGCAGATTATCAGCAATTAGATAAAGTTATTGCAACTATTCCTGATGATTTAAGTATTTATACTGAACAATCTGTACAGGCATTAAATGAAGCGTTAAATCAGGTTGAACGTGGGTTGAATATTACTGATCAAAAGAAAGTCAATCAAATGGTACAAAATATTGAAAAAGCATTAGAAAATCTAGAATTAAGGAAAGAACAAAAACCTGTCGTTGAAGTTACACCTAGTGATGGTTCGCAATCATCCCAACAAACAGAAGCAATACAAACAGGCGATAATCAATCGATTACAGGATATGTCATTTTAGGTATGCTTGCTGTAGTGTGTGGTGGGTATAATTGTTTTAAAAAAGCAAAGAATAAAAATAAAAACTTATTATATAATAAAAAATGATAGGTTTAAGATTGGTAAACTAGAATGATGCAGGCTCTCTAGTTATTGGGGTCTATACTATCATAGGGTAAATCATGCCTCAAACAAATGAAGAGTTATGAAGGTGGATACCGAGAATATAAATAATTTTGTGCAAACTGATCCTCCAAAGGTAGAATTAAATTAACTACCACTGGAGGATTTTTATTGATCCTTTAGAATAATGCAGGGTACTAAACAAAAAGCTTTAATAAAAAATAGGGTTAGAAGATGTATAATCTTCAATAATTATCCTACTTTTTTAATGTCTAGGTATAGTATTATTTCATTTGTAATTTATTCTAGACAATATAATTTATAACATGGAACCCTCTTAATGTTGAAAAAAGCTACTTATGTTAAAGCAAAAAATAAAAAAACTATCTTTTGTTAAAGACAGGGTTAATCCTACAAAATTTTGTTATACCAATATTTTTTAAATTCTGGTTTCTTTCTTTAGACATATATTGTGTTGCATTGATTTCTATAGATGTTTTAGCTATTAATTCATGTTCTATATATTTATGAATATTCTCTACACGCTGTGTTAAACTCACCAAAATAAAATTGCAAAATATAGGTGTACAAATAGTATATAGAGATATTGAGAATATATCTAATATAACTGTAAATAATATTGCAACTTAATGATCGACCCGCGATATATTTTTTATATAATTTTTTCTTTCACTAATATGCTCTTTACATTTTTTACTATTTAATTAGATTTAAATAATTTATTAAACTCAGGAAATACGATATCTATAGATTTTTGTAATCTATTAGAGTATACGTTTATTTCTTCTTTAAGGTTAAGGTGATGTCTGGTTAATTGTTTTTGTTCATATAGATCAAAACTATTAACTTTAGTAATACGATACTGTTTTTTACGTTTTGGAGTTTCTAAAACGTCACAGATAGTAATAGTATCAAGTTTATCATTTTTAGTTATTCCGCCATTCATCTTACGAGCTAAATCTGTTGTCGTAGGATTAATTAAAGCTACTGAATATCCTTTATTTAAAATATGTTTTAATAACGCAAAATGGTAATGACCAGTATCTTCCATTCCAATTAATACTGATTCTTTAGAATAAGGAAATCAAATCCTTCTTTATCATTATTAAAGCTTGTAGGTTTAACTTCTAGTACACCTGAACCTTTATCTATGATGCAAAAGAAATGTTTATTTTTCCCAACATCAATACCAACTAATTTCATTATAATATCCTTTCTTGGTTAGAGTTATGTGATATGGTATCCACAACACTTAATCCACAAAACCTGGTTCAAAATACGAATTCAAGACTCATCTAACTAATCATTATTTAGGAATAAGGTGTGGCAAGAACCTCCTTGAAGTAGTCAAAGCCACATGAGTTGCATACAAATCCACATTCACATATTCAAATATTTTACAAATAAACATTAACGTAATCAACCACGTTTTATAAGGTTGATAGAAAGGGAATGTATATTGTATATGACTGTTAAATGAGTCAATTACAATATACCAGGATTTGCAATGGCTAAAATTATAGTAAATGAGTCATGTATTGGACGTGGGACTTGTGTAGGTATTGCACCTGATGTTTTTGAAATTAACGAAGATGGATTATCTTCGGTTGTTGGTGAAGATATTACTTTAGCTAAAGAAGCAGCTGAATCTTGTCCTGTAGAAGCAATTCAAGTAGATGAATAGTTAGCAAATAAAGGATCATGATATTAGAATAGTATTTATCTAATATCGTGATTCTTTTATGTTTGTAGCATTAATTTTATGCTTTTTTTGCTGATGTATTATTAATAAAAATAAAAAAAGGCGTCTAAATTTTAATGGAAAGTTAGCCTTTTTTTGTGAATTTTGCTAATTGATGACATATGGATTTGGTATAAACTATCATGCATATGGAAAAATCAGCTTTATTATAACATTATTTGTATTTACTATAAAGAGTATGTATTATGATACCTTCAATTTGTAAATTAACAAAAAGAAACAATAAATCAATAAAAATAACCAGATCAATCAATGAATTAACTCTAACTCTCTAAGCAGAGACTATTGGTTTAATTATCTCCTATCTACAACATAAGCATATAGTAAGTAATTCCATTATATTTATCTTTTGATTACATTTTAAATGACTGTAATCAAAATTGGCAAAATTACTATATGTTTTCCTTAAATAGTCAGTAATAACATTGGAAAAAGTTTCATAAGTAAAATCGGTTTTATATTTTCAGTAGAAATTCTTAATGATAGAGGGAAAACTTTAATTTTACTATCTCTAACTAAACTTGATGACAATATTACTTTTTTAGCGGAATTCAGTTGTTACATATGCTTCACCTTCTTTGCTTTAAATGAAAATATACAGAAGTTTTTACTATATGTCCTCACTTTATGAATTGAAGCTATGGTATTTACAAAAAAGTATTATTTTGTTATGATTGTGTGTAATTGGGAACTAATTTGTAATTTTGTGGGAGAGGGGGTTGACAAAAATGTTCACAAGCGATATTCTCAGACAGACAGACAGACAGACAGACAGACAGACAGACAGACAGACAGACAGAGTACATAGTCTGCTTTTTTCGCTTGGACAACTAGATAGAATAGATGCCAAAACATATTTTGTGTTTTGGCTTTTTGCGTTCCTAATTATATGCAGCTTTGTAATGAGAGGGGTGAGTAAATGATAAAAAATTTAAAACGGACAAGTATTATTACTGTATTGCTATGTACTGCAATGTTCATTTCTAATTTTCGTGTAATGGCAGTAGAGAAAACAACCTCATTATATTCTGATTACGATAATTTAGTGGAAACGGGAAGAATATCAAATAGTTATGAAAAGGTATATTATGATGAAAAGATACATATCCACAATCTTAATCAGTTAAAAGCCATAGGCACTAATCAAAAAGTGAAAGATTTAGACGAAACAAAAGAAAACTTTGGCTTGGGAAAGGACATTGTTGTTGATGATCAAACAATTACATATTCATTAGACGCAACTTATATATTGGAAAATGATATTGCATTAAATGGAGAAAAATGGAATTTGCCAGAAGGGTTTAATGGTTCTTTTATTCATAAACAAGAAAGTGAATCTCCTCAATTATATGATGAAGATACAGATACTATTTACATATATAATTCCTATCAATTAGATTTGATACAAAGTGATAAGGCTTCCTTAGAACCAATACTGTCATTCGATTATGATGTAACTCAATTTGGAAAAGGGCAATTGATCTATCCGGATGATTCACAAGAGCATCTAACATATAGCAAAGAACATAATTATGTTCTTTCAAAGAACTTTACTGCTTTACGACCTGCAACTGATGCAATAAAAGTACAAAAAGAACAAGAAGAAAAGAAACAAGAAATAGCGGTTCTGCAAAATAGTAAATGGGGAAATGCAGAGTTATCCGGTAGAGATTGCATAGGACAGGTCTATAAAGAATTAAATGGAGTTAAATATATTCTTATAGGAAACGAACAACAGTTGGCTGCTATTGGTTCAAATAAACAGGTGACACCAACATTGGTTCTTCACAAAAAACCTGGTCTTTTAAATCCTACAAGTAAATATACACCTCTTTATCCAGGAGATGCGGATTTCAAAATAGATATAACATTGAAATTGGATAAATCTGATAGTATAAACTTTAAATACTTTGAAGGAAATACAACTGAATTGATGAATGTAGACTTTTCAAAAGGTTTACTAGGTAGTATTAATGATATTTTAGGAGGTTTATTAGGAGGCTTATTAGGAGGAGATTGTGAAATTTTAGGTTATGATAGTCAGAATGGAACTTATATTTCGGAATCAACTTTAAAATCAGAATATTCAGATTTAAAGTATTCCAGTGATGCAAATTATATTATTTTTAGAGATATTGACTTAAATAATGTTGATTGGAAGCCGTTGATGTTTAGTGGCACAATGGTCGGAGCTGTTTCTGAAGATAACAATGCTGAAAGTACTTTATGGAAGGATGGCGGAATCGTAAATACAAGTCAGCCTGTCATTTCTAATATTACAGTGAATCAAACTTCTCCGATTGACATAAAAAAACAATCAGGAGTAGGCTTTTTTGGAAGTATCATGTCAAAGTCTACGAAAACAATAGGTGTCGCTGATAATCAAGTTTCTGTAAAGAATATAAAACTTCAAAATGTTTCCGTGACAAATGCAACCAGTGATATTGTGGATCATAGAGGATTGATACAAGGACTTTTAGATATTTTGAAGCCAATTTTAGGTGGTTTGTTAGGAAATCTTGGAGATGTGTTAGGAAATTTACTGAATCCTAATGGCGATGGAGATCCAAGCGTTTTTGCGACCGGTTCATTTGCAGGTAGAATTAGCGGTGATGTATCTGTTGAAGATTGTGTTGTAGAAAATGTGATAAAAATAAGTAATGTAAATGACTTAACCGGTGGTTTTGTAGGGCATGTTGAAGGAATTACGGAATATGGAAATTTACAGGATACTTTAGGGACTGTAACAACTGTTTTAGAAAATCTCTTAAATATTATTCCTTTTGTAGATTTAGGTACATTGATCGAGGTACTTTTAGATGGAAACATTATTGATTTAAGTAAGCTTATTCCGACCGGTTATAAAAGCCCGACCATTTCAAATTGTCATCTTGATAACAGTAGTAAAGATTTATCAGTCGGAAATACAGCATATAATTATCAGGGTGGCTTTGTTGGAAAAGCAGTTGGAACACAAATTAAAGATTCCTCAATCAAAGCGAATAGCTTAGCTGTTGAAGGAAAGAATATGGCAGGTGGATTTGCAGGATATAGTGCAAATGCTGAATTGGTTGGTGTATTAAATGGTTTAGGTATAGAACTGTTTAACGCATTCCAACTTAATACATTCTTATTAAACTGTCGTGTAGAAACCAATGGCTTAAATGTTCAGGCAAATGAAAAATATAGTGGTGGTATCAGCGGTGCGTTAGCAAACAGCTTTATCGTCGACTGTAATGTATCCGGTACATCCATTATTACAGCTGATTCTTATTCTGGTGGAATTAGCGGGATTGCTGCTCTAGGACAATCAATCTCCTTAAAAGATTTTTACACCGGTAGAAAAGACTTAACGGGATTGTTGGGAAATCTACTAAGTGGAGTATTATCGCAGGACCAGGAAAATGTACTGCTGTCTTTAACAGGGATTAGTCCAAGTGTCTTAGCCGGAAATGAAATAACAGGCTCATTAACGGTCAAAGCAAAAGATAAGTATGCTGGGGGTATGGCTGGTCAAGGAGATGGAGTAAAAATTATTTCTTCTTCTGACCTAGAAGCAAAATCCTATGTTTGGAAAAATGTAACTGGTAAATTAAATTACGCAGTACTGGGAAGAAAAAATACAATCTCAAATTTAAAAGAAATCTCCGCTCAATCTCGCAGCGGTGGAGTTATTGGAGAGGTTAAAACAGCAAGTGCCGGAGGAATCTTAAATAAAACTTTAGGAATTGGGAATTTTTTAGGATTTGAAATTGAAAATATAGCGGTATCAAGCATTGATACCCCGGGAATTATTCATGTAGCCCAGGGTTATGCCGGTGGTTTTGCAGGCAAAGCAATGGGAGGAACAGTTTCGAATGTTCATATCACTGAACTTAAAAAAGTAGAAGCGTACAATTATGCCGGTGGATTTGTAGGTTATGGCGGAACTGGAAGTTTAGCTGAAACCGAGGCACTGAATATACTTGGATTAAATTTAGTTAAAATATCAAACCTGCTTAATCTGGCACAAGGACTTGTTCTGGATATTAGCGAATGTGATATACAAGGAACGACCAGTGGATTTACAGTTAAGGCCTCAGGAACACGGACATCTGATACTGATGTAACAAAATATTATGCAGGCGGGTTTGTTGGGAAATCAACAAGTGCACACATTCGTAACTCGCAAGTAAAAAGTCTAAAAGATGTTACAGCCGATGAGATAAGTGGATATGCTGGTGGTTTTGCAGGTGCAACTGAAACCGGTGGTTTAGCCGATGCTGCTAATGAGGATACAGAGGCATTAAAGCTTTTAGGAATTAACGGCTTATTGAATGCTGTTCCATATCTGGTATCTGATTTTAAAAACACAACAGTGGATTACCAACCAGAATCTGCAGAGGTTGCACAGGTACGTGCGGCTTATGTCGGTGGGTTTATCGGAGAAATGCAAAGTGGATATATAAATAACAAAGAGTTAGGAAATCCATATGCAGTATCGAATATATTCAATGTACAAGGTACATATTATGCTGGTGGATTTGGTGGAAAAATCTATTCAGGTGGTTTAGCGACTGCCGGAGATTTATCCATTTTAAATGGACTTTTAAATATTAACGCTAGTGAACTGTTAAGTGTTTTAAATGTCTATATCCCAATCATTCATTCAGCAGGTGTTTCTTCACCCGGACTTATTGTTGAAGTAACCTCAACAAATAAAGATGACAGCAATTCTGGTAGTGCAGGTGGTTATGTCGGATATGGAAGTGGATTGAAAATCAGCAATTCACATGTTGATCAATTAAGACATACAACGGTCAAAGCACCAAGCGATTTAAACAGTAGTGATGGTTCTTCTTATTTTTCTAATGAATCAAAGTATGCGGTCAAAGGATTACGATATGCCGGTGGGTATGTTGGTAAATTAGACATAGGAAGCTCGGCTGCGTTGGGTTCGGGATTAGGTGCTCTTGGAGATATTTTAGGTTTAAATGATATAACGCAAGCGTTAGATGTTGTGGCGTCCCAAATTGAACATTCGAATGTTTCGGGTGCAGTAGGGGGATATTCCGTGCTTGCGAATTTCAAAGATGGTAGTGATTTACAAGGTCACGCCGGTGGATATGCAGGGACGATTGATGGTTCATCGCTTCAAGATTGCAATGCTTATAATTTCGAATATATTATCGGTCAGGAAACGGCCGGTGGATATGTTGGAAGAATGCAACCTGGAAATGTGGCAAGCGTTGTAGGAAATGCAGATATATTAGGTGGATTGTTGAATGTTGAAGGAAATCTGTTAACCATTCTTCAATCGTTTATTCCAATGATATACAATTCAGAAACAACATCTGTTCCATGTGGTGGTGCAGTTCGTGCTGATGCTGCTAGTGATGGAATACGTGAAAGGGGTTTGGCTGGTGGTTATGTCGGACATAACCTTGGCGGTAGAATTGAAGGAATGTCTGAAAGAGAATGGAATAAAGGGAAGCCTACTGTTTTAAAAGAAAATGCAGCTGTACGCATTCGAAATGTCTATGGGTATGAATTTGCCGGTGGTTTTAGCGGTCGAACAGAAAATACAAATGTTGCAGATACCGGAAATCTGAATGTATTATTTGGTATTATCAATATCAGCAATCCACTGTCTGCACTTGGGGCTGTTTATTCTACGGAAACAAACACAGCGGTATATGGTCCATTAAGAAAATTAACCGTTGATGTATGGAATGCTTGGGTTGGAGCAGTCGGAATCAATGGAGCATATGGTCAACAACTACAAGAGCTAGGTAAAGTAGATACGCAAGAACAGTTAAATGAAATTATTGAAAAATATGCTTATGGATATGATGTTAAGGCTGCTAGAGAAGTCGTTGGTACATTGGCAACCCAAGGTGGCAGTGCTGGTGGCTATGTTGGAAGAATGGACGGAGGAGTTGTAACTTCTGGACATGCACATGATATAAAATTAGTTACTGCTTATCGAAGCAGTGGCGGGTTTGTCGGTGAGATGTCAAGTGCCGGTGTAGCCAATGTCGGTGGCATTCAAATAGGAGATCTTGATGTTGTAGGTTCTTTACCGGTGTTGCAGACGTTTGTACCGGTGATTAAGACTTCCTCTGCTTATGGCTATCGTTCAGGAGCAATGATCCTTGCTAACGGAACGGATTTAAAAAATCAACAAGGAAATGCCGGTGGTTTTGCAGGAATTATCATCGGTGGTCAAATTAAAGGAGACGAAAATAATTTCTGTTCAATTGAAAAATTAAAAACAGTCAAAGGAACAAATACAATCGGTGGATTTGCCGGAAGTATCCTTTCAGGAAGCGCTGCAGAAGTAAATATTGGATCAAATGACGGATTGCTTCCAGAATTATTAAAACCTATTTTAGGAAGTCCGGATAAGTTAGCTTCTTTATTAAATGCAACAGTATCTACAGTAAAATATGCCAAAGTAGATGCATGGGATAATTGGGGTATTACCATTGATGGAAGATACCAAAAAGGAAACAATCCAAATACCCAGTATACTTATGCAAGTGGCGGTTTTGTAGGGAATATGAGTGGAACAGTATTAGGTGATAAAGATAGCAATAATGATTCATTGATTGTAAACAACGTAAGAAAAGTAACCGGTGGAGAACACGTTGGCGGTTTCTTTGGACTAGCTGATGTGGCAGCCGTTGCTGAAGTAGGGGACAATGCTTCAAATGGTATTTTAGGTCTCATTAAAGTTGGTGAGTTGGATGTACTGGACGCTTTTCGAACGTATATTTATCATGCGTCAGTTCGTGGTTCAACGGAACATGGACTAAGCGTTAGTGCCAATAGCCAAAGCGAAGCAGGTGCATTTGAAAACAAAGTACAAACAGGAAATGCTGGTGGTTTTGGTGGAAGCTTATTAAATGGCTCTGTAAAAAATTCAAGCGTTACGAATCTGAATCAAGTGAATGCATTAAATTATACTGGTGGTTTTATTGGGCATCTTGGAAAAAGCGGTGTTGTTGATTTAGATAAAGCAAGCACCGGAGGTGCACTTAGTGACTTATTAAATGCCACAGCCGGCGTGTTGGATAACTTTGGTTCACATTGTGATAATTGTAAGGTTGAAGGAATCCAAGCTGGCTTTATTGTGAATTCAAAAAATGGAAAAGAAAGTATTGCCGGAGGATTTACAGGGCTTGCGGATCTTGCAAAAATAGATGCTAGCCATGTTTTAAATATCAAGAAAGTAACCAGTGATCAAATTGCCGGTGGGTTTGTTGGAAGAACGACATTCTCTTATCTGGCAGATATTGATGCCGGTTCAAACACATTGCTAGATCCCGTTTTGAGTATTGTAAATAAATTATTGGATATTTTATATATTGATGATTTGGAAAACTTAGGTGCAATTGATATAGGATTGGGAAAACTTTTAGAAGTCAAGTTGCTAAGTGATGGCAAAACACTTTCCGTAACTTTTCTAGGATTACCGATTTCGGTTGCTTTAGTAAAAAACAACGGAGATGGAACAAGTGATCTAGCCCAAATTCACATTGGAGACAGTTATATTGAGGTACCTTGTACCAATACAGAGGGAAATCATATAAGCGAGGAAGATAAGAAAAATATCAATATCGGATTAATTAAATCCAATCGTACAAGTGTTAAAAATTCTTCAGTTACAGGAATTTCAATTGGCTATGATGTTTTTGGTGGTGGTGCAAATGATGAAAAAGACGGTACACATCAACAAGGTCATGCCGGAGGTTTTGTAGGATATAACGATGAAGGATTGTTTGAAAATAATCAAATGTATTATGCAGATACCATTCGTGGTATTAAAGATAAGGTCGGTCCGTTCGCTGGTAAAACTTCCTTAGATTCAATATACGATTTTAATACAGTTGAAAATATCGAAGGAAATCAGAATGGATATCGTGTTTATCGTGATCATAATGACTTAACTTCTCTTATAGTAGATGGTAAAACGATAACTGCAGAATCATCAAATACAGACTGGAATGAGTTTGTAATCTCGCATATTAAGGATATAGATATATATGATAAGTTCAAAAATGCTATTCTTTCTAGCGTTGATATAAAAGAAGATGCAGGGGTTTATGTTTCATCAGCGAAAGCAGTATTGATGGAAGATAAAAAAACATCAGAGAATGAGGAAAATTTAGCCCCACCTCCATCTGATATGCAAGATCCTTGCGATGAGTCCATTAACTTAACCATCAACAAGATTTGGAAAGATTTTGGCAATTTTGAAAATATTCGCCCAGCTCAAATCGAACTTCTTTTAACAAGAACATACAAAGAAAATGGTTCAGAGATTAAAGATGCACAATTTGAACAGACGATTATAGTAACACCATCAGATGATATGCAAAATATATGGCGAAAAACTGTGAAAGGATTAGAAGCCTATAAAGTATTAGATGATGGTACACATGCTTATTATACCTATCAATTGACTGAAAAAGAGGTAGATGGCTATTTGACAACAATCGATAGCTCAGAAGATGGATTCACTATTACGATTACCAATTCACATATTCCGTTTTTACCTGATACAGGCGGGACAGGAACATATGTATTTACCTTTATAGGAATGATAGGTATAGCAGCAGTATTGTATAGTTTAAGGAAAGGAAGAAAGAAAAATGAAAAACATGCTTAAAAAATTAGGAACAATTGCGCTTACATTTTTTGTTATGTTTTCAATGGCAACAAATGTATTCGCCGCAACACGAGGAACAATCACCCTACACACAGGGAAACACAATGTTAATGGAGTAACATTTAGTATTTATAAGATGATGGATGCCACTGTTACAGCAGATGAAAATTCAGCAGCTTATACAATTGGTAGTTATTTTAAAGAATTCTTTACACAAAATAGTTGTACTACTGATGAACAGGCATATAATTACATTAAAAATAATGTAAAGACTACAGATTTTCAAAATAAAGTGAAAGAATATGTAAATTCTAAAAGTCTACAGGCTGTTGATACTTTGACAGGAGTAGAATCAACTAAAACATATACTACACAAGCATTAGATGCAGGGTATTATGTTATTATTCCTAGTAGTGAAGGATTTACCCCAATGTTCACAACAGTAGCAAAAGCAAGTCAAGATGTTTATCTAAAAGGAAAAAATCCTGATGTAGATAAAACTGTTGATGGAAATGACTGGACTTCTGCACAGGTGGGGGATACTATCCGATTCAAAGTTGAGTCTATGGTTCCAAATATGACAGGATATACCGAGTACTACTTCCAATTAACAGATACAATGAGTACAGGATTAACCGTAACAGAAAACACATTAAAGGAAACAGTTACAATTGGTGATACGAAACTTAATAAAAATAATGGTGATTATACAGTAACAGTTAGTCAACAAAATATTACGATTAAAATTAATAACTTTATTAATTATCAAGATAAGGCAAATGAAGCTATCGTATTTGAATATGATGCAGTGCTAAATGAAAACGCAGTTACTACTGGTAAAGAAAACAATACTGCAAATGTTGAATATGGAAATAATCCCGATTCTTTAGAACAGGGAACTCCGTCTAAGGTAAATGTAAGGACATATACGTTGACTATTACAAAGACAAATCAAGATGAAAGTGAAAAACTAGCAGGAGCACAATTTCAATTGTATAAAGGAGACAATGCAAACGGTAATCCAATTAAATTTAAGGATCTTGGAAATGGGAAATATAGAGTAGCTACTGAAAATGAGGTAGGTACTACAGATACACTGGAGTCACCGAATGGTAATGATGGTGTTAAAGGTATCATTACTATTTCCGGTTTAGATGTTGGAAAATATACATTGGTCGAAATCAAAGCACCGGATGGATATAACAAATTAGATACTCCTACAACAATCACAATTACTGCAAGTTCTGATGACAAGGGGGAAAATGTTACCGTAAGTGGAAATACTGTGACAGTAAAGAACAATAAAGGTTCATTATTACCGGAAACAGGTGGTATGGGAACTGTTTTATTTACGGTAGCTGGTACTGTTGGTATTTTAGCTGTTCTATATTCATTTATGAAATCAAATAAAAAGAATAGATTACATGAAAAGAAATAACCTGTATTTATGAATAGAAAAAAGAGAATTTTTGATGGAATCAGGATCATAGCATTACTGTTTTTTGTTGGTGTATTGCTCTATCCTACAGTTAGTGATTATTTGTCAAGAATTCATAGCTCTAAAGTTATTCAGTCATATGAAAAATCTGTTGTAGGATTGGATCAAGAGATAAAGAATAAAATGCTTCAGGAAGCACAAGCATACAATTCCTCTTTGATAGGTAAAGAGGAATTGTATGATCCTTTTATGAGTATTGAAGATGTAGATACATATTATATGAGCTTACTAAATTCTAATGGTGATGGAGTGATGGGATATATTCAAATTCCCAGAATTGATGTTAAATTACCAATCTATCACACTACTTCAGATAAGGTCTTACAAAAAGGAGTCGGCCATTTGCACGGAACCTCTTTGCCGATTGGAGGTAAGAGTACGCATGCAGCTTTATCGAGTCATAGAGGGTTGCCAAGTTCCAGTTTGTTTACCGATTTGGATTTGTTAGAAATTGGAGATATTTTTTATATAGAAGTGTTAGGAAATACAAGCGCTTATAAGATTAATCAAATCAAAACAGTTTTGCCAAACGAAATAAAGGATCTCGAAATTGTAGATGATGAAGATTATGTCACATTGATTACTTGTACCCCTTATTCGGTGAATACACATCGTCTGCTTGTAAGAGGTGCACGTATTGATTATCAGGATGCATTAGAAGAAGTTTCGAATGTGGTGAATAACGGAATACATATCCCATTTGAAATTCAGATTCTGATGACTGCAGTATTTATTTTATTATTTATGATTAGGAGGAGAAAGCATGATTAGAAAGAGATTGTTAATACTCTTTAAACTGTTTTGTGTATGCTTTATCTTACTTTCCCTGCATTTTACAAATGTTTTTGCATCTGAAAAATACGGCTCCATCACAATATACAGTCATATTAATGATGATGGTAAGACTATTATAATTAGTAATGAAAGTTATACATTAATTAAAATCGCTGATTTGATTAATGGAGAGAATATAAATAAGCCGCTATATTCTTCGTTTCCTGTGTATTCAATCGATATGAATGCCTCACAATGTATGAATTTAGCACTAGAATTAGAAAAGTATATTATTAAAAATAATATACCTTTTGATTATGAATCAAAAAGTAATCAGAATGGATATACAAAGTTTAATCATTTAGAGCAAGGTGTATATCTAATTAGCCAGAGTAAAATGGATACTACAAAAGATAAATATCGGACAAATCCAGTTATTATTAGTATTCCAATGATGAATAATGGAGATACAATTTATGATGTTTATATGGAGCCAAAGTTTTCGGATATTGAACCTCCAAAAACTGATAAGCCGGAAAACGGAAAAAATGAATCTCCTTTTACAGGGGATA
>OBXM01000995.1_pt1 | contig 20712 bp, 18 predicted proteins | sample 1538141 | NCBI WGS metagenome assembly OBXM01 (sample SAMEA2580153, study PRJEB22360) | human gut metagenome | biome: human gut; feature: human-associated habitat; material: faeces | place: Denmark | collected 2008/2010 | reverse complement strand
GGCGGGCATGGGCCGGCCTTGGGGCGGAGCAGCCTGCGAGGGCCTCGACGCCTGGCAAGGATCGGGTCATCCCGATCCTTGCCAGTATACGCAAGCCGCCTGCCGAGAACAACCAGCAGATCAGGCGGCGCCGTAGACGAGGACTTGGGCGACCAGCAGGATGCCGCCGAAGATGAGCACGAACAGCACCATAGGCCACACGAACTTGAGCCACTTGGAGTACTTCATGTCCAGCATCGTGAGCGTGGCCAGCACGAGGCCGGTGGGCGCGAGGTACAGCATGGCGTATTGGCCCCACTGGTAGGCGCACACCACCACCGAGCGCGGGATGCCCACGGTGTCGGCCAGCGGCGCCATGATGGGCATGGACAGCACGGCCAAACCCGACGACGACGGCACCACGAAGCCCAGCAGGAAGAAGATCAGCATCATGACCAGGATGAAGACAGGTCCGGTCATGCCATGCACGAGCCCCGACGACCAGAACAGCAGCGTGTCGGAGATGAGCCCCTGCTCCATGATCAGGTTGATGCCGCGCGCGAGCCCGATAATGAGCGACACGCCCACCAGGCTTGACGCTCCGTGGATGAACGCATCCACCACCTTCTTCTCGGCGATGCCCGACAGGAACATGATGATGATCGCGATGGCCAGGAACGAGGCTGCCATCTGCGGGAACCACCAGCCCTGGCTCACGACGCCCCACACCATGATGGGGAACGCCGCCACGAACAGCACGAGGATTGCCTTCTTCTTAAGCGTGAAGCCGGTCGCGCGCGCCTCCTTCGTCTCCCCCGCCTCCACGTTGTACAGTTTGGCGAACTTCTCGCGATCCTCGTAGGTGTAGGAGAACGCCGGGTTCGCCTTGATCTTGCGGCTGTACCAGTACAAATACGCGATGACCACGATGGCGCCCACGACGCATCCCGCGATACGCCATTCGATGCCCTGCGTGAAGTTCACGCCCGCGGCGTTCGAGGCGATGACCACCGAGAACGGATTGATGGTGGAGAACGTCGTGCCCATGGAACCTGCCAGGAAAATGGCGCCGACGCAGATGATGGAATCGTAGCCGAGCGCCAGGAATATAGGCACGAGGATGGGATAGAAGGCGACGGCCTCTTCTTCGAGACCGCACGTGGTTCCGCCGAGGACCATGAGGGCGCTCACGAGGAACACGAGTAGGAACTCATGGCCCTTCGTCTTCTTCGTGAGGGCCATGAGGCCCGACTCGAACGCGCCGCTCGCGTTCACCACGCCGATAAGGCCGCCCAGCACAAGGATGAACACCATGATGTCGGCGGCCTCCACCGTGCCCGACACCATGCTCACCGTGATGTCGGCGATGCCTTTGGGCTGCTGCTCCAGGCGCTCGTACGTGTTGGGAACCGAGATGGGCTTGGACAGCGCGCCCGAGGTGAACTGGTCGATCCCGATGTTCACGCCGATAGCATCGAGCGTCTCCTGCGTGGCGGGCTCTTCGCTCACCGCGCCCTGGGGGCTCGTGATCTGAAGCGTGCCCGCGTCGGCGTTGTACGCGAGCTTCGCGTACTGGCCCGCCGGCACGAACCATGTAGCCGCCACCGCGACGATGGTGAGCGCGAACAGGATGGTGAAGGCGGTGGGGAAGCTGAGCTTCCTCTTCTTCTTAGGCGGGCCTTCCTTGGGCGAGGCGGTGCTGGTGGGCAGTACGGCTTCCGTCGACATGCGCTTATCCCCTTTCATCTACCTTCGTCGTTTCGTTCGGCAGGTTCCGGACGTTGTCTTCATCGTGTCGCGCGAACGAGCGCGCGGGCAGTCCTAATCTGGTGGTAGGAGCGGGTGTATTTCGGGTGTAGAGCCGTTTGATCTGGCGCGTTGCGGCGAATCGTCTATACTGTTCGAGATGTGCGCCCGCTTGGGCGCGAGGCCGGCGACTGCGAACGAGGAAGCGCATGGATCTGGGACTGGGTCTTTTCTACTACACGCTCATCGTGCTTTTGGCCGTCATCCTAACGGCGGCGACGTGCCTCGCGTCGTACCTGGTGACGCGCAACAAGACCTACCGCTACGCGTTCGCCGGGTTCCTGTTCTACTTCTTCGATGTGGCGCTCGTGTTCCAGGACGATTTCCTCATGCAGCGAGCCTCCGACGCGTCCGTCTCGCCCTTCTTCATCGGCAGCCCTGTCGCTTCTGTCCTCGTCGGCGGCGGCGCGCTCATATCGTTCTGGCTCGTGCTGTGCGAGTACCTGGAGGAGGATAGGCCGGCGGTACGCTGGATCCCGGGTGCGGCGTTCGTGCTGGCAAGCTTCGCCGTGCTTCTGCTCGCGCCCGAGGGCAACTTCGCCGAGAACGCGCTCGTGCTGTGCTGCGGCTTCGCCGCCTGCACGAGCGCGTGGCGCAGCCTGTCGCTACGACGCACCGAACCGCCCACGCAGGGAGGCGCATCGCTCGAGACGTTCATCGACCAGAATCTCGCAGCCTACGCGGCCGCGCGACAGTTGTCGAAGCGCGAGGCCGAGGTGCTGCGACTCGTGCTGCTGGGCAAGGACAACCAGAACATCGCCACATCCATGCATCTTGCGCCGAGCACCGTCAAGGTGCACATGCACCATATCCTCCAGAAGGCCGAGCGGGCTAACCGCAAGGAGCTTATCCAGGATTTTTGGGAATTCTCCTAGAAGATTCGCCCGCGCTGTCAGGATTCGCCCTGCTCGTTCGTATTGCAGGTGAAACGGCGTTGCCCGAAGAACGACAGGAACGGACTCTATGCGCAAACGACAACCCGATACCGAGGCGCAGCGGCTCGTGCAGACGTACGCCGACCTCATCCTGCGACTTGGCTACACGTATCTCAAATCCACGCACGACGCCGAAGACGTCTGCCAGAACGTGCTGATCAAGCTGCTGCAGACCGATCGCGCCTTCGAGAGCGCCGAGCACGAGCGCGCCTGGATCGTGCGCGCGACGGCGAACGCCTGCAAGGACGTGTTGCGCAGCGCGCGACGCCGCACGTCGGTGGCGCTCGACGCCGTCGCGGAGGCGGCCGCGCCCGAGGTTCCCGACAGCGCCGTACTCGAAGCGGTGATGGAGCTGTCGCAGCCGTTTCGGGAGGCCCTGTACCTGCACTACTACGAGGGCTACACCGCGCGCGAGATCGCGGACATGACAGGCGGCACCGAAGATGCCGTTGCAGCCCGGTTGAGCCGCGGCCGCAAGAAGCTGCGCGCCCTGTTGGAAGGAGCGGACGATGATCGATGAATACAAGGAAGCCCTCGACGAGCTGCGGTTCTCGCCCGAGGCCAAGCGACGTATGGTGCAGCGCATCGAAGTTGCCGTCGTCGTAGAGCCCCTTCCCCGTCCGACACGGCGCTCGCGCGCCCTTGTGATAGCCGCAGCCGCAGCCGTGCTGGCCCTGGCAGTAGACTGCACGGCGTATCTTGCAGGAGCGTTCGTGAGCTTGGAAGACTTCGCCGAAGATCTGTTTGGGGGCGCACCGTCGCAGACGGAGGTGATCGACAAGATCGGCCGCCCAATCGGCGCAAGTGCCGTTTCGAACGGTGTTGCGATCACAGCAGATGCGGTGATCGGCGACAACGAACACTGCGTTGCGGTGTTCAGTATCGCTCGAACCGACGGCATGCCGATCGAGGGCGTCGATACGATTTTGGACAAGTCGTTTACGACGGTCTTCACTGGTGCACAGCTGTTCAGAGTGGGAAACACCAAAGTAGGCCCGGAATACTGCTTCTACGACGCCGATCCTTCCGACAACTCCGTGCAATGCATCGTGAAGATGACTTCGTTCATAGGAGGCGACTCGTTCATAGGCAAGATCATGCACGTCGAACTAGGAGATTTGGCGACGGGAGAAATGACGGCAGACGGCAAAACCACTCTCCCGTCCCTCCAGACGGTCATCGAAGGATCTTGGGACATGAGCTTCCCGCTCAACTACGAGGACGCATCGATTGAACTGAGCGCCGGGCAACGGACGAAGCTCGACGGCATTGACGTCGCAATCGACTCCGTAGTCCTCTCCCCCATCGCCATCGTGGTCGAATACACAGCAGACGAGCCACTCATGACGAAAGATGAAGAAACGGGAAAGCGCAGAGGCTCCGCAGGCATCGACGTTCCCATAACGGTGAATCTGCGAAACGGCTCGTCTATCGACGTACCGTCTGTCGGCGCCATGAACGATGGAGGAGCCACCAAACGCCGCGCGGACCTTATGTTCGACAAGATCCTCGACCTCGACCAGGTGAAGTCCGTCACGGTCGGAGGCGTGGAAATCCCGATGCCGTGAAAAACGCGAAGCGGCCGGGAACGTTCGATCCCGGCCGCTTCGTCCCGAAAGAGGACTGCCGCCCCGCTTTCGGCTCGTGCGCACAACGTCGCTAGGCGCGCTTGCCGGTCAGCAGGTTGATGACGGCGATGAGAATGATCGAACCTATCAACGCCACCAGGAACGACCAGAGGTTGAACCCGGTGAATCCCGCGGCGCCGAAGAAGCTCATGACGAAACCGCCGATCAGCGCACCGACGATGCCCGTCACGATGTTCTTGACGAGGCTGCCGTCCGTCTTCATGATCATGTTCGCGATCCAACCGGCCAAGCCGCCGATGATGATCCATACGATGATGCTCATAGCAGTTCCTTTCCTCGAAGCTCATAGGTGATGCTGACGAGGATAGACGAGCGTTGCGCTTAGAACAGCCTGACCAGAAAGCCGTATGCAGCCTGTAGTCGGTTGGATGCCGCCCCGTGAGCGGCGTCACGCCGACGGACATCATCATCGCTCCGAAAACACGCCTCAGCGCACGAGGCGTGTTTTCGGAGCGATGATGGCTTCCAGGCAAGGGCAAGGTCGCGGCCACGAGGGCTGCGCCGACGGAAGCATGCATTCTCGACGCAAAAAAGGCTGGAGATCGATCTCCAGCCTTTTCGTTCATCCGATGCTCAGGCGAGCTACTTGATCGGCGGGGTGCCCTCGGCGTTGCCGAAGATGGCGTCGATCTGCACGAACGCGTCCATGGGCAGCGCAGCGGTGCCGACGGCGCGGAACGCAGGGGTGCCGGTGAAGTAGCGGGCGCACACGTCCTCGACGGCAGCGAGGTCGTCGATGTTCTTCAGGTAGACGTTCACCTTGACGGCGTCTTCCATCACGTGGCCGACGTTCTCGATGATGGCCTTGATGTTCTTGCATGCCTGCTCGGCCTGCTCGGCAACGCCGCCAGCGACGAGCTTGCCCGACGCGGCGTCGACGCCCAGCTGCGCCGAGATGTTGTTGTAGTGCGAGAACGCGACGCTCTGCGAGGACAGCGGGCTCACCGGAGCAGCGTCCGTGTCGTTGGCCTCGATGATCAGGCCGTGACGGGCCTCCACTTCCTGCGGCGGGGTGCCGTCGCCGTGCGACACGACGGCCTCGATCTGCACGAGCGCGTGCATCGGCAGCTCGGCAACCTCGACCACGGTGCGGGCCGGCATGTAGGCCACGGCGCGGGCGATGCCCGAATCGGGGAAGAAGCGCGTGTACACTTCGTTCACGGCATCGATGTCGGAGAGGTTCTTCAGGAAGACGGTGACCTTCACGATGTCATCGAACGGGACGTCGATGCTCGTGAGGACAGCCTTGATGTTCTTGAGGCACTGAGCGGCCTGCTCGGCGACGCCGCCGACCACGATCTGGTTCGACACGGGGTCGATGGGGAGCTGAGCCGAGATGTTGTTGTAGTGCGAGAACGCCACGGTCTGCGTGGACAGGGCGTCGTAAGGAGCGTTGTGCGTGTTGTTCACGTACTTGACGAGGTCGCCGGCCTGGGGCTCGTTCGGGATGGTGCCCTCACCGTTGGTGATGAGCGCCTCCACCTGCACGAGCGCGTCCATGGGCAGCGCCGCAACAGCCATAACCGTGCGGGCAGGAAGATACGTGGTGAAGAAGGCGCGGTACACCTCGTCGACCACGTCCATGTCGCGGATGTCGCGCACGAAGACGGTGATCCTCGCGACGTCGTTCAGCGAGTGGTCGATGCTCTCGACGATGGCCTCGAGGTTCTCGAAGCACTGCTCGGCCTGCTCGAAGATGCCGCCCTCGACGATGGCGCCGGTCTCCGGGTCGATGGGGAGCTGAGCCGAGATGTTGTTGTAGTGCGAGAACGCCACGGTCTGCGCAAAACGGTCGTTCTGAGGGGCCTCGTCCGTGTTACGAGCCAATACTACGTTATCAGCCATTGATCGTATCCTCCTTTTGGGGGCTTCGCTGTACGCTCCTTAAGGAGCGCTCCGTATTCGGAGGGCTGTAGTATAACGTTTTGTGCAGATGCACAAAACGTTTACGCGAAGATTTCCAACCAACGGTAACGCACGCATCAGACCGCTCGCCGCCAATTTTGGAACCCCCTGCGCGCACCATGCAGAAAACAGAATCGTAAGGTGCGTTTCATGCAGGATTATCGCGCCTACCGTTCACCGATTGCTATCCGGCCTTCTCAGCGTTCGTCACACGATGACCACAAGTCGCCACGCATCCCATCGGAAGTGTCAACGCTTCCGATGGGATGCGTTCACGCCGCTGAGCATAAAAAAGCAGGCCACCGGTTTCTCCGATGACCTGCTCTAAGTTGCTGGTCGGGTTGACAGGATTTGAACCTGCGACCCCTTGACCCCCAGTCAAGTGCGCTACCAAACTGCGCCACAACCCGTTGTGCTTGCCCGGTTGCTCTTGCGAGCTTCCCAAACAGCGTTGACTATCTTAACGGTAACCTGCCGGCTTTGCAAGAAGAAATTTACATCTTCTTCAAGCCCGGGGAAAGCCGAAGGCGTTCAGCCCCGTCCATCGCACTTCGCTACGCCAGGAACTGCATGGCCTTGTTGAGAATCTCGTCGGCGAGGCGAGTCTTGGACATGCGGGGAAGCTCCTCGACGTCCTGATCGTCCACGAACCATACCACGTTGTCGTCGGCACCGAACGCGCGGCCGCCTCCCACTTCGTTAGCGACCACCAGATCGGCGTGCTTGGATACGAGCTTCTTCTCGGCGTTCGCCACCACGTCGTTCGTCTCGGCGGCGAAGCCCACCACCACCTGCTGCTCCTTGCGCTCGCCCAGCGTGGCCAGGATGTCCGGGTTCTCGACGAGGTCGATGGTGCCCAGCTCGGCGTCGGCGATGCCCTTCTTCAGCTTATGCCCGGCCGCCTCGCGCGGACGCATGTCCGCCACCGCCGCCGCGAAGATGGCGATGTCGGCGTCTTCGAAAGCGTCCTCGGCCGCCGCGAACATGTCGCGCGCCGTCTTCACGTGCACCATATGCACGCCTTGCGGGGCGGGCAGCGACACGGGTCCCGAAATAAGCGTCACGTCGGCTCCGCGAAGAGCCGCAGCGCGGGCGAGAGCGTAGCCGGTCTTGCCGGAGGAGTGGTTCGAGATGTAGCGAACCGGGTCGATGGGCTCAACCGTGGGGCCCGCGGTGATCATGACACTGCGCCCGGCCAGGTCGCGCTTCACGCCCAGCTCGTCCAGCGTTGCCGACACGATGTCGTCCACCTCGGCCAACCGGCCCTTGCCGATGTCGCCGCACGCCAGGTAGCCGTCGCCTGCGTCGATGAAGCGCGCGCCGCGGATATGCAGCTTGCCTATGTTGTAGCGCGTGGCGCCGTTCTCGTACATGTTCACGTTCATGGCCGGCGCGATGACGAGCGGCGCGGTGGTGGCCAGCGCCGTGGTGGTCAAGAGATCGTCGGCGATGCCGTTCGCGATCTTCGCGATGACGTTCGCGGTGCACGGCGCGATGAGGAACACGTCGGCCTCCTGCGCGAGCGACACGTGGTGGATGGGGTCGGACGGGTCGTCGAACAGGCCCACGGCCACCGTCTCGTGCGTAAGCGCACGGAACGTCGTGGGTCCCACGAACTCGGTGGCATGCTCGGTCATGACCACCTTCACGCGCACGCCCGCCTTCTGCAGGCCCCGCACGATCTCGCACGATTTGTAGGCGGCGATGCACCCCGTCACGCCCAAAAGCACGGTCTTCTGCGCGGGGTTTGCCGCGCCTTCGTTCACGTTAGTCACGAGAGCCCTCCTCTATATGCGGGCGCAGCACGTCGGAAAGCACTCGAAGGTGCGCGCGGCTGCGGTCGAGGCAGGGCACGTACGTGAAGCTTTCCTCACCGGGCGTGCGACCCGCCTGCTTGATCTGGTCGAAATAAAACGGCTTGAGCTCGTGGTCGATGTCGTAGAGCGTCTCCAAACAATCGACGGCGAAGTTCGGGCAGATGAAGAACACGCGTCCCACCCCGGTTTCCGCCCAGCGCGTCAGCACGTCGCGCGTGTACGGGGAGAGCCATTCGCGGCCCTTGTCGAAACGGCACTGGTAGCCGATGGTCCAGCGGTTGCGGTCGATGCCCAGCTCGCTGGCCACCTGCAAGCTGGTGGCGCCCGTCTGCAGCTCGTAGGTGTCCCCCGCCTCGATGTCCACGAGCGGGATGGAATGGTACGAGAACAGCACTTTATCGTCAGAGTCCACCTTGAAACCGGCATGCTCGATGGACGCAGCGATGGCGCGGATGTAGGTGGGGTCGTCGTGGTAGTTGTCGACGAAGTCGCACGGCACGTCCCAACGCGCCTTCTTGAGCGCGCGCTCCACGCTGTCGGACACCGAGCCGGTGGTCGAGTAGGCGCTTTGCGGGTACAGCGGAAGCACGATGAGACGCGTGCAGCCCGCGCCCTTGAGCTCGCGCACGCAATCGAGCACCGACGGGTCGCTGTAGCTCATGGCGCAGCGCACCGCAACGTCCAGCCCCTCGTCCTCGAACGCGGCCCCCAGGCCGGCCTCCAGCTTCTGATGGGCGATGGTGAACGGCGATCCTTCGTCGGTCCAGATCTTCTGGTATTTCTCGGCAGACGCGCGTCCCCGCTTCGGGAGGATGAACAGATGGAGGACGAACCACCATCCTGCCCGGTTCATCGGCGCGATGCGCTTGTCCATCAAGAACTTGGCGAGATATTTCCGCACGGCGCGGGGCTTGGGCACGGCAGGCGTGCCGGTGTTCACTAGGAGCACCCCCGAGCGCTTCCCCTCTGGCACGATGTTCATCACCTTCCTGCGGAGTAGACATGACGAAACGGTTGAATTCCGCCCTGGAAAATCTGTTATAGTTTAGCCCATTGACTATCGACAGGGCAGGTGAATGGAGAAAGAACCGAAAAAATCGGCTGTGGAATCGACGTCGCGACAGGCCGAAACGTCCGATCGGGAACCCGAAGCCGGCTCCTCCCCCTGCGAAAGCCCCGAACCGCATCCGGGCATCCTCCGCGAGATCGGCAAAGAGGCGCGCGAGCAGGTCCGTCCGAACCAGGGATACCTCAAGATCGACTACTTCACGCTGTTCTGGCTGTTCGTCGCAGGCAGCGTGTTCGGCCTCGTAGTGGAGACGGTGTTCCACGCCATCGTGTACGGCGGCTACGAAAGCCGCGCCGGCCTCGTGTGGGGCCCGTTCTCGCCCATATACGGCGTGGGTGCGGTGGTGCTCACGGTGTCGCTCAACCGCTTCTACCACTCGCACAACCTCATCATCTTCCTCATAGCCATGCTGCTGGGCTCGGTGATGGAGTACGCGACGAGCTGGCTCATGGAGGTGCTGTGGGGCGCCATCGCCTGGGACTATACCGGCACGTTCGGCAGCATCAACGGCCGCACGAACTTCGCGTTCGGCGTGATGTGGGGGCTTCTGGGCCTCGTGTGGGTGCGCACGATCCTGCCGTTCATCAAGCGGGTGTTCTCGCACGTGGATGCCAGGAGCATGCTCGCACGCCTGGTCACCGCGGCGCTCAGCCTGTTTATGGCGCTGAACATCGCCGTCACCCTGCTCGCGCTCGACCGCGAGGGGCAGCGCGCCGCGGGCGTGCCCGCCACCACGTGGGAACAGCGGTTCTTCGACGAGCACTTCCCCGACAGCTACCTGCAATCCCGCATGCAGAACATGAGCGTGTACGGGAAGGGATAGGCTACAGCCGCGGCCTCGGGGCGCCTTCCAGCAACGCTCGCACTTCCTCCCCCGCCGTCGTGCGGCCCGTGCTGCGGGAGGCGAGGTCGTCGAGCGCTTCCTGCAGGTCGGAGGGCAGGTTGTCCGCGAAGCGCAGGCCCTCCCCCGTGACGGGATGCTGGAACGACAGCTGGAACGAGTGCAGGAACTGGCGGTCGAGGCCGAGGTCGGCCGCAGGCGCGCTCGGCGCGCCCGACGTGTACGCCGGGTCGCCCACAAGAGGGTGCTTCGCGTACTCCAGATGCACGCGTATCTGATGGGTGCGCCCTGTGAACAGCTTGCAGTCGATGAGCGTGTAGCCGTCGTCGCGCCCCCCGTGCTCGAAGCGCTCGAGCACCCGAAACGTCGTGATGGCCTCGCGAGCCGACGGCGTGTCGCGGACGGCCATGCGCGTGCGCTCCTTCTCGGCGCGCGCGATGGGAGCGTCGATCATACCGGTGTCGTGGGCGATCACGCCGTGCACGAGCGCCAGGTAACGTCGGTCGACCGCGCGATCGCGGATGTCCGACATGAGGGCATAGCCCGTCTCGTCGTTCTTCGCCGCCAGCATGAGGCCGCTCGTGTCGCGGTCGAGGCGGTGCACGATGCCCAGACGGTCGTCCTCGCCCTGCACGTTGCACAGGTTCTCGGCGCCGCAGTGGTAGATGAGGGCGTTCACCAGCGTGCCGTCGTCATGGTCGACCGACGGATGGCACACGAGCCCCACCTGCTTCGACAGCACGATGAGGTCTTCGTCCTCGAAGCGTATGTCCAGATCGATGGGTTGGCCGCGCAAAGGGCCGGGCTCTACCGGCTCCTCAACCTGGTACACGATCGTGTCGCCCGGCGCCACGGGATGCTTCTTCGCAACCTCCGCGCCGTTCACGAACACGAGGCCGTCGTCCACCGCGCGCGCAGCCGCGCTACGGCTGGGATACAGACCGCGCGCGGCCAAAAGCGCATCGAGGCGCTGACCCGCGTCGTCGGGTGCTGCGACGTAGCTCAACATGCGGCTCATCGCGCGTCGGTTCCTTCGCCTTCGCCGTCGGACGCGGCAAGCTCTGCGGATAGGCGATCCTCGTGGCGCCAGCTGACGATAACGCCGACAAGGAATAGCACGAATCCGCATGTCACGCCAATATCAGCCACGTTGAACACGGGGAAGTCGATGAACACCGGCTCGATGAAGTCCACGACGTAGCCTAACGCGAAGCGATCGAACGCGTTGCCGAGGCCGCCCGCCACCACGAGCGCCGCGCCCACCACCTGCACGATGTTGGGACGATACGCTAGGAAGAACAGATACACCGTGAGCAGCACGCATACGATCAGCGACATAACGCCCAGAAGGAACGTGGAGTCGCCGAACATGCCCCAAGCCGCACCCGTGTTGTGAACGAGGTGGAACCGCACGAGGCCGAGCAACGGGCCCGTGATCACCTCCCCCATGGAATACGAGCCGTTGAAGTAGTTCTTCGTGAGGGTGTCGAGAGCGAGCCATGCAAGCACGACGATGCCGAACACAAGCGTGTGACGCGAGCGATCGGCCTTCAATTGCCGGGCTTCTTCCTCCGAAAAGGCGGCTTCCTTCGAATCGCCTCGCTCGTCCGAAAGGGTCGGAACGCTTTCGGACGAGGCCGCATCGATTCCATCGACCCGCTCCGGTCGTTCGGGACGACGCGAGGAGGGCTGCTTGTCGGGCGATTCCGTATCCAAGAACCTATTCCCCTTCCGCGAAGCCGATGGCGTCGAGCGCATCGCCGCAGCGCTCGCAGACGGATCCGTGGTTCGCGTTGCCGCCGAGCGCACGGTGGTTCCAGCAGCGCGGGCATTTCTCGGCCTCGGTCTTCGAAACCGTCGCCGCCAGCTCCTCGCCTTCGGCGAACGACACGGACGCCACGATGAACAGCTCCTCGAACACCGCCGCGTCATAGCGCTCCACCGCGTCGAGCACGGCGCGGGGCGCGGTCACGACGACGGCCGCCTCCTGGCTCTTGTTCACGACCTTCTGGCCGCGCGCGTCCTCGAGCGCCTTGGTCACGACTTCGCGCACGCCCATGATCACGCCGAAGTCCTCGGACACGCGCTCCCCGTCCGCGGGGATGGCGGGCGCGAAGTCGGACGCCTTGGGCCAACCGGCCAGCTGCACGTTCGTCGGGCGGCCTGCGCGCTCGCGCATGGCCTGGGGGTAGTGCTCCCACACCTCGTCGGTGGTGAACGAGAGCACCGGCGCCAGCACGCGCACGAGCACCTCGAGGATGTTCATCAGTACCGTCTGCACGGCGCGGCGGCGCGGCGAGTCAGGCGCCTCGGAGTACAGGCGGTCCTTCGTCGCGTCCATGTACACGGCCGACAGGTCGTTCACGATGTAGTCGTACACGGCGCGGTACACATAGTGGAACTTGTACGCGTCGTAGGCGGCGCTCACGTCGTCCAGCAGGTGCTTCGTGCGCACCATGGCCCACTGGTCGAGGGGCTCGAGCGCGTTCCAATCGGACACGGCGTCCTTCTGATCGTCGAAGTCGTCCAGGCTGCCCAGCAAGAAGCGGAACGTGTTGCGGATGCGGCGGTACGCCTCGGAGGTGCGTTGGAGGATCTCGTCGGAGATGCTCACGTCCTGCGAGTAATCGACGCTGGCCACCCACAGGCGCAGCACGTCGGCGCCGCTCTTCGCCATGACCTCGGCCGGATCCACGCCGTTGCCCAGCGATTTCGACATCTTGCGGCCTTCGCCGTCCACGGTGAAGCCGCAGTGCATGACGGCCTTGTACGGCGGCACGCCGTACGCGCCCATGCTAGTGAGCAGCGACGACTGGAACCAGCCGCGGTGCTGGTCGGAGCCTTCCAGGTACATGTCGGCCGGGAAGCGCAGACCCTCGGCCTCGCGATGCTTCAACACGCTGGTGTGCGACACGCCGCTCTCCCACCACACGTCGAGGATGTCCTTCTCGGGGGTCAGCTCGGTGCAGCCGCACGTCTCGCATTTCACGCCGCGCGGCAGGTACTCGGACAGCTCGCGCGTGAACCACGCGTCGGCGCCCTCGCGGTAGAACAGGTCGATCACCGCGTCGAATGTCTGCTCGTTCGCCACGGTGGAGCCGCACTTCGCGCATTTGAACACGGGGATGGGCACGCCCCACGAACGCTGGCGCGAGATGCACCAGTCGGGACGGTCGGCCACCATGGATCCGATACGGTTCGAAGCCCACGCGGGAATCCACTCGACGTCGTTCTCGATGGCCTTGAGCGCGTTCTCGCGCAGGCTGTTCTTGTCCATGGACACGAACCACTGGTCGGTGGCGCGGAAGATGACCGGCTCGTGGCAGCGCCAGCAGTGCGGGTAGCTGTGCAGGATCTCCTTTTGGGCCACCAGCGTGCCGCGTTCGCGCAGCCATTCGATGATGACCGGGTTCGCCTCGTCAACGTCGAGGCCCGCGAAAGGGCCCGCCTCGTCGGTGAGAACGCCGTTGTCGTCCACCGGCATGAGCAGCGGCACGTCGAACTCCAGCGCCACGAGGTAGTCGTCCTGACCATGGCCGGGAGCCGTGTGCACCGCGCCCGTGCCGGAGTCCAGCGTGACGTGGTCGCCGTAGATGATGGTGCCCTTGAGGTCCTGGCGGACGGGGCACGTGTAGGTGAGGCCGGTGAATTCGCGGCCCTTGAGCGCGACGGGCTCGCCGTCCTCGCCGCGCACGAGGTCGTAGGATTCCCAGCCCGCGATCTCGGCCACCTGTTCCACCAGCTCGCGCGCCATGATCATGTTGGAGCCGTCCGCCTGGACCATCACGTAGTCGGCGTCGGGCGCCAGCGACACGGCCGTGTTCGCCGGAAGCGTCCAGGGCGTGGTGGTCCAGATGAGCACGTAGGCGTCGCCCGCAGCGCCTGCAGTCTCGAACATGCCGGGCATGATATCCATCTTGAACTTCACGAAGATGGACGGCGACGTCTCGTCGGAGTACTCGATCTCGGCCTCGGCAAGCGCCGTGTGGCAGCGCTTGCACCAGTGGATGGGTTTGCGGCCGCGGTACACCGAGCCGTCGAGGTACATCTGCTTGAACACCTCGACGTTGCCCGCCTCGTAGTTCGGCGTGAACGTGAGGTACGGATGCTCCCAATCGGCGTTCACGCCGAGGCGCTTGAAGCCCTCGCGCTGCACGTCGACGTATTTCTCAGCCCATTCGCGGCAGAGGCGGCGCAGCGTGGGCTGGTCGATCTTGGCCATTTTGTCGGGGCCGAGGGTCTTCTCCACCATATGCTCGATGGGCTGGCCGTGGCAGTCCCAGCCGGGCACGTAGGGCGTGAAGAACCCGCGCTGCGCATGGGACTTGTTCACGAAGTCCTTGAGGATCTTGTTGAAGGCATGGCCGATATGGATGGGGCCGTTGGCGTACGGAGGGCCGTCGTGCAGGATGAAGGGCTTGCCGTCCTTGTTCTTCTCGAGAACCTGCTCGTAGATATGCTCTTCTTCCCACTTGGCCAGACGCTTCGGCTCGCTCTCGGGCAGGTTAGCCCGCATCGCGAAGTCGGTCTTCGGCAGGTTCATCGTTTCTTTGTACGTGTTCGCCACGGGTGCCGTACCTTTCCTCAAAGCATGTGCGCTTCTGTCGCCATAAACCGCTATAGTATAGTGGAACGAACGCCGTTTCCGGCGAGCCTGCCCGCACTTTTCAAAATTGCGACACAGGAGCGCGACGCTAAACGGTATACTTTTAACGATCGCATATTCACAGCGGGAAGCTCGGGTTTTTCCGACCGCTGCAGTTTCAAGGAAGGACGCGTCGTATGCCGATGAACTTCGAGATCGTCACCGATTCCAGCTGCAACCTCGTCGAGGACATGATCGACGAATTCGGTCTGCATATCCTGCCCCTCACCTTCATGGTGGACGGCGAGCAGTATCAAAGCTATCTCAAGGGGCAGCACACCGACCTCAAGCAGTTCTACACGATGATGCGCGACGGCAAGGTGATCACCACGTCGCTGCCGAACCTGGCCGACTCCGAGGCGCTCATGCGCGGGCTGCTGGAACAGGGACGCGACGTGCTGTACCTGGGCTTCTCCAGCGGGCTGTCGGGTACCTACGAGGCCGTCGAGCTCCTGGTGAAGCAGCTGGCCGCGGAGTTCCCCGAGCGGAAGCTGCGCTCCGTGGACACGCTGGCCGCCTCGGGCGGCGAAGGCCTGCTCGTGTGGCACGCCGTGCAGCGCGCCCGAGGCGGCGCCTCCATCGACGAGGTGCGCGACTGGGTAGAGCAGCACAAGTTGAACCTGGCGCACTGGTTCACCGTGGACGACCTCATGTTCCTGTTCCGCGGCGGGCGCGTGTCGAAGACCGCGGCGTGGGCGGGCACCATGCTCAACATCAAGCCGGTCATGCACGTGGACGACGAGGGGCGCCTCATCCCCCTGGAGAAGGTGCGCGGACGCAAGAAGTCGTTGCACGCCCTGGTGGACCACATGGAGAAGACGGCCATCGCCCCCATCGACCAGCAGATGGTGTTCATCACGCACGGCGACTGCCTCGAGGACGCCGAGTACGTGGCCCAAGAGGTGAAGGAGCGCTTCGGCGTGAAGGAGGTCGTCATCAACTACGTCGACCCCGTCATCGGCGCCCATTCGGGACCTGGCACCATGGCGCTGTTCTTCCTGGCCGACAAGCGATAGCCTGGCGTCCATTGTCGATTTTTCAACCTGTTGGGGGTCGGGGCTGGCATGCCGCGCGCAGTTCCGACCTCCTCAGGCCGGCTTTCTCGAAGGGTTCGCGGCTGCATATCGCTTGCGTCCGGCTTCGCTTTGAGAACGTCTACTTGTAGTCGGCCGGGTTCTTGCTGGCGGAGCCGGTGGTGTTGCCCTCGCCTCGCAGCTCGCGGCCGAAGCGGACCGCGGATTCGCCGAACTTGTCCTTGACAAGGTCGGTGGCCTCGATGAGCCCGCGGCGCTTCCTCTCGTCTAGGATGGCGGGCTGCACGTCGTCGTCGCTGGGAGCGGCCTCGGCGATGTCGAACAGGCTGCCCTGCACGCTTCCGTCGCCGTCGAACCCGGTCATCGCCACGCCGATGAGACGCACGGGCATGCCGGGGCGCCACAGCTCGTCGGCCATGCGGCACAGAAGCGGCGTGTAGGCGAACTCGTCGTCGCTGGGCGCCGGCAGCTGACGCTGCACCGAGCGCACGCTGCGGTCGTCGTAGCGCATGCGCAGGCCCAGGGTGCGGCCGCGCAGCCCCTTGCGGCGCAGGCGGCGCCCCACTTTCGCGGCGATGGTGGCGATGGCCCCCTCCACTTCCTCGCGCGTGGTGAGGTCTACTGCGAACGTCATCTCGTTCGACACCGATTTCACCGTGTCGTCCTGCTCCACGGGCGCGTCGTCGCCCCCGTTCGCCCGCACGTGCATGACGCGGCCGTTCTTGCCGAACGCGCGCAGCAGCATGCCTTCGTCCGCATCGGCCAGCTGGCCGAGGGTGCGTATGCCGCGGGAGTGCAGCTTCTCCTCGGCTGCGGCTCCGATGCCGCTCATCGTGCGCACGGGCAGGGGCGCGAGGAAATCCCGCTCGCCTCCGGGGTACACCACGGTCAGCCCGCGCGGCTTGTCCATGTCCGAGGCTATCTTCGCGACGGTCTTCGACGTGCCCACCCCGATGGAGCACGTGACGCCCAGCTCCTCGACGCGCTGCTGGATACGCTGCGCGACGCGCACGGGATGCTCTCGGTTCACCGACGTGGGAGACACGTCCATGAACGCCTCGTCGATGCTGACCTGCTGCACGTGCGGCGTTTCGGCGCGCAGTATGTCCATGATGGCGTTCGACATCTCGCGGTAGCGGTCGAAGCGGCCGTGCGTCCAGATGGCGTGAGGGCACAGGCGCTTCGCCGTGGAAGAGGGCATGGCGCTGCGCACGCCGTACGGGCGCGCCTCGTAGGACGCCGTGGACACCACGCCGTGCTTGTCGGCATCGCCGCCCACGATGACGGGCTTGCCGCGCCAGGCGGGATGATCCAGCTGCTCGACCGAAGCGAAGAACGCGTCGAGGTCCACGAGCAGGATGGCCGGGCCCTCCCACGGCTCGAGCGGCATGGCGTAGCCGCCGCCGCTGGCGGGCCGTTCGGGATCGGTCTGTGGTGAATAGGATCGCATTGCGCGAATAAGTCTACCATGCCCTGTCCGGGCGTAATGAACTTGTGCTAGGATATTCATTCCTTGCCTCGAGCCACGAGGCAACATGCGGGGAGGGAGAGACATGACGATGACGCAGCGAGACACCGACGCGCTTCCCAGCGTACGAGCCTGCGTGACCGCGCTGCCCGAGCAGCTGCTGTCTCCTCCCTACGAGATGCGCTCGGAGATGAACTGGATCGACTTCTCGGGCACGGCGAACCCCTTGGGCACGCCCCCTTCTTTCATCCGCGCTATGGAGACCGCGCTCGCCGCCGGCGAGCTGAACTACCCGCCCGACCGCGAGGCTCACGCCCTGCGCAGCGTGCTGGCCCGCAAGTTCGGATTGTCCGTGGAATCGTTTCTCGTGGGCTCCACCGTGGGCGACATGGTGCGCGCCGTAGCCCAGACCTACCAGCCCTGCACCGTGGGTGTGGCCGTTCCCGGCCCTGTGGAGTACGCGCTGGCCGCAGGAAATGCCGGGCATCGCGTGGTTGAGATCGCCAGCCCCGCCGGCTTCACCGTGCCCGATCCGGCCGCGGCCGAGCGCCACGGCATCGTGTTCGACGCCGCCGTGCTGGCGAACCCGGGCTACCCCACCAGCCGCCTGCTGCCGAAGCCGACGCTGCTTGCCTACCTCGACGCCTGCACCTGGGTGGTGGTTGACGAGCGGTCCATCGAGCTCACGCTGGGCGGCGAGAGCATGGTATCCCTCGTGAACGAGCACCGCAACCTCGTGGTGGTGCGCTCGCTGTGCGAGCCGTTCGCCATGCCGGGCATCCCCATCAGCTACTGCATCGCGCATCCCGACACCATCGCGCAGATCACGCGCTTTTACGACAGCTCGTGCGTGCCGATGTTCGCCGAGGTGATCGGCGAGCTGGCGCTCACGGAGACCGAGCACCTCGAGCGCACGCGCGAGTTCTTGGACTCCGAGATCCCCTGGCTGCAGTGCATGCTCAACCTCATCCCCGGCATCGACATCTTCCCCGCCGAGGCGAACTACGTCATGTGCACGTTCGACGCCGGCCCCGACCTGGCGCTAGGGGTGGCGAACACCGACGAGCTGGCCCAGCGCCTGCAATTGGCCGGGTTCCTCGTGCGCAAGCTGGAAGGAACTCCCGCGCTCGAGGACAGCCGCTACTTCTGCGTTGCCGTGCGCACGCGCGAGGACAACGAGAAGCTGGTGGCGGCCCTGCGCGAGATCGTCGTGGGCTGCTAGGGCGCAGCTCGCCTTGACACACACCGCCTGCGCTCAGGATGACAGTCGGGGCCTACTTCACCTCGTAGCCCGCCTCTACGATCGCGGCGGCCAGCACGTCTTCCGGCACGTCGTGCGCAAGCTTCGCAGTGGCGGTGCCGGCATCGAGATCGACGACGGCCTCTTCCACGCCCGCCACGCCTTCCAGCGCCCTCTTCACGTGGGCGACGCAGTGCTGGCACATCATGCCTTCGACGTTCAGGGTCTTCTCCATGGTACTCTCCTTTTCGTTGGGGTTGTCGGACTCGGTGCTGTCGATGGGCGCGGACGCGGGGGCGTCCGACGGTGCCGCAGGGAGGTCGGGCTTCCAGCCGCGCAGGCGCAGGGCGTTCGTCACCACGCACACCGAGCTCAGGCTCATGGCGGCCGCAGCGATCATGGGGTTGAGGTTCAGGCCCATGAACGACAGCGCGCCGGCGGCCACAGGAATGCACACGGCGTTGTACACGAGCGCCCAGAACAGGTTCTGCTTGATGTTGCGCAGCGTCGCGCGCGAAAGCTGGATGGAGACGGGCACGTCTAAAAGGTCGCTTCGCATGAGCACGATGTCGGCGCTCTCGATGGCCACGTCGGTGCCGGCTCCGATGGCGATGCCGACGTCGGCGCGCGCGAGCGCGGGGGCGTCGTTGATGCCGTCGCCCACCATGGCCACGCGTCCTTGCTCAGCCAAGCGGCGGATCTCGCGCTCCTTGCCGTCCGGCAGCACGCCGGCGATGACCTCGTCGGCGCCCACCTTGCGCTGGATGGCGGCGGCCGTGCGCTCGTTGTCGCCGGTCAGCATCACCGTGCGGATGCCCATGCCCTTCAGCACGGCCAAGGCGGCGGCGCTCGAGGGCTTCACCGTGTCGGCCACGGCGACGATGCCCAGAAGCTCGCCGTCCTGGGCGAAGAACAAGGGCGTCTTGCCCTCGTCGGCCAGCCGCCGGGCGGCCTCGGCGAACGTGCCCGTCTCGATGCCGCGGGCCTCCATCATGCGCAGGTTGCCGGCGAGCGAGGGGTGGTCGTCCACGAGCGCGGCGACGCCTTCGCCGGGAATCTGCCTGAAGTCCTCCACCAGCAGCGGATACACCTTTCGCTCGCGGGCGTAGGCGCACACGGCACGCGCGAGCGGCGAGCTTGCGCGCTTCGCCGCCCCCCGCCAGCCCCACCAGCCGCTCCTCGCTCGCGCCCGGCGCGGCCAGCACGTCGGTGACGCTCGGCGCGCCCTCGGTCACCGTGCCGGTCTTGTCCAGCACCACGGTGCGCACGTCGTGGGCGGTTTCCAGCGCCTCGGCCGACTTGATGAGGATGCCGTTGGTCGCCCCGCGCCCCGTGCCCACCATGATGGCCGTGGGCGTGGCCAGGCCGAGCGCGCACGGGCACGAGATGACCAGCACGCTGATGGCGTGCGACAGCGCGATCTCCAGCGTCGCCCCGCCGAACATCCACACGGCGAACGTGACCACGGCGATGACGATGACCACGGGCACGAACACGCCCGATATCTTGTCGGCTATCTTCTCGATGGGAGCCTTCGTGGAGGTGGCCTCGTCCACGAGCCGGATGATGCCGGCCAGCGCAGTGTCGTCGCCCACGCGGTCGGCGCGCATAGTGAACCATCCGGTGCTGTTCAGGGTGGCGCCGGTCACGCGGTCGCCCGGGCGCTTGTCCACCGGCACGCTCTCGCCGGTGATCACCGACTCGTCCAGCGTGCCCGAGCCTTCCAGCAGCGTGCCGTCCACGGGCACGCCCTCGCCCGCGCGCACCGCCAGCACGTCGCCGACGCGCACGGCCTCCACGGGCACGCGCTCCTCGACGCCGTCCGCAAGGCGCACGGCCTCCTTCGGCGCGAGGTCCACGAGCTTGGCGATGGCGTCGGTGGTCTTGCCCTTTGCGCGCGCCTCGAAGTACTTGCCCAGCGTGATGAGCGTGAGGATCATGGCCGCCGACTCGAAGTACAGGTCCATGGCCGCCATATGCGCGGCGTGCAGGTCGCCCGCGCCCAACGCGATGCCGATCTTGTAGATGGCGTAGATGCCGTACGCCGAGGCCGCCGTCGAGCCCAACGCGATGAGCGAGTCCATGTTCGGCGCGCCGTGGACGAGCGTCTTGAAGCCCACGCAGAAGAATTTGAAGTTGACGAACACGACGGGCAAGAGCAGCAGGAACTGCGTGAACGCGAACGTGAGCACGTTCTCGTCCCCCAGGAAGAACCCGGGCAGCGGCCAGCCGAACATGTGTCCCATCGACAGGTAGAACAACGGGATCGTGAACGCGGCCGACACGATGAGGCGCATGCGAACATGTTTGGCCTCGGCGGCCGC
>OBXM01000994.1_pt1 | contig 20716 bp, 17 predicted proteins | sample 1538141 | NCBI WGS metagenome assembly OBXM01 (sample SAMEA2580153, study PRJEB22360) | human gut metagenome | biome: human gut; feature: human-associated habitat; material: faeces | place: Denmark | collected 2008/2010 | reverse complement strand
GAAATATAACCACACCGCCGCAGCTCGTTGCCTCTATCATTGCAATTCCTCCTGACAGGCATTCAAGGGATTCCGCCCTAAAGCAGATTCCGCAGGTGTGTTTTTTTACTGAGTTTAGTATACTTCTTTTTACCCGTGTTTGCAACCACGTTTTCACTCGCAGAAATTTCCATAATGTGTTACAGTACACGGGCACTCCATGCCCGCGCACTGTAACAGGATTTTGCCGATGCTTCGCATTCCGAATCGGCAAAATCCACTACCACCACTGTATTGTACGGAATTTTCAGTTCAGAAAATTCCTACCCATGAAAAGTAACCATAATGTATCTTCAGAAGGCCGATCATATATTTCACTGCGGTCCACACCTTACGCCGAAATAGAAAAACTCCGGCAGACCATACATCCGCCGGAGTTTCCTGTCTATGACCAAAGTTCAGTCATTCATTTTTTATGAACGATAACCATTCGGATTCTTGGACTGCCAGTTCCATGCGTCACGGCACATATCGTCGAGGTTTCTCTTTGCCTCCCAGCCAAGCTCCACCTTTGCCTTTGTAGCATCAGAATAGCATGTCGCGATATCGCCTGCACGGCGCGGTTTGATCACATACGGGATCTCTTTTCCAACCGCCTTGGAAAAAGCGTGGATCACGTCAAGAACGCTGTATCCGTGACCTGTTCCGAGATTATAGATATATACCGCCGGCTTATCATCAAATTTCTTTAATGCCTTTACATGGCCTTCCGCAAGATCCATCACATGGATATAGTCGCGGACACCCGTTCCGTCCGGTGTATCGTAATCATTTCCGAATACACCCACCTCTTTCAACTTTCCGATGGCAACCTGGGTGATGTACGGTGTCAGGTTGTTCGGGATTCCTTCCGGATCCTCTCCGATCAGACCGCTCTCATGAGCTCCCACCGGATTGAAGTAACGGAGCAGGATCACATTCCACTCCGGATCTGCCTTCTGCATATCGGTAAGGATCTGCTCCAGCATACTCTTTGTCTGTCCGTACGGGTTTGTGCACTGTCCCTTCGGGCACTCCTCTGTGATCGGCACAAAAGCCGGATCTCCGTAAACGGTAGCGGAGGAACTGAAGATGATCTTCTTCACGCCATGTTTTCTCATCACATCGAGAAGGATCAATGTACCGGTAATATTGTTGTGGTAGTATTCCCACGGCTTTGCGACTGATTCGCCAACAGCCTTTAATCCAGCAAAGTGGATCACTGCGTCGATCTTCTCCGCATCAAAGATCTTTTCCATCGCGTCACGATCCAGCATATCTGCCTTGTAGAATGTCAGATCCTTTCCTGTGAGCTTCTTTACACGGTTTAATGCTTCTTCCGACGCATTGTAAAGATTATCAAAGACAACGACCTCATGTCCCTGTTCCAGAAGTGCCAGGCATGTATGGCTTCCGATATATCCTGCGCCGCCGGTTACTAAAATTCTCATGATGAACCCTCCCATGAATTTTGCCGTTCTGAGATACGGTTATTATTTCGGATCCTTTTCCCCGGATCCTGTCCTCGTTATCATTTTAACACTGCCCGTAATAAAAGAAAATATCATTTTTCTTTTATTCAATACAGATTTCTTTTTTTTACAGTAATTTTGTTACAGTTCAGCCATTACATCTTCTTGTTTTCATATTCATGAAAACAAGAAGCTTGGTGGTTCCACCATATGCTGATTTGGATGAAAAAGTGCTTATGCAAGCAAGCTTGCAACACACTTTCTCATTCAAACCAGCGCATGGCTGAACTGTAACGTAATTTTCTCCACATACAGCACTTTTTCTGTTCTACAGACCACGTCCCGTATCTTACAGGCACATTTCCAAAAAGCACTCTACTGAAGCCATGCATCAAACAATTTCGCCGCGATCGGTGCTGCCGTATGCCCGCCGGAGCCGCCTTCCTCCACGATAACGCATACCGCGATCTTCGGATCATCCGCCGGTGCGAAACCGACAAACCATGCGTGAGTCTCTTTTCCCTTGTCGAATTCTGCGGATCCTGTCTTCCCTGCCACCTGGTAGGAATCCCGTTTCAGTGCGGATCCCGTTCCCACATTGACCACCTGTACCATCAGGTTCTTTAAGGCATCCGCCTCGTTCGGGACCATCAGCTCTCCTGCCACTGACGGGGAAAACTTCCGGATCACATCACCGCCGGAATTTTCCACATGATCCATCAGATACGGTTTCATTAAGATTCCGCCGTTTGCGATCGCCGCGGTGATCAGAAGATTGTGCATCGGAGACATCAATGTCTGTCCCTGTCCGATACCTGTCTGAAGCACTTCCCATGTCTCCGCATCCGGCTGCATGGAGAAGGTACTCTTATTGTACGGAATATCGAGAGGCAGGCTTCTGTTGAATAAAAGCTGCTCTGCAAGGTTCCGGTAGCTCGTCAGCTCAAGCTCTGTGCCGAGGTTCGCGAACGCTCCGTTGCAGGAATTTGCAAATGCCTGGGTGAAATCCTGGGATCCGTGTGCTTTCTTGTGATAGCACTGGATCTTGTTGTTCTCGAATGAAAAAATTCCGCTGCAGTCATAGTGATAGTCATTGTACGCGCCCGGATGTTCTCTCATATACTCCAGGGCTGTGACGATCTTAAAGGTGGATCCCGGCGGGTAGAGTCCCTGAGTCGCGCGGTTTAACAGTCTCGCCTCCGTACTGTCCCCGTTTACGAGATCGTTCCAGTTTGCCGCCACCGTATTCGGGTCGAAAGACGGCTTTGAAACCATGCAGAGGATCTTTCCAGTATCCGGCTCGATGGCGATGACCGCGCCCCGGTTCTTTCCGAGAGCATCCGATGCGATCTGCTGCAGATTTACATTCAGGGTCGTCACCATGTTGTCCCCGACGCTCTTTCTTCCCATGATCTCATCGGCGGTCTGCTCGATGAGGTTCGTGTGGGATCTCAGAAGATCAAAGTTTGCCAGGGATTCGATCCCTGTCTTTCCCACCGCCGAATATCCTACCGCGTGGGCAAACAGGCTGCCGTATGGGTATTCCCGCACCTCGATGCCGTTGGAATCCGTCGCCGTAACGGTCCTTGCAAGCACAGTCCCGTCATCCGCCAGGATCTTGCCTCGGGTGACCCGATCCTCGAAAATAGTGACTCTGGCGTTATACGGATTATCGATCACCGTATCGCTCTTTACCACGAGAAAATATCCCACATAGATTCCCATTGCGAGAAACAAAAATACTGCTGCATATACAAACCAGAGGATATTCCGGTTTGCCTTCGGATTCGGTTTACTCTTTTTCACTGGAATTCTCCTCCTCTTCTTCCCCGCGTTTTAAGACGTAAAGTCCCTGGATGACCTGGAATATGATAAAGGTCGAGACGATAGAACTGCCTCCGTAGCTCACAAGAGGCAGCGTCACACCGGTGGACGGGATAAACTTCGTCACACCGCCGATGGTCAGAAATACCTGGGTAATATAAACACTTCCAAGTCCAAACGCGATCAGTTTATAGAACATTGCCTGCATCTTCATCGCGATCAGCATAAACTGCATATAACAGCCGAGGCATAAAAACAGGACACAGAGCGCATAAAGTGCACCCATCTCCTCGGAGATCGCCGCGAAAACGAAATCCTTGTCCACAACCGGAATCTTCTCCGGCATACCCCGGTAAAGACCCATTCCGAACCATCCTCCTGTTCCGATGGCAAACAGCGCCTGTGCCACCTGGTAGCCCTTGTTTGCAATATCAGACCAGGGATCCGCCCAGGCCTCCACACGCCGTCTCACATGGGGGAACAGATAGTAAGCAGCAACCGCCGCCAGGGATCCGCCCGCAATGCCAGCGCCAAACCAGAGATAGCTGGATGTGGCAACAAAAAGCATCGTCATGTAGGCGACGAAAAAGATCAATGCACTTCCAAGGTCCTTTGAAAGCACAAGCACCAACACATGAAGTGCCGCCACGACGGTGGTCTTTATGATCGTCTCCCTGTCCGTGGACTGGTAGAACATGGCTGCCACGAAGAACACAAAACTGATCTTCACAAACTCAGACGGCTGTACCGTAAATCCACCGAAGGAGAGGGAAAGCTGTGCGCCGTAGGAAGTATTTCCGATGACGCAGACCACTCCCAAAAGTACCAGCCCGAGTATTCCATAGACCCATGGGAACGTCACAAGCTGCCATACCCGGTCGATGATAAACGGGATGATCCAGGTGATCACCGCTGCCGCCGCCACGATCACGAACTGTCTCATAGCCCGGTCAGGGTTCAGCCTTGTGAGGATAATAAATCCCGTCGCCAAAAGCGTACACATATTGTTGACGAGCAGTCTGGAACTGTTCCTGTAAAACAGTCTCGTAAGGTAAATGTAAAGCAGAAAAAATACCACCTGCGCACCGTAAAAGGCTAACATCGTCACAGATTCCATGTTCAGCCAGATCAGGATATTCGCCAGAAAGTGCAGCATAAACATGCACACAAGCTGGCGTCCGCAGACGCGGTTTTTTCCCTCCTCATCCCGCATGGAAAAGAAGCGGAAATTGTAATAGGTATCCATGGCGATCAGAAGGATCATCAAGTATCTGGATATCTGTATGATCAGATTAGTCAATAATTATCACCTACTCCACTCCGCGCTTAAAGTGTCCGCGCGTAAACTGATTCCTTAAAACTGGCGGCTCCGCCGCTTTTTCACTCATTCCATATTCCTCAAAGAACGCGTCCAGGATCTCGCACGCCGCAGCTGGTTCCTCCACCGTGAAGTTCAGGCGGACCGCATTCGGCTTAAGCCCTGTGACCTGTTCGGAGAGTCCTAAAAGGGAAAGCGGCGCAGAATTGTAGATCGTATTGTAACAGAAACGACACTGGTTTACCACCGGGAACCGCATGTCTTTGCGGTCCTTTAACCACATGACTTCCGACTTTCCGGAACATCCAAGCGTTGTTTTTCTGATACACTGGGCGGAGATCATCATCGGAAGATACCCGTATACGATCATCTCTCCCTGAACACCAGAATCCCGGATCTCTCTCTCGTTTAACTCCACAGGGATCGTCAATCGGTCTGCCCCATACCGCTCCATCGCCGCTCCCGCAAGGTGGTTCCAGGAATACATTCCCTGGTCGAAGTACATAGGAAGTTCAATTCCGGCTTCCCGGAGGAATCCCGGTTCTTCCATGGAACCGATACCAAGCGCGTCAAAACCGGCACTCGTTAAAAGCTCCATCTGCTTTCTGAAGTACTGTTCCGCCTCTTTCCGGAAGATCCTCGGCATCATAAGATAACACCGGACTCCCACCTCATGACAGCGGTCCGCAAGCTTCTTCCACTCCTGGGCGTCAAAGCTCTCCGCCGCAAGATAGATTCCGTATGATCTTTCGGACAGCTTCCGGTACATCTTAAATTTCCCGAGAACCATCTCAAACTGCTGTTTCGTCTGGACAAAGACAGTAAATTCCGGTCTTTCTTCCAAATCAGCCTTTTCAGGCGCTCTCTCTTCTTCCTTTGTCGGTGGAACAGAACTGTTTCTCCGGTATCCGGAAAGGATCTCGTCCTGAAGCTTCTCCAGGACCTCGCGGCGCATCTTATTTAATGCCTGCACCGGCATAAACACATTTCCCTCACACTCCACGGTAAGGTCTGTGAACGTAAACATGGAATCACCGGTCTTTGAGAGCTGTTTTCTGATGCGCTCCGCGTCCATCGGGGCATTCTTTGCCTCCTCGGCGGGCTGGGATTCCTCCCAGGCTGTATTTCCCGCCGTATCCGACACGGAGCAATATCCCGGTTTTCCGACCGCGATGTACGCGCTTCCCGTCACAGGGATCTTCTTTTCCACATTCACATACGTGCGGTCCAGATAGTCGAAAAGTTCCTGGTCCACGTCGCGGTACTCCGGCTTTTCCTTTAAGACCACCATGTCCCGTCCGTTGTGGGTGTGGTAATAGCCCTGGGACTGTCCGCCCCGGTCGAAAAGAGCCAGCAGGGCATCCCTGTCTGCCTTCTCCACATGGTATCCGGCACGCCCCTCCTTCAAGTAGAGGTCCACGTATTTCCGGTAGATACTTACAACTCCTGCCGTGTAGCGCGGACTCTTCATGCGTCCCTCGATCTTTAAGGAACAGACACCCGCTTCCAGGATATCCGGGATCAGATCCAGGGTACAGAGATCCTTTAAGCTTAAGATATATTTTTCATTCTTTTTATTGACATATTTTCCGTTCTGCTCTGCGTCAAAAGGCAGACGGCAGGTCTGTGCGCACCGGCCCCGGTTTCCGCTCCGTCCGCCGATCAGGCTGGAAAACAGGCACTGGCCGGAATAGCAGTAACAGAGGGCACCGTGAACGAAGGTCTCCACCTCCAGACCCGTATCATCATAGATCTCACGGATCTCCTTTAAGGAAAGTTCTCTCGCCGGAACCACACGGACAGCGCCAAGGGCTTTCAGGTCTCTCGCGCTGTATTTCCCTGTCACCGTCATCTGGGTGCTGATGTGGACCGGAAGATCCGGGAAATGTTTCCGGATGTAGGTGAACGCTCCCATATCCTGGACTAAAACGGCATCCAGTCCCGCCTCATAGTACGGTTTCAGATAGGAATACAGATCTGACATCTCTTTTTCCTTCACGAGCGTGTTGACCGTCATATAAATCCTGCATCCGTGAAGATGCATGAAGTCGATGGCTTTCACCATCGTCTCCTCATCCAGGTTGTTCGCGTAGGCACGGGCACCGAACCGGCTTCCGCCGATATAGACCGCGTCCGCTCCCGCGTTCACCGCCGCCACCATACTCTCGTAGGAACCGGCCGGTGCGAGTATCTCAACCGTTCTGTTTTTCATATTCTCTCCTTTATTCCGCCTTCTTCTCCGCGGATTCCTGCTTCATCTGAAGACCGATCAGCTCATGCTTTAAGCTGTAGATCTCCTTCTCCATCTCATCCTTCTGGCTGCGCAGCATCATCGCCTCCTGAAGTGTCTTAAAATAATCGTCCGCCAGGTTCAAATAGATCATGACTTCCTGGTAATCCTTATTCTGTCTCGTAAATCCCGGCTGTGCCTTTAAAACGGCGATCTTCTCATTAATATAGGCAGCCACCTTCTGCAGGTACTCCGGATCCTCCGCTCCTCCCAGCGTGTAGACATTTCCATTGATCAGCACTTCCGTATAGTTCTTCTCGTCCATTTCTAATTCCTCACTTCTTTTGCATAACCGTCCGCCTGTTTTCCAGCCTGTACTCCCTCACGGCTCCACACGATCGATCCACAGATCCGCCGGACAGTTATCATCTATATAAAAATTGTCATTTTTTCTCTATCGTACAGATTTTTCAATTCAGAAAATTCCTGCCTATATACTGCAGCAAATATTTTTTTCCTATTTCGCCGCATCCAGCCCAAGGTGCTTGTAGGCCAGATCCGTCGCCATTCTTCCTCTCGGCGTGCGCATAATAAGTCCGTTCATCAATAAATACGGCTCATACACGTCTTCCAGTGTCCCGGAATCCTCTCCGATAGACGCCGCCAGCGTCTCAAGTCCCACCGGACCGCCGGAAAATTTCTGGATCAGGGTGAGAAGCAGGGTCCGGTCATTATTATCGAGACCAAGCTTGTCCACATCCAGGATATCCAGGGCAAAATCCGCCACATGTCTCGTGATCACACCGTCGTATTTTACCTGTGCAAAGTCCCTCACTCTCTTTAAGAGGCGGTTTGCCAGTCTCGGCGTTCCCCTGGACCTTCTTGCGATCTCAAAAGCTCCTTCCTCGTCGATCTCAACGCCCAGGACCTTTGCGGAGCGTTTTACGATCACGCAGAGTTCCTCCGGTGTATAAAATTCCAGCCTCTGGATCACACCAAAACGGTCCCGGAGCGGAGCTGTTAAAAGTCCCACTCTCGTTGTTGCTCCCACAAGTGTAAATTTCGGAAGATCCAGTCGGATCGAGCGGGCGGATGAATCCTTTCCAAGCATGATATCGATGGCAAAATCTTCCATCGCCGGATACAGGACTTCCTCCACCTGGCGGTTCAACCTGTGGATCTCATCCACAAACAGGACATCTCCCTCCTGGAGATTGTTTAAGATCGCAGCCATCTCTCCCGGCTTCTCGATCGCCGGCCCGGAGGTCACCTTTAAGTTCACCCCCATCTCGTTCGCGATGATTCCGCAGAGCGTTGTCTTTCCAAGGCCCGGCGGGCCGTAAAAAAGCACATGATCCAACGCCTCCCCGCGGCTCTTTGCCGCATCGATAAAGACCTTCAGCGTGGACTTTATCTTCTCCTGACCGATATAATCCTTTAAATACTGCGGGCGCAGGGTCCCCTCTATTTTTTTGTCTTCCTCAGTTTCTTCGGTCGTAATGATTTTTCGGCTCATAACATTTCCTATCTATATCTTCTATCAGACAGCCAGATCTCCTGCTGCCATTTTTCAAGGTTTCATCCTATAAGAATGCCAGATGCTTTAACGCGCCCTTCAGCACGTCCTCGGAAGTCATACCTTCTGTGATCGCAACCTTCTTTACTGCGGTCTGCGCCTCGGACGCGGAATAACCGAGGGCCGTAAGCGCTTCCACAGCCTCTTTTCCAGCTTCCGCCATTCCAGAGAGATCCGTTTTCGGGCTCTCCTCCAGATCTGCACCTGCAAATAATACGTCTTCTGCTTTTATTTTATCTTTGAGATCCAGGATGATCCTCTGGGCTGTCTTTGCCCCGACGCCGGGCGCCTTCGAGATTGCCTTCGCGTCACTGGAGATTACAGCCAGACGCAGCACATCCGGTTTCAGCGCGGAGAGGATTCCCAGGGCACTCTTCGGACCGACCCCGTTCACCCCGATCAGCTGGCGGAACATCTCAAGATCCTGCCTTGAGAGGAATCCGAAAAGACTCATTCCATCCTCACGCACGGAAAAATACGTGTAGATCTTCACTTCCTCCCCAAGACCCGGAAGCTCCCCGAGGACCGATGACGGAATAAAGATCCGGTAGCCAATATTTCCCGCCTCAACAACGACGGAATCTTCCCTCTTTTCTTCCAAGGGACCGCGTATATATGAAATCACTGAATGAACCTCCCTTTTCCTCATCATGTCATGATGCATGTCGTAATCATACCATAGCCGCCATTTAAGTGCAAGTGGAACCGCCGCGAGAATCGAACATATTTTCGATTTAGCTGTTTTTTGAAATGTCTTCCCGGAAAACGCCGCCAGGCTTCTCCTTCGTTGACTTTCCATGTTTTCGCGGGTATAATCAGAAAACACGGAAGCAAAAATTCTTCCGCCTGTTCCATTCATGATTTGCCATATGCAGTTTTCCGAGCAGTCACCAGCATTTTTATGAACCCCAGGCGGATCAGCAATATAAGTATAAGGACTATCACATGATCACTATAGAAAAAACATTCCCTGGCACCATCGCCTATCCGTTGGAGCGCCTTGGCGATCCGGAAAAGCTTGTCTTTTTTGATATCGAGACCACCGGCTTCTCCGCCGACTACAACACCGTATATCTCATCGGCTGTATCTGGCCGGAGGGAGACCATCTCCGCTTCATCCAGTGGTTTGCAGACACGAAAGCCGCGGAGGCCGATGTCCTGACCGCATTTTTTTACTTTATAAAGGATTTTCGCACTCTCGTCCACTTTAACGGGGACATGTTCGATATTCCTTTTGTCACGAAGCGCGCCAAGGCCTTAAAGCTCACCCCCGCCTTTGGCAGCGTGGAAAGCGTCGATATCTTCCGCCGGATCAAGCCCTTTAAGAAGCTCCTTGGTCTGCCGGACATGAAGCAGAAGACCATCGAGCGCTTTCTTAAGATCGGACGCAAGGACCTCTATAACGGCGGCGAGCTCATCGAAGTCTACCTGGACTATCTGAGGACTCACGATCAGGAAGAAAAACATCTTCTTCTCCTCCACAATGAGGACGACTTAAAGGGAATGCCTTCTCTCCTTCCCGTACTCTTCTATCCTGACTTTTTCGCCCAGGATTTCACCCTGGACGCGGTGCGGGAAGCTCCCGGCGAGACAGACCGGCTGATCCTCTCCCTCTCAGGGGACCCGGTGACGATCCTTCCGTCCCCGGTGGCTGCCTCCGTCCCCGCCTACGCTTTCCGGGCAGACAAAGACCGGATGGAGCTTTCCATCCGGGTCTACAAAGGTACATTAAAATATTATTATCCGAACTATAAGGATTACTACTATCTGATCTACGAGGATACCGCGATCCACAAGAGTGTCGGCGAATTTGTCGACAAGGACGCCCGGATCAAGGCGACAAAGGAGACCTGCTACACAAAGAAGGACGGCACCTTTCTCCCCCAGCCCGCAGATATCTGGGTGCCGGAATTCAAGACCTCCTGCAAGGATAAAACAGGATTCTTCGAAGTCCGGAAAGACTGCTTCTCCGATGCGGAAAAGCTGAACCGGTATATAAAAGAGATCTTCTCATTTCTCAAATAAAACACGCTAATCCAGTATCTTCACACATCAGCCCTGCCGCCTGCGTCAGCTGCAGACGGCAGCGGTTATGCTGCAAATCTCATTCAATGCGAAAACATGCTTAGACACATTCCTGCACCGGACGCGAGTGCTTATTTCTAGTAATCCCCGTCCTTAAGAAGCTTCCTGATATACGCAAAAGTCCTTCTCTCGCCCTTCTCCTTCAACATCAGCAGGATCTTATCCAGACATGCCTTCGTCTCCGGATGCATGACGATATATTCCTTATTTCTGGAAAAATATGTGTAGGGCGCCGCGTCCGTGTAGTTCTTTCCCTGGTAGATCTTCGAGGCCGCGATCCGGTCCATGACCATCTCCGCCAGGTAATTCACCGGCATCTTCACGCCGACGATCTTCCAGTGATCCTCCGCTGTGGACACATCGGTCCAGTACTCGAAGTGGTGTTTATTTCTTCCTTTGTGATGAAGCCATGCGGAGGAATATCCTTTTTCTTCCTTCTCCGCCGCGTTGGGACTTCTCGTTCCCTGGTAATACTTCACGCCGGTCTTAAATTCCTCCCAGGAATACTTCGACAGATCGTGGAGCAGCCCCTGTTTAAAAAGTCCAACCTTAAAGCAGCCTTCCATGACCACCAGCTTGTGATGGGTGATGGTCAGGAAGTGATGCCAGGCGTTGTGGAGCAGTCGTTTTTCTTCCTCATTCAATTTAACAGAACTCATATTTTTACTCTCTCGTTGCCCTCTTAAGCATATCTTCCAGCTCATCCACAGAGAACTTATAATGCTTGTTGCAGAACTGGCAGTTGACCTCGATCTCTCTGCCCTCGTTGATCATGTCCTGGATCTCTTTTTTTCCGATGCTGATGATCGCCTTCTCCACTCTGGAGCGGTCACAGTCACAGTGGAACTGTACCGGCATCTTTGATAAGATCTCAAGTCCGAACTCGCCGAGGATGTCTGTCAGGATCTCCTCCGGAGTCTTTCCCGCATTCAGCAGTGCTGTGATGGAAGAAATTCCGGAAAGCTTCGCCTCGATCTTGTCGATGATCTCATCGGAAGCACCCGGAAGAAGCTGGATGATAAAGCCGCCTGCCTGACGGACCGTGTTGTCCTTATTCATTAGAACACCTAGGGCAACGGAGGACGGAACCTGCTCAGATGTGGCAAAATAGTAGGTCAGATCTTCCGCGATCTCACCTGTGACAAGCTGTGTCTGTCCCACATACGGCTCTTTTAAGCCAATATCCTTGATAACGCTCAAAACGCCAAGGTCCAGGGAACCGCCGACATCGAGTTTTCCCTGTGCATTCGGCGGAAGCATTACATCCGGATTGAACGCATATCCTTTCACATCTCCATGGCCGTTGGCTGTGACAAGAAGTCCTCCCAGCGGACCGCTTCCCTCAATTCTAAGTGTTAAAAGGTCCTTCTCCCCTTTTAAGTCAGCGCCCATCATGGCAGCTGCTGTCATGAGACGTCCTAAGGCAGCCGTAGCCACCGGGCTTGTGTTGTGGGCATTCTTTGCGTTCTCCACCATATCTCTTGTCGTTGCAGCAAAGGCGCGGATCTGTCCTTCCGCAGCCGTCGCACGGATCATATAATCGTTCATGCTCTATTTCCTTTCTTTTCCATATTCTCTCGCGATCACATAAATACGTTCGCTGTCCTCCCGCGGCGGATTCTTCGTAAATGCATCGTAGGCGGCAACAAATTCCATTCCCGCTTCGTGGATGGCACTCTTCACCTCTTCCAGGGAATAAGCCCGCTGATAATGTGTCTCATGGTACTTTCGGAAGAGATCCCCATCCTCACGGACAAAGATCGACAGATCATAGATATTGATCTGCTCCTCCTCATCGTACTGGTTGTCCCAGATAAAGCTGGAGTCATCCCGGTCTTCCGCGATCGTGTTGTCTCCCATGATCTCCCGGTATTTGTACTCCGTATTCATGTCGAAGATAAACACTCCGCCCGGATCCAGGTAATTGTTAACCAGGCGGAATACTTCTGTCAGATCCTCCGGCTCTAAAATATAATTCATACAGTCACAGATGGAGACCACCGCCGCCACCGTGCCGTAAAGTTCAAATTCCCGCATATCCTGACAGAGATACAAAATATCTTTTCCGGACTGTTCCTTCTTTTCCAGGGCAAGCTCCAGCATCTCCTCGGAGTTGTCCACGCCGATCATATCATAACCAGCGTCCGCGAGAAGCTCCGTGAGACTTCCCGTTCCACATCCGAGATCGAGAAGAAGTCCCTCCGTAACCCCCTGTTCCTTTAAAAGCCCTGTCAGATATTCACACCATTCTTCATATGGAATATTATCCATGAAAGTGTCATAGACAGCAGCAAAACCTGTATATGCCTGCATTTTATCTCCTTGATCAGCCTCAGTCCGCGTACAATAATGAAAAAGCCACTACCCGCAATAGGTAATGGCTTACGTTTCATCTTATGCGTTGCGGCCGCAGCACTTTTTGTACTTCTTTCCGCTTCCACACGGACACGGATCGTTCGGGTAGATCTTGTGACCCTGACGGCGTACAGTTCCAGAAGCTTTCTGTTTCTTGTAAAGCTCTGTTCTTGTCTCAGCGGAAAGGATCTCAGACCACTGCGGAAGCTCATAGAGCCAGGAAGCCTTAGCTTCTACCATATTGTAGTAAAGCTTTTCCGGATCGATCTCAATCTTAACAACGGTATCCTCTGCCATTGTGTCGATCGGGTTCTCATATCCCTTTAAGCTCTCATTGATTCCATCAAGGAAACCAGTCATAATGAGAACTTCTGTGCCATACTTCTCAGCAAGTTCTTTTACAGTTCCCTCAACAACTTCTGTCGGGTTGGAAAGGATCTTCTCATAGATGCCTTTTTCGATCGTAAAATAGTTTGTCCAGAGTTCTTCTTTCTTTTTATCATCGAGACCATCGCCGTAAGCGAGGCTTCTCCATGTTTCAAGTAATGTTGCCATATCAGTTCCATCCTTTTCGTATACTGTTTCTATTTCTTTTCCGCACCATCCATTTTCAAAAGGGCAGACTGGTACAGAAAACGTCTAATGCACATTATAACATAGGATATTTTTTCTGTAAACAGGAAAATTTTTTGTGCATTGGAAATATTAAATGTGACAGGTCCGGTACGTGTTCTGTACCATTACTGGGCATTCTGCTTCGTAATATACCCCTCATCATCGATCACCGCCTCCGGAGAGATGCTTCTCATGTAATTGATGATCCGCTCCTTCTCCGCTCCTTCCGCCTTCGCCACGCGGCAATTCGACTGCTTCGCCGGAATAAACCGCAGGGATTCCAACCCCTCATCTCCGATCACCGCCTCCACGAGGCAGGAATCGAGCGTCTTTGAGTTGAAGAGATAGTTCCCGAGACTGTACACCACCGGGACATCTCCCTGGTAGCCAATGGGCTGCAGCACATGGGGATGGTCCCCGATGATCAGGTCCGCTCCTGCCGCCGCGATCTGGGGCGCCTGCTCCTGCTGCCAGTGATCCAGCTTATCAGTTCCTTCCGTCCCCCAGTGGATGTATACAATGACAAAATTGCTGTCCGCCTTCGCCGCGGAGATCACCTCCAGAAGTTTATTGATCTCCAGACATCGGAATACCCCCGGAGTTGTCTCCGTTGCCCCTTTGGTGTCCGGCGGAAGTGTCCGCTCGATCTGGGTTGCGGAGACGAAGGTGATCTTCCTTCCGTTTGCGATAAAGGATACCGGTTTCACCGCTTCATCCAGGTTTCGTCCCGCTCCCACATAGGGCATTCCGATGGCTTCCAGGGTGTCCAGGGTGTCTGTCAGGGACACTTCGCCGTAATCATAGGCGTGGTTGTTCGCCAGGGACACGAGATCCGCTCCCATGTCAAAGAGCCAGGTCCGCAACCCCGGACCCGCAGGGACCTTAATTTTCTTCCCCGCCGTGGGCGCTCCGCCCGTCGTATACGGAAATTCGTTGTTTACCATAAAGATATCGGCGCTCCGCATGATGGATAAGAGATCCGCGGAAATTCCACCCTCGATCCCCTGCCCCCTCTTTAAGAGGGATGCCATGATCGCGTAATGGGAGTCGAACAGGATATCTCCCGCAAAGACGATCCGCGTTTTTCCCGTCTCCGCTGTCTCTTTCACGTAGATCTTGTTCGCCGCCATGACTTCCGGGTCCTTTAAGAGGTCCGCGTAAGGATCCGCGGATCCTGTCTCCGCCTCGGAAGATTCCGTCTCATTCTGCTGCAGGACAACATGAGGTTTTTCACCGCCTGTTTTGCTGTCCACGCTCTCCTGTGTAGTATCACTATTCTCCGCAGGCTCAGCCGTTTTCGTCTCCTGACTTACCTCAACCGCAGCCGCCGTCCGCACGGTCCCCGATGCCACACTGCTGCATCCGCTAAGCAGAACGACCGCCAACAGGACCGCTCCGCAAATTACCGCTATTTTTCTTCTCATCATACACTCCCATAAGCAGAATTCCTTTAAATTCCACCATTTTCCCTTTTGTTTTTTCTCCCTAAAGCTTACCAGATTTTTTCCTGTTCCGCAACATTACTATATAGAGAAAAAGGCGGCAAAGCCGCCCATTCGCAGCTCCACCGCCTTTATCCATCCTTTTATCGTAACTATTCAGTACCTTCATAGTTACACGCAAAAATCCATTCCAGATCAGCTTCGCTGATGGGATTTTTGCCCTCCAGCCTATGTTTTCTTACGGTCAGCGCAGCAAGTGCGCAGACCTACTGAACAGTTACCTTTTATCCTAACTTTTATCCTTTACTGCTTCTCAGCCTTTCACCGCAAGACTACCAGCCGTGATCGCCTTTCCAGACTTTCTGTCAAACAGAAGAATGTCCGTTCCCGCGATATCAACACCTGTCTCTTCGCCAAGTTTAAAGGTAACACCGCCGAAGATAACGCCTGTCAGCAGGTACTTTCCGATCCTGAGCTTCACGGTAGATTCCATACCAGTCGGCATTGCACCGTAGATCGTGGATGCGATCGCGCCGTCCCCGGAGAGCTTCAGTGCCTCCGGACGGATCGCCAGGACGAAGTCCTCGTTGGTGATCTCCGGATCTTCCTCCACCGCATAGTCAGACTCGTCGACCTTCGCGATATGGTACTTGAATACCTCATCCTTATTGCTCTTCTCAACGGCCTTCTTATCCTTTAGCATCTCAATCCTCTGAGCTTCCAGATCAGCCGCGTCTTTATCTCTCTTTGCGAACCATGCCGCCATATCGATAGGCTCGTTCGGTCGGAATGTCGCTTCGAGATCATCCAGAATCTTAAATCTGAAACTTCCATCAGCCTGTTCTTTTCCCTTCGCCTCCACAAAGTTGATGGACGGATTTCCGACGAAGTCCGCTACGAAAAGGTTTGCCGGCCTGTTATATACATCAAGCGGAGCATCATACTGCTGAAGCACACCGTTGTTGATCAGACAGATCTTTGTCGCCAATGTCATGGCCTCCATCTGGTCATGGGTGACATACACAAAGGTACTTCCCGTCTCAACATGAAGTCTCTGCAGCTCATATCTCATCTCGAGACGGAGCTTCGCATCAAGGTTTGACAGCGGCTCATCCATGAAGAGAACTGCCGGTTCCGGTGCCAGGGTTCTCGCGATGGCAACACGCTGCTGCTGACCGCCGGAGAGCTCTGCCGGGTAACGGTTCATGAACATGCCGATCTTGACGATCCTGGAAACTCTGCGGACGGATTTATCGATCTCTTCCTTCGTGAGTTTTCTGTCTTCTGTCAGAACTTTTCCTCCGGATACGATGGCACATTCCTCATTTAAGGACTGCCCCTTTGACTCATAGGACTTCTTGATTCCGTCAAGCTTCTTTGTCAGCTCCTCCGCCTTCGCCTTTGCGGCTGCGTCCGGATCTGCCGCGTCCTGAATCCCGTATCCGTAGAGGATCTTCGCGGTATAAATAGAGAGGATGAATGCGTCGATAAATTTCAGATAGATTTTATCCGTGTCGAGCTTACCTCTCTTATCGCGGCACTCTTCCACTAACTCTTTGATCTTCTTTCCGCTCTTCAGCGCCCGGATCAGCTCCCCCGTCGTCATGGCATCAAAATCGTATTTCGGAAGTTCTTCCTTGATATTGCTTAAACCAAAAGAAATATTCTGGTAAACGGTCATGTTCGGCCACAGCGCGTAGTTCTGGAACAGGAATCCGACCTTACGCTTATTGGCCGGAATGTTGATTCCCGCCTCACTGTCAAACACAACCTTATCTCCGATCTTGATCTGACCAGTGGTCGGGGTCTCGAGCCCCGCGATCATGCGGAGGATCGTTGTTTTTCCGCATCCGGACGGTCCGAGCAGTGTGATAAAGGAGTTATCCGAGATGTCAAGATCCAGATGATCGACTCCGAAGAATTTTCCCCAGCGTTTTGTTATATTTCTCAATGTGATTTCCGGCATATTAATTTCCTCCTATTCCATCGTCAAGGCTTGCACCTGTCAGCTTATTGACTAACGTATTGAAGATCAGGATCGTAACGATCAGGATCAGGTTGATCGCGCTCGAGAACGCGTACAGACCCATTTCATCGAAATAGTCCAGCGTCGTCGAGAGGATGAAGCCCTGCGTACATAAGAGCAGGAACAGTGACAGTTCACGGAGACATGTCATAAACGGAAGCATGTATCCACTGATGATCGCGGATTTCTGGATCGGAATAATGATCCGGAACATTCTCTTCGTCCATGGAATGTCCTGTATGATCGCCGCTTCCTCGATCTCATTGCTGATCTGCAGCATGGAGTTTAACGCACTCCGGCTCGCAAACGGAATGTACTTGATCGTACCTGCGATGATCAGCAGCGTATATGTATTGAAGAGGTTGATCTTCTCGTTGGAGAACAGGATGAAGAATGCAGCACCGACAGCGATGGAGGGCATCAGATACGGAAGGAAGGCCACGCCGTTTACATAGCTTGCCCAGCGGCTTCTGCGGTTCTTCGCAACCGCGTATCCGATCAGGGTACCGATGGTACCTGCGATCAGCGCACAGCAGACAGCAACTAAAAGTGTACCGGCAAACGCGTGCCAGATCGTACTGTTATAGAGGATACCGTGCTGTCCGTACATACCGTTCTCGGTGATATTCTCTTTCGTGATCCACCATTTCGTGGTCAGGTTGCTTAAGTCTTTCGTGTAGAGGAAGCTGTAGTCGCCCGGGTTCGGGAGGAACGTCTCAAGGGCGAAGGAAAAGATCGGGAAGATACTTGTGAAGAAGGTCAGAATGATCATCATAACTGCAATCGCGTATTTTCCGACTTTTCCAAGGTTCATCTTCGATAACTGACCGGATTTGCCGGTGACGGTCGTATAGTTCTTCCGGCTCTTTAAGCTCACCTGATTCATCGTGAGGATCGCCACACCGAAGATCATCATGATGATGGCTAAAATACTCGCCTCACCGGTGTACTTGGAGTTTAAGGAAATGTACTTCGTGGAAAGGGTGGTAAGTCCAAGATAATGCGGTACCGGGTAGCTTCCCATGGCGCTTCCGAATACGAGAAGGATCGTCGAGAGGATCGCCGGTTTTACCATCGGAAGCGTAATGCGAAACATCGTCTTCCATTTCGGTGTATCGAGGATCGTTGCCGCTTCTTCCAGATTTGCGTCCATATTCCGGAAAATTCCGCCGATCAGGATGTAAGCGAATGGCGCGTAGTGAAGTCCCAGAACCACAGAGCTCGGGAATAATCCCAGACACCACCATTTCGGCATGCAGATGCCGGCAAGGGATGCAAGGAGTCCGTTGGATGTACCAACGACTGCGTTGCTGTTAAATACGTTCTGCCATACAACCGCTAACGTCCACTGCGGCATGATGTACGGGAAAATAAAGATGGAGCTTAAATACTTTTTGAATTTCAGGTTCGTTCTTGTTACCAGAAACGCAAAGGTTCCGCCGTAGAGGATAGAGATCGTACAGGTAAAGACTGCTAAGAGGATCGTATTCCACAACGGCTTCCAGAGGTTTGTCTTCGCCAGACGGCTTGTAAAGAGGTCCACATAGTTGATCAGCGTGTAACCGGACGCCTTTCCGGCGAGATGGGCGTCAATGGTTCCCGGATGGATCGTGATCGTATCTTTTACGATGGCGATGATCGGCGCAACAGTGGAGAACGTCAGTACGATGCCGAACAGGAGAAGGATGATGTTCTGCGGTTTTGAAAAATATGTTTTTACACGATTGTATCTGTTCACAGAATTGTCCGCTCCTTTCATTTAAAACATGGATGCCGTTTTTCTCTCACGGCAGATGCCATATGTAACATGAGGGCGCCGCACACATGTACGGCACCCTCGAACTATCTTGTTTCATGCAACTGTTCAATAGGTCTGCGCATTCACTGCGCGGACCGTAAGAACGCGTCGCGCAGTAGGCAAAAATCCCATTGACGAAGTCAATTTGGAATGGATTTTTGCATGTAACTGTGAAGGCACTGAGCAGTTACAGTTTCATTTACTTTGCAGAGTCGCTGTACTTCGTGAGAAGCTCGATCCAGCTGCCGACTGTAAAGGAAACAGATGCACAGTAGTCCGGATCTTCCAGAACTAATTCGCCGTCTGTTGTCCACCAGTCATATCCACGGTCGTCCTTGCACGGGAACTGGTCTTCGCCGGCCTCGTTGTAGCCGCCCTTGCTGTGCTGGTAAGTTTCCTCGATCGCTGCAGCAACTTCCGGGTTAGCGGAGTAGCCGCCCATATCTTTGCCCCATGCGGAGAAGCCGTCCTCTGTACATGTCATGTACTGGATGAATGCGCATGCGGTCCACGGAAGCGGGCTGTTGTTTGTAACGAAGAGATAATGGCAGTAACCGTAACCACCGATGCCTTTGTAGCCGTCCTGATAAGCGGCAACCTTAATGTTATTTAAGGAAACGCCTGCGGACTCTTCTACGGAACGAAGTTTGGAATAAACTAATAATCCGGCCTGATCTGTTGCGGAATCCGTAACAAGTGTGTTGCAGATCGGACCATCATCTGTCTGCTCATTGTAGTTCTCAACCCAGAGCTTGATCCATGCGAGGGCATATGCGCCGTTCTCGCCAAGTCCAAGATCCTCAGCATCTGTTGCCATCTCGTCGATAACCGGTTTGAAGTATGCCTTCTTTGTGTCATCGAGAGCATCGTAAGCATCCTTTAACCATCCTGCATACTTATCTTCTGTCAGCATGTATAAGAAGTTCTTTCCAACGATCTCGGAATCGATATCCATGTATAACGGATGAACGCCCTCTGCTACGAAATCCCAGCAGTTCTTATATTCAGCGCTTCCTGTGCTGTTATACATAAATACTTTGTTTAATGTCTGTAACGGAAGGAATCCTTTATATGCGTCCGGTGTTGTTCCGTTTGCCTCTGCCCACTCTTTCGGGATGTAGGTCTTTAAGATTCCCGGCTGAACCATCTTTGACTCGATCTGGTTGCCATCCTGGATCAGGGTCATCGCGAAGGTTCCTTCTGTCTTTAAGGAGTCTGCGGTCAGCTGCTCAAAGATCTTATTGTTCTTCGGCTGCTGCCACTCATATTCCATTTTGTAGGACGGATCGATGGACTGCAGGTATTCGATGAATAACGGCAGCGCGCTCTTTCCGCGGCTGGAGTTACCAACACCATAGAAGGTCTTTCCGTTGGACTCTTCGATGGCTTTCTTCGCTAATTCTTCCATGGACATTCCTTCTGCTTCCTTGATGATCTTTTCTACATCAGAAAGATTGGAATCGTCTGTGGACGCAGCTTCTGTTGCCGCCTCGCTTGCCGCCGCTGTGGTCTCACCGCCGGCTGCTACTGTCGTAGCTGTCGTTCCGCCACCGCCGCCGCATCCCGCGAGGGACATCGCTGCCATGGAAACTGCAAGTGCCAATGACAAAGTACGTTTTCTCATAAAACTTTTCCTCCTTCATTTACTGGGTCATCTTGTTTCTCTCACGACTCATTTTGTACTTTTATTATACCGGCGCGCAGAAATTTTTAACAGTGGACAAAACTGCGATAGTTTGTGGAATCCTGTGAATCTGTATAATTTTATTCCATATTTCTGATATTTTTGTGCAGTTTCGACATATGTTTTTCTATGGCAGAATTGGAAGCACGGGCATTTTGCTGTATATTTATTTGAGCATCATTCGTCCTCACTCATCTTTCACCCATCATGCTGATCTGCAGGATCCCGTCAGGTCCGGACACCGGAGTTCAAAACCGTCCGCATTTTTCTTAT
>OBXM01000992.1_pt1 | contig 20728 bp, 10 predicted proteins | sample 1538141 | NCBI WGS metagenome assembly OBXM01 (sample SAMEA2580153, study PRJEB22360) | human gut metagenome | biome: human gut; feature: human-associated habitat; material: faeces | place: Denmark | collected 2008/2010 | reverse complement strand
AACAGCCTGATGCCCTTCGCTACGACCGCCAGACTATTTTTGGCCTTGTCCGTGAACGCCCGATCGACATTCACAAAGACCCTGTGGCACTGAACAAATACATTACTGAATACCTGACTACAAAGGGCGTGTTTGAAGATGAAGGAACAAATCAGAGCGCAACTGATACTCTCTCATCGCCAGTACCAGAAACTGATGCAGTGGAAACGGCAATTCCGGACAACGAAAAAACCGAATGCAAAGTGGAAATCGAACCATCTGTAGAGCGTGAGGGGCCGTTCTACTTCCTCTTCACCGACAAGGATGGCGAAAAATACGGTCGCGCAAACAAACTTTCTGGTCTGGATAAGGCGCTGGCTGCCGGGGCTACTGAAATCACGAAAGAAGAATATTTCGCCCGCAAAAACGGTACATACTCAGGTTCACAACAAAATACTGGTGCATCTGACACGACCGCACAACCAGAGCCGGTAAAAGTTACAGCTGACGAAGTAAGCAAAATTATGCAGGCAGCCAATATCAGCCAGCCTGACGCCGATAAGTTGCTTGCGGCCTCTCGCGGTGAATTTGTTGCAGGGATTAGCGATCCGAATGATCCGAAATGGGTGAAGGGGATTGAAACCCGCGATTCTGTGAACCAGAACCAGCAAGAAACGGAACAGAACGACCAGAAAGCGGAACAAAACAGCCCAAATACGCAACAAAACGAGCCAGAAACGAAACAACCTGAGCCAGTAGCGCAACAGGAACCAGAAAAAGTCTGCACCGCCTGCGGTCAGACCAGCGGCGGCAACTGCCCTGATTGTGGCTCAGTAATGGGTGACGCAACATACCAGGAAACATTCAATGGAGAAAATCAGGCTGAATCTCAGGAAAAAAATCCGGAGGAAACGGAAGGCACTGAGCATCCGCACAAGGAGAACACTGGCGGCGCTCAGGACCACGCCAGCGATAATAAAACTGGCGAAACAGAAAATTCCTTAATTAAGATGAACGGTCATCGTGAAATCACATCCACCAGCAGAGTATGGAATCACCTGTCAGTCGACCTTGAAACAATGGGAGCCAACACCAATGCACCCATAGTAGTTATTGGTGCGGTTTTCTTCGACCCGGAAACAGGGGAAATCGGGCCGGTATTTTATATCGTTATCAGCCTGACTGACGCAATGAATACAGGGGCTGTTCCTGATGGTGGCACCATCGAATGGTGGCTGAAGCAGTCCAGCGAAGCCAGAGCTGCCATTTTAACTGACCAGGTAAAAATGAAAGATGCCCTTTTGCGTTTTCGGGAATTCGTCAATGAACACTCTGATGAAAAATTCGTTCAGGTGTGGGGTAATGGCGCAACGTTCGATAACGCAATTTTGCGCACCTCATACGAACGTCTGGACATCCCCTGTCCGTGGCATTACAGCAACGATCGTGATGTACGCACAATCGTTGAGATGGGGAAAATCACAGACTTCAATGCCAGAAGCGTAATTCCATTCGAAGGCGTGCGCCATAATGCTCTGGATGACGCTCTTCACCAGGCAAAATACGTAACAGCCACTATACAAAAACTGATCCCGAATCAGGCTGATTTTTAATGTTCAACCCTGATCGCCGCTAACCGCATATAGTTAGCGGCGGTTATGAGATATAGCTATGAGCAGCTTATTTTTAACCGAAGATGAATTGCTAATATTAACGGGCTGCAAATATGCAAGCCACCAGCGAAAATGGTTAATGGAAAACGGGCTTCCGTTCTATACCAATCGTAGTGGCAAACCGATTGTCAGCCGGGATCTATTTACCTGCAATAAAACTTTACCACCACGCGAGGTAGAGCCGAATTTTGGTGCGATCTGATGGGAAGACGAAGGAAAAATCCTGAACACGAAAAATTACCTCCAAATGTATACCCAAATAAATATAGTTATGTATGGAAACCAACATCCAGAGAATCTGTAACACTAACCGCCATCAAGGATGGTTTAGCTGCTTTATGGAAAAAGTATGAGGAAACTGTAAATAATCGCGATCGTGCAATGACATTCGGTCGCTTGTGGGAAAAATTCCTCGCCAGCGCCTGTTACAGTGATCTTAGTCCAAGAACACAAAAAGATTATCTGCAACATCAAAAAAAGTTGCTTGCCGTATTCGGTAAGGTACCAGCGGATTCCATAAAACCAGAACACATCCGTCGATACATGGACAAAAGAGGGGAACAGAGTAAAACGCAAGCCAACCATGAAAAAAGCAGTATGTCCCGTGTTTACAGTTGGGGGTATGAGCGAGGGTACGTGAAGGCTAACCCATGTGCAGGTGTAAGTAAATTCAAGGCCAAAAACCGCGAACGATATGTAACCGACAAAGAATACCAGGCAGTATTAAGCGTGGCACCCCTTCCTGTTTTTATCGCAATGGAAATTGCCTATCTGTGTGCAGCGAGGGTTTCCGATGTGTTATCGCTGAAATGGGAGCAGATTGGAAACGACGGGATCTTTATCCAGCAAGGGAAAACAGGGAAAAAACAGATAAAAGCATGGAGTCCACGATTACAGGCAGCGGTCGAAAAAGCAAAACAGTTACCAAAATCCGCCTATGTGATCAGCAATCAATACGGCAACCGATATATGTACAAAGGCTTTAACGAAATGTGGGTAGAAGCAAGAAATCGCGCAGGCAAAGTTTCAGGTATTTTAACCGACTTCACCTTTCATGATCTGAAGGCGAAAGGAATTTCAGACTATGAAGGAAGCAGCCGGGATAAGCAACTTTTCTCTGGTCACAAAACCGAAGGGCAAGTGCTAATCTATGACCGGAAGGTTAAAGTTTCACCAACACTTGATGTCCCGTTACCTGAAAATATTCCAAGAAAATATTCCAAGTAATTCCAAGTGTGATTTTTGTCACTGACTTAATGATGTATAAGTGATTGAATTTTGGCGGAGAGAGGGGGATTTGAACCCCCGGTGGAGTTGCCCCCACTCCGGTTTTCGAGACCGGTCCGTTCAGCCGCTCCGGCATCTCTCCGTTCAGATGGTTGCCATGATGCCAGGAAATTTGGCATTTTAACAGTCCCTGTCCGTGCAATTTTGTTCAAGTGACGAGTTTGCGAGCAAAACGATGATTAAGTGGCCCTGGAAAGTACAAGAATCAGCACATCAAACTGCCCTTCCCTGGCAGGAAGCACTATCGATCCCCCTTTTAACGTGTCTGACGGAACAGGAACAAAGCAAATTAGTCACTCTTGCCGAACGTTTTTTACAGCAAAAACGGCTTGTTCCTTTACAGGGCTTTGAGCTGAATTCATTAAGAAGCTGCCGGATAGCACTTCTATTTTGCCTGCCCGTTCTGGAGTTAGGACTGGAATGGCTGGATAGTTTTCATGAAGTCTTAATTTATCCTGCGCCATTTGTGGTCGATGATGAATGGGAAGACGATATCGGTCTGGTGCATAACCAACGTATTGTTCAGTCAGGTCAGAGCTGGCAGCAAGGGCCTATCGTTTTGAACTGGTTGGATATACAAGATTCTTTTGATGCTTCTGGTTTTAACCTGATTATTCATGAAGTCGCTCATAAGCTGGACACCCGTAACGGCGATCGCGCCAGCGGAGTTCCCTTTATTCCGTTGCGTGAGGTTGCTGGCTGGGAACACGATCTTCATGCTGCAATGAACAACATTCAGGAAGAAATCGAATTGGTTGGCGAGAATGCGGCGAGCATCGATGCTTATGCTGCCAGTGATCCTGCTGAATGTTTTGCCGTACTTTCTGAATATTTCTTTAGCGCCCCAGAACTTTTTGCTCCTCGTTTCCCTTCATTGTGGCAACGTTTCTGCCAATTTTATCAACAAGATCCTTTGCAGAGACTGCATCACGCTAATGATACAGACTCGTTTTCGGCGACGAATGTTCATTAATTAACAACTTTGCAGATTAATTAACCAATTGAAATGGCTTATGAAATTTAGTGTTGACAGACAAGGTACCGCTAAGTAATATGCGCCCCGTTCTCACGATTCCTCTGTAGTTCAGTCGGTAGAACGGCGGACTGTTAATCCGTATGTCACTGGTTCGAGTCCAGTCAGAGGAGCCAATTTTCTGTTTTCTTGCATCCTTGCGAATCTTTATCTGATGTTGATTCAACAGGTTAGTGTGAAAACTCTTCTCGGTGCATTTTGATTTTACCCTACGCATCGGGAAAAATTGGTGGTCAAATCTGGGGTCAGGTTAGTTCGATAATGGAGTGACCCCCATATATCCCTTACCGACGCAAAAATCCGCACCCTCAAGCCTTCTGATAAACCCTTTAAAGTCTTCGATTCTCACGGTCTGTATCTGCGGGTCAAGCCGGGTGGCTCCCGCCACTGGTATCTCAAATACCGTATTAGCGGTAAAGAATCCCGCATTGCGCTGGGTGCCTATCCAGCCATCTCCCTGTCTGATGCGCGACAGCAACGTGAAGGTATCCGTAAAATGCTGGCGCTGAATATCAACCCGGTACAGCAGCGGGCTGCTGTACGTGGCTCACGAACACCGGAGAAAGTTTTTAAAAACGTGGCGCTGGCGTGGCATAAAAGTAACAGGAAATGGTCGCAGAACACCGCCGACCGTCTGCTTGCCAGCCTGAACAATCACATCTTTCCGGTCATCGGGAACCTACCTGTATCAGAACTTAAACCCCGTCATTTCATTGACCTGCAGAAAGGGATCGAGGAAAAAGGTCTGCTGGAGGTTGCGTCCCGCACACGGCAGCACCTGAGTAACATAATACGCCATGCGGTCCATCAGGAGTTAATCGATACGAACCCTGCAGCAAACCTTGGCGGCGTGACCACACCTCCTGTCAGACGGCACTATCCTGCCCTGCCGCTGGAGCGGCTGCCTGAACTGCTTGAACGTATTGGGGCATATCATCAGGGCCGTGAACTGACCCGGCATGCCGTTCTGCTGATGCTGCATGTGTTCATTCGCTCCAGTGAACTGCGTTTCGCCCGCTGGTCAGAGATTGATTTCACAAACCGAGTCTGGACGATACCCGCGACGCGAGAACCCATTATTGGCGTGCATTATTCCGGCCGCGGGGCAAAAATGCGAATGCCGCATATCGTCCCCCTCTCAGAACAGTCCATCGCCATTCTGAAACAGATTAAGGATATCACCGGTAATAATGAACTGATCTTCCCCGGCGACCATAACCCGTATAAGCCAATGTGTGAAAACACGGTCAATAAGGCACTGCGGGTGATGGGTTACGACACGAAAAAGGATATCTGCGGTCACGGCTTCCGGGCAATGGCATGCAGTGCGCTGATGGAATCGGGTTTATGGGCAAAGGACGCAGTAGAACGCCAGATGAGTCATCAGGAGCGCAATACCGTGCGCATGGCTTATATTCATAAGGCAGAGCACCTGGAAGCCCGCAAAGCGATGATGTAGTGGTGGTCGGATTATCTGGAAGCATGCCGAGAATCTTATGCACCGCCTTATACAATTGGTAAAAATAAGTTTATCCCATAGTATACTAACGAATCCCACACTCTGGCAAATTACCACCACCTCCACAGGAGGTGGTTCTATATAGACTTTTATCAACTTCATGACGAAAAACACCTATTTTATCCCAAAAGAAGACAATAGAGTCACAGAGGAATCAAAGAGCGACTCAATTGTCTTTGGACAGTCTGGTTGTGAGGTTAGAAAACAGTTACTCCTACACCATTAAATAGGGCGCAATGCTCGCTAATTTCTCCCGGGTTTCTGTCAGTTCGCGTTCCGGCGTAGATTGCGCGATGATTCCCGCCCCCGCCTGTATCCAGCAGCGCTGGCTATCCTGAAATACGGAACGCAGAACTAGCGCCGCATCAAAGCGCGTATCGTCCAGCAGCAGGATTGCGCCGGAATAAAGCTCTCGCGGCGTCTTCTCAATTTGCATAATCGCGTTCAGAGCAGCATTTTTAGGGATACCTGAGGCGGTAATCGACGGAAACAGCACGGTAAACGCATCCCAGGCATCCTTGTTTTCCGCAAGCTGACCGCTCACGCCAGACCCCAGATGCTGAACGCTGCCGCGCTGGCGAACCGACATTAAATCTTCAACCACCACGCTGCCCGGCTGGCAAACAGCCTCCAGTTCAGCAATAGCTTCTTTGACAGAAAGGATATGCTCAAGCACCTCTTTACTGTCGTGCAGCAGTTCTGCCTCTTTCGCCTTATTATGCTCCGGGTTTCCCATGCGATCGCGGGTGCCCGCAAGCGGTTCAGTGACCACTTTATTGCCCGTCACTGACATCACCAGTTCCGGGCTAAAGCCCAGCGCTTCGCGTCCTTCCTGACGGAACATAAACGAGCGCACAGGCGTGTTTGCCTGCCGCCCGTATAACAGCGTGGCGGGCATATCAATCCGCGATGGCAGGGGAATGGCGCGCGAGACAATCACTTTGACATACTCGCCACGGCGGATCTCCGCAACGGCGCGCGCAACCTGTTGTTTATATGCCTCACCATTGAGGGCGGTATCCACCGCCAGTGGTGCGTTCTGCGTCGTTGTACCGGCCTCTTTTACCCACTCGCACAAACGTCGGCACCCGTCGGCGGAGTCCGCATAAACGGTGACATTTCCCTTTTCAAAAATAAGTTCTTCACGGGGAACGGTTAACGTCAGCAGCGGCCACTCCCCGGCGTTAAAGGCAATCCCCCGCGCATGCGCCGCAAAGTTGAACCCAACCTGTCCATATACCCGACGTCCTTTCACCTGAGGATGCGCCATAAAACGACGCGCGCAGTCGGCAATGGAATCCACCGCCCATTTTTGCTCCCCAGCATCATCAATAAATGTCGCCTGCGTTCCGTCGGCATTAATGTGCAGCCGTGCCTGGCACCCTTTGCCTAAATACCAACAGGGTTGACGCTCATAGACATAACACTCTTCTTCTGCGAACTGGCGTAAAACGCCAGAAATCGTCGGTAGCCATTGTTCCTCTGGTAACGCCAGATGTAGAAACTCACTGATTTTCATCCCTTACCTCTCTGTGTTATTCCCGGATCAATCAATTGCGCTTGTCATCAGTTCTCTTGCCGAATGCAGCCGGATATAAGCAACCCACGCCGCCAGCAACGTGAATGCCCCGGCAAACAGGAAGCAGGCCGCATAGCCAAAATGTTGAGCAACAACGCCACCGATAACGCCAGCCAGAATGGCGATTGCCGCGTCAGTACATTGAAAGAGGGTGAAGTCGACACCGGCCTGCAAAGGCGATGAAAGCGACATCAGCGTGGCGTAAAGACAGACCAGCGCGCAGGCCAGCGAAATGGACTGGACAATGACCAGACACTGGAGAATCTGCAGCAGCAGATGACCCGGCGCCATCATGAGCGTCATCACCACCGCCAGCAGCGCGATCCCCTGGACGCCATAAGCCGTCAACAGCGCTCTGCCGGGTGAGGTGTATTTCATCAGCAATCCGCCGGCCAGCGTTCCTGCTATGCCCGCTGCAATATTGCCGCCGCTGAACAGCGCGCCCAATGCGGACATGCTCAACCCATGATCCAACAACAGCGGTGCCAGAAGAGGCAGCACAAACCGCATGCCTGAATTCAGCATCAATACCAGCAGTAAGCCCAGGCGCGCCTGCTTCCTCCTTAGCGCATAACCTAACGCCGGAACATGCGGGATAGTCGCTGTTCGCGTCGGCTCCGTAATGCGCCACAGCGGGAGTGACAGCGCCATAATCAGCACCGCCATCATCAGCATGGCGACAGGCCAGCCGGATGCCGCCGACAGCATCAGGAACACCCCGCCGCCGCACATCATTCCCAGATAGCTGCCGCCGACCTGCACGCTGTTTCCCCAGCCGTAACCCGTGCGGGTCAGTTGATCGACACAAAAGCCGTCGCTGGCGATATCAATGGTGGAGGCGACCGTGCCTGCCACCATAAACAGAACAAATAACGCGACGATTTGCGTATCGGGGAATCCCCCTTCTCGCCCAAACCAGCCAATCGCTGCGGCAATAGTCAGGATCGCCGCTAGCGCGACCTGACCACGCAGGATTAACATGCGGGAACGGCGTTCCTGGCTACCGGGCGGAAGCCGCCAGCGCTCGATCCACGGCGCCCAAATAAACTTCAGCGCCCAGGGCAGCATAAACAGGGTTGTCGCACCGGCAAGCGCCAGCGAACCGCCAGCAGCGCGCACCAGCGCGGGTAAGGACTGCATAGACAGCGCCGATACCAGACTCTGCGTCACATAGACGCCGGCAATAGCAAAAATCACCCGCCCGGTCGTCAACGTCAGAGGTTTCACATTCGACTGAACATCACTCATGCACCCACTCTCCAGACGCGGAACCCCCGTCGTCGCGCCACACGCGCGCGGCCATTTGCGCCTGCCACAGCGCCTGATAACGTCCATGATGTGAGAGCAATTGCGCATGAGTACCCTGCTCAACCACCTGTCCCTCTTCCATCACCAGAATGTTTCCGGCCCCGGCGATGGTGGATAAACGGTGAGCGATGATAATCACCGTCCGGTTGTGAACCAGGTTATCGATCGCTTTTTGCACCGCCAGCTCGCTTTCAATATCCAGCGCGGCAGTCGGTTCATCGAGAATGACGACCGGCGCGTTTTTCAATAACGCTCTGGCAATGGAAATCCGCTGGCGCTCGCCGCCCGATAGCTGGCCGCCCATCTCTCCCATTGGCGTCAGCCAGCCTTGCGGAAGACGGGAAATAAACTCAAGGCACTGCGCCGCGCGGGCGGCCTCTTCTACCTCCTGCCGCGTCGCCTGTGGGCGCGCGATACGGATATTCGCCAGCAGCGTGTCATCAAACAGCCAGACATCCTGGAAAACAACAGAAATCAGGCTATTGAGCTGTTCCGGCGTCAGGCGGCGAATATCGACGCCGCCAATAGAAATCTGCCCTTGCTGCGGATCGGCATAGCGCATTAACAGTTTGGTGACCGTAGTTTTGCCTGCGCCGGAGGCACCCACCAGCGCGCTCATACTGGCTGCCGGGAACGTCAAAGAAACATGATTAAGCGCGTGGCCGTCACCTTCTTCGTAGCGATAGCTGACGTTGTCAAAGCGGATATCGTAACGTTCCGGCATCTCGCTTTGCTCTGCGACGGGAAGCGGTGCTATCGCCATAAACTGCTCAATCCGTTGCAGGGCGCTGGCGATCAGTTCCACAACCGAGGTGTAGCTGATAAACATCGCCATCGGTTCTGCGAAGCGCATAATCATCGCGACGGCGGCAATCAAAAAGGCGAGGTTCAGAGTGCCCGTCACTACCCAGACGATCCCGGATAACACCACCACCTGTAGGCCCAACTCCACGACGCTGGCGATCAGCATCGTTGCGCCAGCGCCCTGACGGTGAGTGCGGGTCTGTAAGTTTTCCAGCGCATTGAAATGCGCCAGCAGCGCCCGGCTTTTATCGGCATCGCTGCCGCAGGTGCGCAATACCATCATCCCCTGAGCAAATTCAACGATATCGCCGCTCAGACGCTGGTGCGCTTCCCCCAGCGTCTGCATTTGTCGCCGCATCGCCGGGCGGCGCCAGTAATAAAACGGCACCAGCAGAGGGAAGATCAGCAACATCACCAGCCCCAGCCGCCAGTCTATCCACAATGTCGCCAGCGACGCCGTCAGCGGCGTGACAATGGTGAGCAGCAAAATATTGGCTATCGCAATAACATAATTGAGGTTTTCATCCACGCTGCCCAGCAGCAAGGCGTTCATTTCACCCGCCCTGCCGCGCTGGAGCTTCTCCAGCGGCACGCGGCGTAACTGCTCGCCAAGTCGCAGGCGCAACTCATGGGTAGCCTGCGCCAGATGACCACGGTATTCAAAGCCCAGGCCATACCAGCGTAGCACCAGCGTCACAATTGCGGCGACGCTGAAGGCCATAGCCCAGTTAAGAAGTTGCGGCGCGTCTCCCCGTAACAGCGCATCAATGATCGGATAAAGACAGGCAAAGGCGATCCCCTGCATGAATGCCGCCAGCAACAGCGCCAGCATACTGCGTCGCAGCATCCTGGCCTGACTGCCAACGCTGGAGATAAGCTGGCGCCAGATGACGCGCCAGGCCAGGTTATCCGCAGGATTATTGTCTTTCATTTTCCACCACCTCTTCCTGTGTTCCACCCGGCACCCAATGCTGCGCCTGCTGATAGTGTTGCCAGAGCCGTTGATACAGGCCGCCCTGCGCCAACAGTTGCGTATGGTTCCCCATTTCCCTGAGTTGTCCGTCGGAAAACAGCAATATCACATCGGCCTGAGTCACCATTGAGAGACGATGCGCGACCATGATGACCGTCCGGCCACGCATGGCCGCCGCGAGCGCCTTGATAAGCGCCGCTTCGTTTTCCGGGTCAGCAAACGCCGTCGCCTCATCGAGCACCAGGATGGGGCGATCCTGCAAAAGCGCCCGGGCGATAGTAATGCGCTGCCGCTGGCCGCCGGAGAGAAATACCCCACGTTCCCCGACTCGAGTGTTGTAACCTTCTGGCAGAGCGCTAATAAAATCATGGGCCTGCGCCACTCTGGCCGCCGCTATAACCGCCTCCAGCGGCGTATCCGGCGCGCCCAGACGAATGTTATTGGCTATCGTGTCGGCAAAAAGGAAGTTGTCCTGAAACACAAACGAGAGTTGCTTCATCAGGGTGTCCGTCTGCATATCACGCAGATCCACGCCGCCAATACGGATATGGCCTTTGTCCGGGTCGGCGTAACGCAGCAGCAAGCGCGCCACGGTGCTTTTTCCGGCGCCGCTTGGCCCGACCAGCGCCACAATTTGCCCGGCAGGCACATGAAAGCTCACCTCCTGCAACGCGGCGCCAGTACGCGCTTGCGGATAATGAAAGCTCACCTGCTCAAAGGTAATGCTCGCCTCTTGCGGCTGCTGGTCAGACTGCGGCAGCGATAACTCCGGCATCGCGAGAACCTGATAAATACGCTGAATGCTTAAACGCGTTTGCGCGACCAGGTTATTGAGCATCATCATTGGCATTACGGCTTCGGCCATTCCGCTGCCCAGCAGTAAAACGGCCACCCACGCGATAAAATCGAAACTGCCATAGTGCAACAGGCCGTATCCCGACCAGATCAGGACAAACAGGGTCGGGAGAGGATTCAGAATCGAGAAGGAAAAACGCGCTGAAAAACCGGCTTTGCGATACCAGGTTTTGAGCACATCGACCCACTCTTCAAGGGCGCGTTGATAGCGCAAAAAACTGGTGCTGCCGCTATCAAACGTTCTCACCACGGGCATGGCCTGCACGAACTCAATAACCGCCGCGCTAACCTGCTCGCGCGCCTTATGATAACGCTGAGCCATATTTTCCGAACGCTGGCGGGCGAGCACGAGAACAACCGATCCAAACGCCAGTACCCCCAGCGTCGCGATTGCCAGCCGCCAGTCCAGCCAGAACAAGATAACGATTGTCGCCAGCGGCATGATGATCGCGCGGGCATAGAGCGGCGTGCTGTCGGCCACAAAAATATGTAACGACTTCACGTCATCCAGCATCACTTTCGCCACTGACCCGCTGCCCATTTGCTGTAACACGCCAGGCGGAAGCTGCAATGCTTTACGGGCTAACCTGCTGCGCAGAATGTTCTCCAGATGAAAAGCCGCGTAATGAGAGGTGTTGAACGCCTGTAAGCGCAGAACAAAAGTTAAGACCACGCAGCCGATCACGCCGCCCAGCGGCCAGGCCGGAATAGCGTCAGGCGTCGCGCGAATGTCACGCAGGCTCCACGCCAGAAAAAGGAGCGCCCCCAGGCTGGTTAATGCCGCCAGCCCCGCCAGCGCCATAGCTAAAATAACCTTCCTGCGAACCGGTGTAATCACCTGCCAGAGAGGAAATCGGGACAGCGATTCAGTATTGGATGATTGAGATGACATGGGAGTAACTGAATTTCCTGATGAATTTTTACGGACGCCAAAAACGACAATTCAGGGTGGCGTTCTGAGAATTAATGTGAATAATAACCATTATCAATAACTCATCTACCCCATTCGGTTCTATTTATACCCGCATTGGTCTAAGCCACAGGGAGATAACCAGGTCATGACGGAGTCACCGCAAACGCAATCTGAAATCTCTATTCACCAGTTGGTGGTCGGGAAACCTGCAAACGATGGCAATATTCCTGCTCAGTGTGAACTGCTGCGCTGTTCGTTGCAGGAAGGTATGGATATTTTGCTCTGGAGGGGCCATTTTGCGCGGCCAGAGACGTTGCAGCTACACGACGATCTGGGCAGGATTAACTTCTCGTGCATCCTGGAAGGCACATCGCGCTTTGCGATTCAGGGACTCCGGCGCCACACCGACTGGGAGCTTGCGCGCAATCGCCATTACATTACCCATACGCCAGACTGTCGCGGCAGCGCCTCCTATTGTGGCCGATTCGAGAGCATTACCCTCTCCTTCAGCCCTGAAACCCTCGCGCTGTGGGTGCCGGATATTAGCGCGGTCATTAAGAATAAGATCGACTCCCACTGCTGTTGCCAGCAGCAGCGTTGTAATGCTGAAACCCACTTAACGGCTCAGGCCTTGCGTCACGCGCTGATGCGCATGCACGGCGGCTTCAGTCATGAACAAAAGCCGTCGACGCTATGGTTGCAGGGGCAAAGTCTGGTCATGCTCAGCCTGGTGCTGGATGAACATCGCGAAGACGCCAGTTGCCTCTCCTGCCACTTCAACCCGATGGAACGCCAGAAACTGCTGCGGGCGAAGGATCTGCTGCTGGCTGATCTGACGCAAGCGCCGGGCGTCGCGGAGCTGGCCAGAGAGTCCGGTCTGAGCGTTCTCAAAATTAAGCGAGGCTTCCGCGTTCTGTTCAACAACAGCGTCTATGGCCTGTTTCAGGCTGAACGAATGCAGGAAGCCAGAAGACGCCTGGCCAACGGCAATACCTCCGTCATGACGGTGGCGGCCGATCTGGGCTATGCCAACGCCAGCCATTTCTCTGCCGCCTTCCAGAAACAGTTTGGCGTAACTCCTTCGACCTTTAAACGCGGGATGTAACCGGGGTCGCGCCCCCCTAAACTCCTCCCTGACAGAGGCCCGGATACCTCATCCGGGCCTCTGTTCTTTCCGCCTGTTACCAACCCGAAACGGGCATAAATAAACCCGTTTCGGGTAGCATTCAATTGTTAATAATTATTATTCTCATATGAGTAATGCTTTTCGGTAAGACGTGCCATCAGGAGGAAGAATGATTTCTGGCGCACCATCTCAGGATTCGCTGTTACCGGACAACCGCCACGCGGCTGATTACCAACAATTACGCGAGCGGCTCATACAGGAACTGAATTTAACGCCGCAGCAGTTACATGAAGAGAGCAACCTGATCCAGGCCGGCCTGGATTCCATAAGATTGATGAGATGGTTACACTGGTTTCGTAAAAATGGCTACCGCCTTACCCTTCGCGAGCTGTATGCCGCCCCCACGCTGGCGGCATGGAACCAGTTAATGCTCAGCCGGTCGCCGGAGAACGCGGAAGAAGAAACGCCGCCCGACGAATCATCCTGGCCGAACATGACCGAAAGTACGCCCTTCCCATTGACGCCAGTACAGCACGCCTACCTGACGGGCCGCATGCCGGGGCAGACGCTTGGCGGCGTGGGTTGCCACCTGTATCAGGAGTTTGAAGGCCATTGTCTGACGGCGTCGCAGCTGGAGCAGGCCATCACGACCTTGCTGCAACGCCACCCAATGCTGCATATCGCCTTTCGCCCCGACGGGCAGCAGGTCTGGCTACCGCAACCTTACTGGAACGGCGTCACCGTTCATGATTTACGCCATAACGACGCTGAAAGCCGCCAGGCCTATCTGGACGCACTGCGCCAGCGCCTGAGCCACCGTCTTTTACGCGTGGAAATCGGCGAAACGTTTGATTTTCAGCTGACGCTCTTGCCGGACAATCGCCACCGCCTCCATGTCAATATTGACCTGCTGATTATGGATGCCTCCAGCTTTACGCTTTTCTTCGATGAGCTTAACGCCCTGCTGGCCGGAGAATCGCTGCCGGCTATCGACACCCGCTATGATTTCCGCTCGTATTTGCTGCACCAGCAGAAGATCAATCAACCACTGAGAGACGACGCTCGCGCTTACTGGCTGGCGAAAGCATCGACGCTTCCCCCCGCGCCCGTCTTGCCGCTGGCCTGCGAACCCGCCACGCTACGTGAAGTCCGTAATACCCGACGCCGCATGATTGTCCCGGCAACACGCTGGCACGCCTTTAGCAACCGGGCCGGCGAGTATGGCGTGACGCCGACAATGGCACTGGCGACCTGTTTTTCTGCCGTGCTGGCTCGCTGGGGCGGCCTGACGCGTCTGCTGCTTAACATCACCTTATTCGACCGCCAGCCGCTGCACCCGGCGGTTGGCGCGATGCTTGCCGACTTCACCAATATTCTTCTGCTGGATACCGCCTGCGATGGCGATACCGTCAGCAACCTGGCGCGTAAAAACCAGCTCACGTTTACGGAGGACTGGGAGCATCGCCACTGGTCCGGCGTCGAATTACTCCGTGAACTCAAACGCCAGCAGCGCTACCCCCACGGCGCCCCGGTGGTATTTACCAGCAATCTGGGGCGTTCCCTCTACAGCAGCCGCGCAGAATCGCCGTTGGGCGAGCCGGAATGGGGCATCTCGCAAACGCCGCAGGTCTGGATAGATCATCTGGCGTTCGAGCATCACGGCGAGGTCTGGCTACAATGGGACAGCAACGACGCGCTGTTCCCTCCGGCGTTAGTCGAAACATTGTTCGACGCCTACTGCCAGTTGATTAACCAACTCTGCGATGACGAAAGCGCCTGGCAAAAGCCGTTCGCAGATATGATGCCCGCCAGCCAGCGCGCGATACGCGAACGGGTCAACGCCACCGGCGCCCCCATTCCCGAAGGCTTGCTGCATGAAGGCATTTTCCGTATCGCTCTGCAACAGCCGCAGGCGCTGGCGGTAACGGACATGCGTTATCAGTGGAATTATCATGAGCTGACAGACTATGCCCGCCGTTGCGCGGGCAGGTTAATCGAGTGCGGGGTTCAGCCCGGCGATAATGTGGCTATCACGATGTCGAAAGGCGCAGGACAACTTGTTGCGGTTCTGGCCGTCCTGCTGGCCGGGGCGGTTTACGTTCCGGTTTCGCTGGATCAGCCTGCCGCACGGCGCGAGAAAATCTACGCTGACGCCAGCGTCCGGCTGGTGCTCATTTGTCAGCACGACGCCAGCGCCGGGTCAGACGATATTCCCGTCCTTGCCTGGCAGCAGGCCATTGAGGCGGAGCCGATCGCCAACCCGGTAGTACGCGCCCCCACGCAACCGGCCTACATTATCTACACCTCCGGCTCTACCGGTACGCCGAAAGGGGTAGTCATTTCTCACCGGGGAGCGCTTAACACCTGTTGCGATATCAATACCCGCTATCAGGTTGGCCCGCATGACAGGGTGCTGGCCCTCTCCGCCCTACATTTTGATTTATCGGTTTACGACATTTTTGGCGTACTGCGCGCGGGCGGCGCGCTGGTGATGGTGATGGAAAATCAACGGCGCGATCCTCACGCATGGTGTGAGCTGATCCAGCGCCATCAGGTCACGCTCTGGAACAGCGTCCCGGCGCTGTTCGATATGCTGCTGACCTGGTGTGAAGGTTTCGCCGACGCCACGCCGGAAAACCTGCGCGCAGTGATGCTTTCCGGCGACTGGATCGGGCTTGACCTCCCCGCCCGTTATCGGGCCTTCCGGCCACAAGGACAATTTATCGCGATGGGCGGCGCCACCGAGGCGTCTATCTGGTCTAACGCCTGCGAAATTCACGACGTCCCCGCCCACTGGCGCTCCATCCCTTACGGTTTTCCGCTAACCAACCAACGCTACCGGGTGGTGGATGAACAGGGCCGGGACTGCCCTGACTGGGTGCCGGGTGAATTATGGATTGGCGGCATTGGGGGCGCGGAAGGCTATTTCAACGATCCCCTGCGTAGCGAGCAGCAATTTTTGACGCTCCCGGACGAGCGCTGGTATCGCACCGGCGATCTCGGCTGCTACTGGCCAGATGGCACAATCGAGTTCCTCGGTCGTCGCGACAAGCAGGTCAAAGTCGGAGGATATCGCATCGAGCTGGGCGAAATCGAAAGCGCGCTCAGCCAGCTGGCGGGGGTGAAACAAGCAACCGTTCTGGCGATCGGCGAAAAAGAAAAAACGCTGGCGGCATACGTTGTTCCTCAGGGCGAGGCTTTTTGCGTTACCGATCATCGGAACCCGGCACTGCCGCAGGCGTGGCACACGCTTGCGGGAACGTTGCCCTGTTGCGCCATCTCGCCAGAGATCTCCGCAGAACAGGTAGCCGATTTCCTTCAGCATCGCCTGCTAAAACTGAAGCCGGGTCACACCGCTGGCGCCGATCCTCTCCCCCTGATGAACTCACTCGCTATCCAGCCGCGCTGGCAGGCCGTGGTGGAACGCTGGTTAGCATTTCTGGTGACACAACGGCGACTGAAGCCCGCTGCTGAAGGTTATCAGGTCTGCGCTGGTGAAGAACGCGAGGATGAGCACCCGCACTTCAGCGGACATGATTTAACGTTATCGCAAATTCTTCGCGGTGCCCGTAACGAACTGTCGTTACTGAACGACGCGCAGTGGTCGCCGGAAAGCCTGGCCTTTAACCATCCGGCCAGCGCCCCGTATATTCAGGAACTGGCGACAATTTGCCAACAGCTTGCACAGCGCTTACAGCGCCCGGTACGCCTGCTTGAGGTGGGAACCCGCACTGGCCGCGCCGCAGAATCGCTGTTAGCACAGCTCAACGCCGGACAGATTGAGTATGTCGGGCTTGAGCAGAGCCAGGAGATGCTGCTGAGCGCCCGGCAGAGGCTCGCCCCCTGGCCTGGCGCCCGTCTGTCCCTCTGGAATGCAGACACGCTGGCGACGCACGCTCACTCGGCGGACATTATCTGGCTTAATAACGCCCTGCATCGTCTGCTGCCGGAAGATCCCGGGCTCCTTGCGACATTACAACAGCTTGCCGTTCCCGGCGCGCTGCTCTACGTGATGGAGTTTCGCCAGTTAACGCCGTCCGCCCTACTCAGCACGCTCCTGTTAACCAATGGGCAGCCGGAGGCCTTGCTGCATAACAGCGCCGACTGGGCGGCATTATTTAGCGCGGCCGGCTTCAACTGTCAGCATGGCGATGAGGTCGCGGGGTTACAACGCTTCCTCGTACAATGTCCTGACAGGCAGGTGCGCCGCGATCCCCGTCAACTTCAGGCCGCCCTCGCCGGGCGTCTGCCGGGGTGGATGGTGCCGCAACGGATCGTATTCCTCGACGCCTTACCGCTGACGGCTAACGGGAAAATTGACTACCAGGCGCTGAAGCGTCGTCATACCCCTGAAGCGGAAAACCCGGCCGAAGCGGATTTACCCCAGGGCGACATTGAAAAACAGGTTGCCGCCCTCTGGCAGCAACTCTTATCAACTGGCAATGTCACCAGAGAAACCGACTTCTTCCAGCAAGGCGGCGATAGCCTGCTGGCGACCCGTCTGACCGGGCAACTTCATCAGGCAGGTTATGAAGCGCAATTAAGCGACCTGTTTAATCATCCCCGGCTGGCGGATTTTGCCGCCACGCTGCGGAAAACCGACGTCCCGGTCGAACAACCATTCGTCCACTCCCCTGAAGATCGCTACCAGCCCTTTGCGCTTACCGACGTGCAGCAGGCTTACCTGGTGGGGCGTCAGCCGGGCTTTGCCCTGGGCGGCGTCGGCTCACATTTCTTTGTTGAATTTGAAATTGCCGATCTGGACCTCACCCGGCTGGAGACGGTCTGGAACCGATTAATCGCCCGCCACGATATGCTGCGCGCCATCGTGCGTGATGGACAGCAACAGGTGCTCGAACAGACGCCCCCTTGGGTGATACCCGCACACACCCTCCATACGCCTGAAGAGGCGTTGCGGGTGCGCGAAAAACTGGCGCATCAGGTACTCAACCCCGAAGTGTGGCCGGTATTCGATCTCCAGGTCGGATACGTGGACGGGATGCCTGCCCGCCTGTGGCTGTGTCTGGATAACCTGTTGCTTGACGGTCTGAGCATGCAGATCCTGCTGGCGGAGCTGGAGCACGGCTACCGCTACCCGCAACAGCTGCTTCCGCCGCTGCCCGTCACCTTCAGGGATTATCTGCAACAACCCTCGCTACAGTCGCCCAATCCAGATTCTCTGGCATGGTGGCAGGCGCAGCTTGATGATATTCCTCCGGCGCCTGCGTTGCCGCTGCGCTGCTTGCCTCAGGAGGTTGAAACACCGCGCTTCGCCCGCCTGAACGGCGCACTGGACAGCACGCGCTGGCATCGGCTGAAAAAACGGGCGGCTGACGCCCATCTCACCCCGTCGGCCGTACTGTTGTCGGTGTGGTCAACGGTTCTCTCTGCATGGAGTGCACAGCCTGAGTTCACGCTTAACCTTACGCTTTTCGACAGGCGACCGCTGCACCCGCAAATCAACCAGATTCTGGGCGATTTCACCTCGCTGATGCTGCTGAGCTGGCATCCCGGCGAAAGCTGGCTGCACAGCGCGCAGTCACTACAGCAGCGGCTGAGCCAGAACCTCAACCACCGCGATGTGTCAGCCATCCGCGTGATGCGTCAACTGGCGCAACGGCAAAACGTGCCTGCCGTTCCGATGCCCGTCGTCTTTACCAGCGCACTGGGCTTTGAGCAGGATAACTTCCTCGCCCGGCGTAATCTGCTCAAACCGGTCTGGGGCATCTCCCAGACGCCGCAGGTCTGGCTCGATCACCAGATTTATGAATCCGAAGGCGAACTGCGCTTTAACTGGGATTTTGTCGCCGCGCTGTTTCCTGCCGGGCAGGTGGAGCGCCAGTTTGAACAGTATTGCGCATTGCTAAACCGAATGGCCGAGGATGAAAGCGGCTGGCAACTGCCGCTCGCCGCGCTGGTGCCTCCCGTTAAACACGCAGGGCAATGCGCAGAGCGCTCACCGCGCGTATGCCCTGAGCACTCTCAGCCACACATTGCGGCGGACGAGAGCACCGTCAGCCTGATTTGCGACGCCTTCCGCGAGGTGGTTGGCGAGTCTGTCACGCCCGCAGAAAACTTCTTTGAGGCGGGCGCAACGTCGCTGAATCTGGTGCAACTGCACGTTTTGTTACAACGTCACGAATTTTCCACCCTGACGTTGCTTGACCTCTTCACCCACCCTTCTCCTGCTGCCCTGGCCGATTATCTGGCCGGCGTCGCCACGGTGGAGAAAACAAAACGACCTCGCCCTGTTCGCCGTCGTCAGCGGCGGATATAGCGCGAAGCAAACTGATTTTCCCCGGAACGCCATCGCGAACGCATGGCGTTCCATTGACTTTGTGAATCTTAGGAAACGGGACCGATTATGGATAACTTGCGCTTCTCTTCTGCGCCGACAGCAGATTCCATTGATGCATCGATCGCTCAACACTACCCGGACTGCGAACCTGTCGCGGTTATCGGCTATGCCATTTTCCTGAATCGCCGGATGGCGAAACGTTCTGGCAAAATCTGCTGGAAGGTCGTGAATGCAGCCGACGCTTTACGCGCGAAGAGCTTCTGGCCGTCGGTCTGGATGCCGCCATCATTGACGATCCTCATTATGTCAATATCGGTACGGTGTTAGACAACGCCGACTGCTTCGACGCCACCCTGTTTGGCTATTCGCGACAGGAAGCGGAGTCGATGGACCCGCAGCAGCGCCTGTTTTTGCAGGCGGTCTGGCATGCGCTGGAACATGCCGGTTATGCCCCCGGCGCCGTCCCCCATAAGACCGGCGTTTTCGCCTCTTCCCGGATGAGTACCTACCCCGGTCGCGAAGCATTGAACGTGACAGAAGTCGCGCAGGTAAAAGGTCTGCAATCTCTGATGGGCAATGATAAAGACTATATTGCCACCCGCGCCGCGTACAAACTCAACCTGCACGGCCCGGCGTTATCGGTACAGACCGCCTGCTCCAGCTCGCTGGTTGCCGTGCATCTGGCCTGTGAAAGCCTGCGCGCAGGCGAATCCGATATGGCGGTTGCCGGCGGCGTGGCGCTCTCTTTCCCCCAGCAGGCAGGCTACCGCTACCAGCCCGGAATGATTTTCTCTCCTGATGGTCACTGTCGTCCCTTTGACGCCTCGGCTGAGGGCACCTGGGCCGGTAACGGTCTCGGCTGCGTGGTGCTGCGTCGCCTGAAAGACGCGCTACTGTCAGGCGATCCGATTATCTCGGTGATCCTCTCCAGCGCGGTCAACAACGACGGCAACAGAAAGGTCGGCTATACCGCCCCTTCCGTCGCAGGGCAACAGGCAGTCATCGAAGAGGCGTTAATGCTGGCGGCCATCGACGACAGGCAGGTAGGTTACATTGAAACCCACGGCACCGGCACACCGCTGGGCGACGCGATTGAAATTGAAGCGTTACGCAACGTCTATGCGCCTCGCCCGCAGGATCAGCGCTGTGCGCTCGGTTCCGTGAAAAGTAACATGGGCCATCTGGATACCGCGGCGGGCATTGCCGGACTGCTGAAAACCGTTCTGGCAGTCAGTCGCGGGCAAATTCCTCCCTTACTGAATTTTCACACCCCCAACCCGGCGCTGAAACTTGAAGAGAGCCCCTTTACCATACCGGTGTCGGCACAGGCATGGCAGGACGAAATGCGCTATGCGGGCGTCTCCTCCTTTGGTATTGGCGG
>OBXM01000991.1_pt1 | contig 20740 bp, 16 predicted proteins | sample 1538141 | NCBI WGS metagenome assembly OBXM01 (sample SAMEA2580153, study PRJEB22360) | human gut metagenome | biome: human gut; feature: human-associated habitat; material: faeces | place: Denmark | collected 2008/2010 | reverse complement strand
GAGGCGCGAGAATGCGCCAAGGCACATTCTTTTCACTTTATAGGAAAGACCGCCTGCGAGGATTTCCAAACGACGGTTTTGGAATGCGGGGAATGTTCAGATTCTGTTAATACTCTTTTCTAAATGATCGAAGTATGATATTATGGGTGCAAACAGGCTTCGCCACCCGTGGCAGGGGTGAGAGAAGCTGCTGCAAAGGAGAAACTTTTTTTATGAAAAATGAACGGTTCGAACGATACATTTACATGGGGGTGACGGCAATCCTTGTACTGATCGCAGCGGTGTTTGTCGTCTTTCTGTTTCTGGAGAGGAATGCAGTGTTTGCCTTTCTGGGAAAAGTACGGTTTGTCCTGGCACCGGTGATCTACGGCGCTGTACTTGCTTTTTTAATGTCTCCGGTCTATAACCGGTGCTACAATACAGTCGTGTATGTGCATGATGACGACAAGAAAAAAGAGGACGAGGAAAAGAAGATCGCGCCAAAGAAACGGTTCAAGAGTGAATCCTTCGGCAATTTCCTTGGAAAAGCCGTTGGAACAGTGATAAGCCTTGCGTTTCTGATCGTGGTGGTCGTAAGCCTTTCCAGCATGATCATCCCGCAGCTCTATTCCAGTATCGTGGGGATCATCAACATGATGCCGGTTTATTTCCAGAACGTGTATGACTGGCTGACGGAATTCTTCGTGAACACCCCGCCGGTGGAGCAGGCAATCTTAAATATTTACGAGCAGTCAGCCCAGTATTTTCAGAGCTGGATGGAGACGGACTTAATGTCGAATCTCTCCAATTTCCAGAACTTCCAGAATATTGAGAAGATTGTCGGCGGCGTATCCAGCGGAGTCATGAATGTGATCACGCTGACAAAAAACATGCTGATCGGATTGATCGTTATGGTCTATCTGTTAAATATCAAGGAATCCCTATCAGCGCAGGGAAAAAAATTTATTTATTCCGTTCTTCCACTGAAAGCGGCCAATATCGTTGTGGCAGAATTCCAGTTTATTAAAAAAGCGTTTTCCGGCTTTATTATCGGAAAACTGATCGATTCCCTGATCATCGGAATTCTCTGCTTTATCCTGATGCATCTGTTTAAGCTGCCGTATGAGCTGCTGATCAGCGTGATTATCGGAGTGACGAATGTGATACCGTTCTTCGGACCATTTATTGGAGCAGTTCCGTGTGCGATCCTCGTATTCCTCATCAGTCCGAAACAGTGTCTGTACTTTATCGGGCTGATCCTTGTGCTTCAGCAGTTTGACGGAAATATTTTAGGACCGAAGATCCTGGGAAATTCCACAGGTGTTTCCAGCTTTGGTGTACTGTTTTCGATCCTGCTGTTCGGCGGATTGTGCGGATTTGTGGGAATGATCATTGCGGTTCCGTTGATGGCAGTCATCATTCATATTTATAATCAGATTCAGGAATATCTCCTTTCAAAGAAGAGTCTGAGCATAAAAGAAGAGGACTATGTAAATCTGAAGCGGATCGACGAACAGAACGGCGAGTATAAAAAACACGGTGACGAACAGTAGCTGGTTCTGGTCGGGAAAGGAATTATGAACGAGAGAAGGAAACTGATAAACTGGATGGCGGGAGTCACGACGTTCATCGTGGTTCTGCTGATCGTGATCGTACTTCTGGACAGGGAAGAGGATGGAGTCTCCCTGGCAGCGGCATCCCGGACGGTGGCACTGACACTGGAGTCGGGGGATGGAATTCTTGAAAATGCGCCGGAGACGTCGAATTTTGATGAAGATCTATCGGACCAGTGGTATGTGAAATATATGGACTACCTCTATGGTCAGGGATATCTTGACAGCGGATCGGTCAAAGCGGACGAGCGGAGCGCTACGTCCGCAGTTACATACGCGGTTCTTTCGGACTGGGCAAAAAAGGCATCGGAAGAGGGAAAAGGGGAAACAGATGCGCTCCTTTCTTATGTGGATTCCGGTGACCGGGCGAAAAAGGCGGTCTCCAGTGAGAATTTCTGGAAGTTCTATGACGCGTTCCGCGCGGCGGTGGATCCGGACAGAGCTGTGGCTGAGGTGGAGACGGACCTTTACGGAACACCGGACAATGTGGATGGTGCGCCTGCATGGACAGCCTACACGAGGGACGGTATTTTTCAGTTTGAGGGACTTTACCTTGATGGATACATTGACCAGAAGATCCGGTTTCTGGCGAGAGACGATGAGATCTTAAAGGTGGAGGAGATGGTCTCGGACGAGATCGTCTACGAGAATGCTTGGATCTCGGGATTCTCCGGAAAGACAGTGACGGTCTTTATCGGAAATATCCAGAGGGAATTTCCGGTAAAGGGAGTTTTAAAGGATGAGAGCGAGATCTCCGGTCAGATCGGAGATCTGTACTTAAAGGGCGGAACCCCAAAACGACTGGTGCTGAAGAAAGAGAAGATCACCGGAACGGTCCTTGCGGTCCGCGACACAGAGATTGAGATCGACGGCTACGGCAGCGTGCCGCTGGCGGATCAGTTTAAGATCTATCGGACCTACGGTGTTCTCAGGGAACAGCAGAAGAAGGATATTCTCGTCGGCTACCACATGCAGGAATTTGTGGTGGCGGATGGAAAGATCTGTGCGGCCCTGACGACGGAGAAACCGGATATCGACATGATCCGCGTGCTTATCATGACGAACGGATTTAAGTCACTGTTCCATGATACGATCACACTTTCCTGCGACTCCATGGCAGTGTTGGAGTACGGAGATGAGAAGGATGCAAAGACGGAGTCCATCGCAGCAGGGGAGACGGTGACGATAAAACCGGGAGATTCAAGGCTCGCAAGTGGGCGTCTCACATTCCGTTCCGCAAATGAAGGCGGAATGATCACGGTACACAGTCTGGAGCGCGCTCAGGGAATGCCCGTCTATCCGGGACATATGGAGATCACGGAGGAGAGCGACGGCCTGCTTCTCTTAAACGAGGTGGATCTCGAGGAATATTTAAAGCGGGTGACACCGAGCGAGATGCCGCCGACTTATGAGCTGGAGGCGCTGAAGGCCCAGGCGGTCTGTGCGAGAACCTACGCATGGAGGCAGATTCAGGGCAATGCCTACTCGACCTACGGTGCCCATGTGGATGACAGCACGAATTTCCAGGTGTACAACAACACGCTGACCTTCGATTCCACGGATACCGCTGTGAATGAGACCTTTGGTCAGCTTCTGGAATACAACGGGGATCCCATCGAGGCGTTCTATTACTCCACATCTGACGGGCATGGAACCGACGGAAGTGTGTGGGGAGCGGATGCGTCCAACACGCCGTACCTCAGGGCAGTCACGATCAACAACAAGGCGAAGAAGCTGGATCTGACATCCAACGAGGCCTTTGAGAGCTTTATCAAGGACGAGAACACAGATGCCTACGACTCTGACTTCCCGATGTTCCGTTGGAACACGAAGACCACCAGCACGATCCTGGACGAAAAGATCGGCGGGGTCGGCAGGATCACGGGACTTACGATCACATCCAGGGGAGCGGGTGGATACGCGAAGACCCTGAAGGTCGTTGGAACGGAAGGTTCCAAGACATTTTCCGGGCAGAGCAGGATCCGCAGCATTCTCGGAAATGTATCACTTGTATACAACAGGAAAGACGGTTCCACATCTACGGGATGGGATACGCTTCCCAGCGGTTTCATCTATATCGAGAACAACGGAACCGATGAAAATCAGGTGACGACCTTCACAATCTACGGAGGCGGCTTCGGACACGGTGTCGGCATGAGCCAGAACGGTGCCCAGGGCATGGCAAAGCAGGGAAAGACCTGCCAGGAGATTTTAAAGTTCTTCTATGACGGGTGCGGGCTGATGGATATTAGTGAAGTGAATTAATGGAATATGAAAAATAAACAGCTCTGTACAGCAGTTAAATGGAAAAGTGGATTTCGTTTGGCAGCGGTGCAGGGCTGTTTCGATCTTGAATAAGTCTGGGACAGGAAGTGGGAGAGTTCTTACCAAGGAAAGAAAAGGAAAAAGCCCGTGGAAGCATGTTTTCACGGGCTTTTGCTTTTGTTGAAGAGTTTTGTTAAAATTCGCGGTTATGGGTGATAATACCAAACTTACTTTCTGTACAGGTATTTCGGCACCCCGTTCTCCATCACGCGCTTCGGCTCGCCCTGGATCAGCGGGAGAGCGTAAGCTGAGAAGTCATCGGTGATATCGTTTCCTGCCGCGTTGATCCATTCCTTTGGGAATTTCTTTTCCTGATTGCAGATGAGGCTTACATCCTCCGGTGTGCAGTGCATCTTGTACGGCATGTCGGAGTCACGCTTGAAGGCGATCATCTTCTTTGTCTCCCCGGCGAGAACTGCCTTCACACCGGCAGCGCCTGCCATGGCAGCTTCCTCGATATCCGTCTCAGATACCATCATGCCGCTGCAGCGCTGGTTGACATTTAACTCGATGGAGCGGACTTTCACGCCGAACTTGTCGCGGACAAAGCTTTCCAAGACCTCACCGCAGCCGGTGAGCATCTTGTGACCGAAGGAATCGAGCTTCGCTGCGTCGGAGTACTCGCAGACAAAGGTGCCGCCCTCATCGGCAATTCCCTCGGAGACGCAGACAACGAGGTTCGGGGATTTCTTGAATGCAGCGTCCAGGTCATTATAGAACTGCTCTAAGGAGAACGGAGTCTCCGGGAGGTAGATAAGGCATGGGTTGTCGCCCTCATATTTTCTTGCAAGCCTGGAAGCAGCGGTGAGCCATCCTGCGTGGCGTCCCATGATCTCGACGATGGTGACGGATCTCTGCTGATAGACGGAGGCGTCGAGGACGATCTCGCGGACGGTGGAGGCAACATACTTTGCGGCGCTTCCGAAGCCCGGTGTGTGGTCGGTGAGGACAAGATCGTTGTCGATGGTCTTCGGGATTCCGATGAATTTCACATCGCTTCCAATCTTCTCCGCATAGCGGGAGAGCTTGTCCACGGTATCCATGGAGTCGTTTCCGCCCACATAGAGGAAGTATCCGATGTTCATCTCACGGAAGTTATCGAAGATCGCAGGGTAAACTTCACTGTCTAAATCTGCCGGAAGTTTATAACGGCAGGAACCAAGGTATGCGGCCGGAGTGAGCTTTAAGAGCTCAAGTTCCTTGTCAGAGAGGTCCGTGGAAAGGTCCATCACATGGTCAGCGAGGAATCCCTCGATTCCGTTGATCATTCCGAGAACATGTCCGTCCGCGCCGGATTCCCTGAATGCTTTTACCGCACCATAAAGGCTCGCGTTGATGACGGCGGTAGGTCCGCCGGACTGTCCGATTACAAGATTTTTCATGATTTCTGTATTCTCCAATCTGAATGTATTCCGTAAGCTTATTATAAAAAAATGTGTATGGAAAATCAATGATGAATGTATAAAAACGGAAAAACGGGCAATCCTATGACCAGTACAAAAGAAAAAGATTAATACTTATCCTCCCCTTTTTAGTACCCTGTTCGCTGCCCCTATAGAGACAGCGGGCGGGGTACTTTTTGAATGAAAATCAGAAAAAAGGAGAAGATAAAAGGCGGGAAGCGCAGAAAAAACTTTTGCGTTCAAAATATTTGAATGGAAAGCTTGACAAAGCCCGTGGAAAGGATTACTATCAAAAGCAGCAATATAGTTATGAAAACTACATGATACGGAATGTAGAAATGAAATAAACAGGAAAGGAAACCAGAAACGATGAGCAAAAAAGGATGGAAAGCCGGAGCAGTTCTGGCGGCCGGAGCTGGAATCACAGCGGTACTCGCGGCGAAGAAGCGCGGAAACATGGAAATGGATAAGATGAAAAAGACTTCCCATGGAAGCAGATCCGATTACCGCAACACAGAACTCGGAAAACATGATAAGAACAGCAAGGGAATCTACTACACAAACGGAAACTACGAAGCGTTCGCCCGCCCGGAGAAGCCGACGGGAATCGAGGAGAAGTCCGCGTACCTTGTGGGAAGCGGTCTCGCATCCCTGGCGGCGGCATGCTTTCTCGTCCGCGATGCCCAGATGCCGGGAAAGAACATCCACATCTTAGAGGCCATGGATATCGCCGGAGGTGCCTGCGACGGAATCGATGATCCGACAAGAGGATATGTGATGCGCGGCGGCCGCGAAATGGAGGATCATTTCGAGTGCCTCTGGGATCTGTTCCACAGCATCCCGTCCCTGGAGGTTCCAGGCGCGTCCGTTCTCGATGAGTATTACTGGTTAAACAAGCATGACCCGAACTATTCTCTCTGTCGTGCCACAGAGCGCCGCGGCGAGGATGCCCATACGGACGGAAAGTTTGGTCTGAGCCAGAAGGGCAGTATGGAGATCATGAAGCTCTTCTTCACGAAGGATGAGGATCTCTATGACAAGACCATCGAGGATGTGTTCGATGATGAGGTATTCGGCTCCCAATTCTGGCTTTACTGGAGAACCATGTTCGCCTTTGAAAACTGGCACAGCGCCCTGGAGATGAAGCGGTACTTCCAGAGATTTATCCACCATATCGGCGGCCTTCCGGACTTCTCCGCTCTGAAATTCACCCGCTACAACCAGTACGAATCCCTGATTCTGCCGATGCAGAAATACCTGGAGGCGGCAGGCGTGGAGTTTCGGTTCGGCACAGAGGTCACAAACGTCCGCTTTGAGATCACGGACGGAAAGAAGACGGCCCGCGCTATCGAGTGCCGCACGAAGAACGGGGACACGGAGATCCCGCTGACGGAAAAGGACCTTGTGTTTATCACAAACGGAAGCTGTACAGAAGGGACGATCTACGGTGACCAGAACCATGCGCCGGTGGGTGACGCGGAAGTGAGAAGCAGCGGCTGCTGGAGCCTCTGGAAGAAAATTGCAGCACAGGATCCGTCCTTCGGTCATCCGGAAAAATTCTGCTCCGATATCGAGAAGACGAACTGGGAGTCTGCGACGGTCACCACCGCAAATGAAGAGATCATCGACCAGATCAAGAAAATCTGCAAGCGCGACCCGAGGACAGGCAAAGTTGTTACCGGCGGTATCGTGAGCTGCCGCGATTCCAAGTGGCTTTTGAGCTGGACCATCAACCGCCAGGGACAGTTCAAGAATCAGAAGAAGGACGAGGTGTGTGTATGGGTATACAGCCTGTTCACCGATGTCCCGGGCGACTATGTGAAGAAACCCATGAAGGAGTGTACCGGTAAGGAGATCACCGCCGAGTGGCTGTATCATCTCGGAATCCCGGTGGAGGATATCGAGAGACTATCAGGAGAAGAGTGCAACTGCACACCGACCATGATGCCGTATATCACCGCATTCTTTATGCCGAGGTCTGCCGGAGACCGCCCGGATGTAATTCCGGACGGTTCTGTAAATGCCGCTTTCCTTGGACAGTTTGCGGAGACTCCGAGAGATACGATCTTTACCACAGAGTATTCTGTCCGTACCGCCATGGAGGCAGTATACGGACTCTGTGGAGTGGACCGCGGTGTGCCGGAGGTATGGGGCAGTGTCTATGATGTGAGAGAGCTCTTAGACAGCACGGTGAAGCTCATGGACGGAAAGTCCCCGCTTGAGATGAAGCTTCCGATGCCGTTTGAAATGTTGAAAAAGCCGCTGCTCAGAAAGATCGATAAGACGATCGTTGGAAAACTTCTGCGTGATCACGATGTTTTGAAGGATTGGATGCTGTAGAGACGCGGCGCGCAGATAAAATAGATATATGAGAATATGATGAAAATGCCGGAAATGGGGAACTGCCTGTTTCCGGTATTTTTATGCCCAAATATGCCGAAATTTTTTGCGAGAGGGGGAGATCCGCTGTACGTTCTGTTTTCTTCCGCTTTGTTTTAAGAATTCGTAAGGGAAAAGAAATGGATTCCCCGGAGCATGTGCGGTAAGATAAGGCTATAAAAAGGAATAATCCTGATACAGGAAAATTTCGGCTGCAAAGGGAAACAGAATGTGAATGCTGCATGTCAGCGGCAAATAAAATCGAATGGTTATAAAAATTGATAAAGGGATGAAACAGTATGAGAAAATATGGTCTATATCTCCTGATCGCAATGAGTCTCATGACCGGCTGTCAGAAAAAAGATATAGTGACGGTGGATACAGCGGCGGAGACGACACAGGAGAGCGGTGAGACTGGATCCACAGCGGAACGTGAGCCGGAGAGTGCGGTGGAGAGCATATCGGGCACTGATCAAAATGGGAATACGGGCGCGGATGCCCAGACGGACCGCTTCGCCCTGATCCCTATCGCGGTAAGCGGGGAATATGACGGGGAATGGGATGACACAGACCAGACTCCGATCATCACATCGCGCTGCGACAAGGTCTATGTACAGGGGGACGGATATGATGCGCTGAAGCAGTCGCTCATTTCCCTGAATAAAAACCTGGTCAGCCAGAATAAAGAGGAGTATGCCTCCTATAAAAAAGAAGCTGAGGATATGCGGAACAATTACCCGGATATGAAGCAGTCATATGTCTGCAATTATGAATTTAATCCGGTCCGCTTCGACCATACGGTCGTCAGTATGTACTGGCTGAAATATTATGATCTGGGAGGCGCGCATCCAAGCTCTGTGACGGAATACCACAATTTCGATACGCAGACAGGAAAAGAGCTGGAACTTTGCGATGTAGTAAAAGATCTTCCGGGATTCCGGAAATATGTGAAGGAGGAGCTTTCTGACCAGAAAGAGAAGAAAGGATTATTCGAAGATTATGAAACGACCGTGGACAGTCTGTTTGCGGGGACGGATGGATATGGGCCATTGGAATGGTGCATCACAAAAACAGGTGTGTGCATTCATTTTGACCAGTATGTTATCGCCTCATATGCGGCAGGAGCTGTTGATGTGGAGGTTCCGTTCGCCGGAAATGAAGCGATGTTCCGGACAGACTATATAGGGAAAGCCTCAGAAGGCTGGGCAGAAAAGACCAGTCCCTGGGAGACTGTGACGTATGAGAAGGGGGAAACCGATACGTCGGTGAGCTATCATTTTGATGATACTGCGGACGGGTATGGCACGAGAAATATCACGATCGAGCGGGAACAGGGTGGAAAGAAGGAAGAATTCACGATGGAACTCTATGGACAGCCCCAGGAAGGCTGGATCGTCATGACAGATGACGGGCACCCATATCTCTACACGGAGATTCAGAGTGAGAATGACTGGAGGACCATGGAAGTCTTTGACCTGAAGGGAGAAGAGATCCGTCATGTTGGTACATCGAATGACAGTCCTCATGGTGCCCTCTTAAATGATCCGGATGGATTTTACCTTACCCGCAGGGTGGACGCCTTGGGAACATACGACGCTTACCGGAAATTCCATGTGGGTGAGAGCGGGATGCCGGTGGCAGAGAATGATGTGTATACAAAAGTCAATGTCTGCGACTCGAAGGAGGACGAGGCGGCGCTGGTATCCACGAGGGAGCTTCCGGTGACGATGCTGGAAGCAGGCGGCAGTGAAAAAGAGGAGAGGCTTCCAGCGGGAACAAAGTATTATGTCCGGGCGACAGATCTGGAAAACTTTGTGGACATGGAGCTCTCCGATGGACGCAGATGCCGTCTGGCAGTGAAAAAGTCGGATAAAGGATGGGGATTCGAGATCGACGGGGTGTATGAAGAGGATTGTTTTGAATTTATCCCGTATGCTGGATAAAAAGAATGTGTCATGGTGAATTTCCACACCGAACGCGCTCGCCTGCTGTAATCTGCATCTTTTCGCGAACACGCATTCAGGAATGGGCGGAATCCGGGAAAAACGTCGAAATGCATTGACAAAACATATCCTCATGTTAAAATGGACTTATATGACGATTTGTAGCTGTGAAAATACCAGGCAGTTACGATTATTTGAAATACAGGAGGGGGAACCAATGAAGTTTTTCATTGATACAGCCAATGTGGATGAAATCCGCAAAGCAAATGACATGGGAGTGATCTGCGGAGTTACAACAAATCCGTCCCTGATCGCAAAAGAAGGAAAAGATTATGTTGAGACTTTAAAAGAGATCGCTTCTATCGTAGACGGACCGATCAGCGGTGAGGTAAAGGCAACAACAACTGACGCGGAGAGAATGATCGCGGAGGGCCGCGAGATCGCGAAGATCCACCCGAATATGGTCGTTAAGATCCCGATGACGATCGAAGGATTAAAGGCAACAAAAGTTCTTGCATCGGAAGGAATCAAGGTAAACGTGACTCTGATCTTCTCTGCAAATCAGGCGCTTCTCGCAGCTAGAGCAGGCGCAGCTTATGTATCCCCGTTCTTAGGACGCCTCGATGATATTTCCCAGCCGGGTATCGACCTCATCGACACCGTTGCAGAGATCTTCGCTCTCCATGATATTGAGACGGAGATCATCGCGGCAAGCGTACGACACACCATGCATGTAACAGAGTGCGCACTCGCAGGTGCCGATATCGCGACGGTTCCGTACAAAGTAATCGAGCAGATGACACATCACCCGTTAACTGACCAGGGAATTGAGAAATTCCGTAAAGACTATGAAGCAGTTTTCGGCAAATAAGGAAAATTCATGAGGACGCCTTCGGGCGTCCTTTTTTTGTGCGCTTTTCTGTGATAAAGAGGTAGTGGAAAGAACAGAAAACGCGAAAAATTGCGAAGGCGGAAAATTTAAATAATAGTAACTGTTCAGTACCTTCACAGTTACATGCAAAAATCCATTCCAAATCGGCTACGCCGATGGGATTTTTGCCTTTTAGCCTAGGTTTTCTTACGGTCAGCGCAGCAAGTGCGCAGACCTACTGAACAGATACAAATAATACAAAATACATAAACAATACAAACAATAATCGACAACAATAAACAGCACACAAAGAGAAAGGTAACAAAACAAATGGAAACATCAGAAACAAAACAGAACAAGGCGGCATCTGTCGTTATCCAGACTGCGGTTATCCTGTTCGGTCTCACGGTCTACGCTGCGGGAGTCGTCCTCTTCATTCTGCCGTTGGACATGATCGCCGCGGGAACCACAGGACTTGGTCTTATGGCACAGCATTTCTTCGGGATCCCTCTTTCCGGCTTCGTGGCGGTCTTCAATATCGCCATGTTCGGTCTCGGCTGGCTGGAGTTGGGGAAAAAATTTGCGGCGACGACCCTGCTTGCGACATTTTATTACCCGTTCATCCTTGACCGCCTGACCGCCCTGGCGGGAGACTTCGTATTCACAACGGATCCCATGCTCTGTGCCATCTTTGCTGGGATCATGATCGGATTCGCTCTGGGGTTCGTGATCCGCTCCGGTGCCTCCACCGGCGGCATGGACATCCCTCCGCTTGTCCTGCAGAAACGCTTTAAGTTCCCGGTATCCGTGTCCATGTATGTTTTCGATGTGGCGATCCTCTTATCCCAGCTTTTGTTCCGCGACCGGGAAAAGATCCTTTACGGAATCATCATGGTCATGGTTTACACCGTGATCCTCGACAAGATGCTTATGATGGGCAAAAAGCAGGTACAGGCGAAGATCATCAGCGAGAAATACGCGGAGATCAACATCGCGGTGCAGGAACAGCTTGACCGTGGAACCACATTGTTCCAGATCGAGGGCGGGCATTTAAGAAAGCCGTCCATGGCCGTCATCACCGTGGTTTCCGGCAGGGAACTTCAGAAATTAAACCGCATCGTCATGGACATCGACAGCGAGGCCTTCATGGTCGTTCATCAGGTCGGCGAGGTCCGGGGACGCGGATTTACGGATGTGAAACGCCATCTGGAAGCAGCTGGTTTAAAAAATTAAGCGCAGTTACAGGACCACGTTAGAAAAAAAGTTTCTTAATTTTTTCTGACGAAAAAGCATAAAAATGTTGCTAAGCCGGGGAAAAACTCCTTGAATTTTACGTCAAATCCGTTTATCATTAGAATAGGCAGAAATTTGATTTTCGTCAATTTAAGGAAAAATGGAGGACAGCAAAATGACAAAAACGTCGGCAATCAACAGAATTCATGATTTGCTTGATGACAACAGCTTTGTTGAGGTTGGTGCTTATATTACTGCCAGAAGCACTGATTACAACATGCAGTCTCAGGAAACCCCTGCAGATGGTGTTGTTACCGGTTATGGTACGATCAATGGCGCTCTCGTCTATGTGTACAGCCAGGACGCGTCCGTAATGGGCGGATCCATCGGCGAAATGCACGCAAAGAAGATCGAGAAGCTCTATAGTATGGCTATGAAAATGGGCGCACCCATTGTTGCCCTGGTAGACTGTGCAGGATTCAGACTCCAGGAAAGCATGGATGCCCTGGACGGCTTCGGCAAACTTTATGTCTGCCAGGCAATGGCATCCGGTGTGATCCCGCAGATCCAGGCTGTGTTTGGAAACTGCGGCGGTGGAATGGCTGTGGCATCTGAAATGGCTGATTTTACATTTATGGAACAGGAAGCAAAAATGTTTGTGAATGCTCCGTTTGTAATCGCTGAGAACGATGCTGACAATTCCAGCGCGGAGTACCAGGCAAAAGAGACAGGAAACGTATGCGCGACTGGCTCCGAGAAAGAAATTTTCACCGAGATCAGAAACCTTGTTTCCATCCTTCCGGCTAACAACGAGGATGACATGTCTTACAGCGAATGTGAGGATGACTTAAACAGAATCTGCACAGATATCGAGAACTGCGCAGGCGATACATCCATCGCACTGTCCATGATCTCTGATGACAGCTTCTACATGGAAATGAAGAAGGACTACGCACCGGAGATGGTAACGGCATTTATCCGCTTAAACGGAGCTACCGTTGGCTGTGTTGCAAATCGCAGCGAAGTTTATACAGACGGCGAGAAGACTGCTACTTATGACGCAGCCCTTACCGCAGCAGGATGTGAGAAAGCAGCAGCATTTGTAAACTTCTGCAACGCTTTCGAGATCCCGGTACTTACACTTGTCAATGTAGATGGTTACAAGAACTGCAAATGCAACGAGAAGAAGATCGCGAAGGCGGCAGCACGCCTGACCTACGCGTTCGCAAACGCTGACGTTCCGAAGGTAACTGTCGTTGTCGGCAAGGCAAACGGAACAGCAGGTCTTACCATGAACAGCAAGTCCATCGGTTCTGACATTGTATACGCATGGAAGAACGCGAAGATCGGCGTTATGGAAGCAGCACCGGCTGTGAAGATCATGTATGCTGACGAGATCGCAAAGGCTGACAATGCGGCAGCCCTGATCAATGAAAAAGCAGCACAGTATAATGAGATGCAGGCAAGTGCACTTGCGGCAGCAAAGAGAGGATATGTAGACGATATCATCGAGGCTTCCGAGACAAGACAGCGTGTAGTTGCTGCATTTGAGATGCTGTTCACAAAAAGAGAGGATCGTCCGTCCAAAAAGCACGGAACGATCTAATATGAGGTGGCTGAAATATGAAACAGAGAATTAGAAGAATCTGGCTTGCACTCTGCATGGCAGTTTGTCTCTTCGCGCTTGCAGGATGCTCTGCAGCCGCTGACACCGCTGAAACAATCGATCCGCAGATCGAAATGGCGATGCAGTCCGGCTCCCAGCAGTACCTGGATCTGTTCAACCAGATGGATGATGCTTCCATCGAACAGGCCCTTGCAACAAGCGTAAAGAACAAAGATACTGTTATGGAGAATGCGTTAAAATCCTGGGATTCCATTAAGGATGACCTTGGCGCGTTCGTTTCCAGCGAGACAGCAGTCGTTACAAAAGGTGATGACGGCTATATCGCAAGAATGAACACCGTTTACGAGAAGAGAGCGATGGAATTCACTCTGATCGCGGACGAAGATCTCAGCAAAGTTGAGACAATTTCCTTCTCCCCGGTTTACACAACAGGCGAGAAGATGGCGAAAGCCGGAATGAATACCTTAATGGGTATGGGCGTTGTATTCGCAGTCCTGATCTTCATCAGCTGGCTGATCAGCATGTTCAAATACATCAGCGTATTTGAGGCGAAGATGAAAGCAAAGAAAAATGCGGCAGCGGCAGCACCCGTGCTCCGGCCCCTGCAGCAGCACCGGCTCCGACAGCAGCTCCGGCTGAGGAGGAGAACCTTACCGATGATACAGAACTCGTTTCCGTGATCACAGCAGCAATCGCAGCTTATGAGGGAAAAGAGACTGTTGACAACGGACTTGTAGTCCGCTCCATCAAACGTGTTTCTAACAGAAACTGGAATTAATATTATCAGGAGGAAATCACAATGAAAAATTATACAATCACAGTAAACGGTAATGTATATGAAGTAACAGTAGAAGAGGGCTTCACAGGCGCAGCTTCCGCACCGAAGGCAGCAGCACCGGCACCGAAGGCAGCACCGGCAGCAGCACCGAAGGCAGCTCCGGCAGCTCCGGCTGGCGCAGCAGGCGCAGTAGCAGTTACAGCTCCGATGCCGGGTAAGATCCTTGGCGTTAAGGCATCTGCAGGTCAGGCTGTTAAGAGAGGTCAGGTTCTCCTGATCCTTGAAGCTATGAAGATGGAGAACGAGATCGTTGCTCCGCAGGACGGCACTGTTGCAACAATCAACGTTGCTGTTGGTGATTCCGTAGAGCCGGGTGCTACACTCGCTACATTAAACTAATTTTCTGCTGACTGCAGATTCCACATGGAGGGATTAACATGGAATACATTCAAAATACACTTTTGAATCTTCTTCAGCAGACAGCATTCCTGAATTTAAGCGTAGGAAACCTGATCATGATCTTAGTTGCGTGTATCTTCCTTTACCTTGCGATCGGAAAAGGATTTGAGCCGCTTCTTCTTGTACCGATTTCCTTTGGTATGCTGCTTGTAAATATCTACCCGGATATTATGCTGAGCATTGAAGATTCTTCTAACGGAGTTGGAGGACTTCTTCACTACTTCTATTTACTGGATGAGTGGAGTATTCTTCCGTCCCTGATCTTCATGGGTGTAGGCGCGATGACAGACTTCGGTCCGCTGATCGCTAACCCGAAGAGCTTCCTTTTAGGCGCTGCCGCACAGTTCGGTATCTACGCCGCTTACTTTATGGCTATTTTCATGGGCTTCAATGACAAGGCAGCCGCAGCGATCTCCATCATCGGTGGCGCTGATGGCCCAACATCCATCTTCCTTGCAGGTAAGCTTGGACAGACTGAGTTCATGGGACCGATCGCCGTAGCAGCTTACTCCTACATGGCTCTCGTTCCGATCATTCAGCCGCCGATCATGAAACTCTTAACAACGGAAGAAGAGAGAAAGATCAAGATGGAACAGCTTCGTCCGGTATCCAAACTTGAGAAGATCCTCTTCCCGGTTATCGTTACGATCGTAGTTTGTATGATCCTTCCGACAACAGCTCCGCTCGTTGGTATGCTTATGGTTGGTAACCTCTTCCGTGAGTCCGGCGTTGTTAAACAGTTACAGGAGACAGCTTCCAACGCTCTTATGTACATCGTTGTAATCGTTCTCGGTCTTTCCGTTGGCGCTACAACAAGTGCTGAGAGATTCTTAAAAGTTACAACTATCAAGATCGTTATCCTTGGACTTATTGCGTTCGCGTTCGGTACAGCAGCCGGCGTTATCTTCGGTAAGCTCATGTGCAAGGTAACTGGTGGTAAGGTTAACCCGTTAATCGGTTCTGCCGGAGTATCCGCAGTTCCGATGGCAGCCCGTGTATCCCAGAAGGTTGGTTCTGAGGCAGATCCGACAAACTTCCTTCTTATGCACGCAATGGGACCGAACGTAGCCGGTGTTATCGGTACGGCAGTTGCTGCAGGTACCTTTATGGCTATCTTCGGAGTTTAATTGGAACCGAAACTTTTAATATAGGGGAGGTCTGCCTGGGCAGATCTCCCGGTAGGAGGATAATAAAATGGCAGAAGTTCAGAAAAAGCCGGTTAAGATCGTTGAGACCGTTCTTCGTGATGCGCATCAGTCTCTCCTTGCAACAAGAATGACGACTGATCAGATGCTTCCGATCGTTGACAAAATGGATAAAGTTGGCTACTACGCAGTAGAATGCTGGGGCGGCGCTACTTTTGATGCCTGCCTGCGTTTCCTGAAGGAAGATCCGTGGGAGAGACTCAGAAAACTGAGAGCTGGATTCAAGAACACGAAGCTCCAGATGCTGTTCCGTGGTCAGAATATCCTTGGATACAATCATTATGCAGATGATGTGGTTGAGTACTTTGTACAGAAATCCATCGCAAATGGTATTGATATTATCCGTATTTTTGACTGCCTGAATGATATCAGAAACCTTGAGACTGCCGTTAAGGCAACAAAAAAGGAAGGCGGACATGCCCAGATCGCCCTTTGCTATACATTAGGCGATGCGTATACACTTGATTACTGGAAGAATATCGCTTCCGAGATCGAGAGCATGGGCGCTGATTCCCTCTGCATCAAGGATATGGCAGGTCTGTTAACTCCGTATGCGGCTACTGAGCTTGTTACGGCATTAAAACAGGGTACAAAGCTGCCGATCGACCTGCACACGCACTATACCTCCGGTGTTGCTTCCATGACATATTTAAAGGCTGTGGAAGCAGGCTGCGATATCATTGACTGCGCAATGTCTCCGCTGGCTCTCGGTACATCCCAGCCGGCAACTGAAGTTATGGTTGAGACATTCCGCGGCACCAAGTATGATACTGGCTATGACCAGAATCTGCTTGCAGAGATCACCGATTACTTCACACCGATCCGTGAGGAAGCTTTAAAGAGCGGCCTTCTGAACCCGAAGGTTCTCGGTGTAAACATCAAGACGCTCCAGTATCAGGTACCGGGCGGAATGCTTTCCAACCTTGTTTCCCAGTTAAAGGAAGCTGGCCAGGAAGACAAGTACCGCGCAGTGCTTGAGGAGATCCCGAGAGTAAGAAAAGACTTCGGTGAGCCGCCGCTTGTAACTCCGTCCTCCCAGATCGTTGGTACACAGGCTGTATTGAACGTTCTTGCCGGCGAGAGATATAAGATGGTTCCGAAGGAGTCCAAGAAGATCATGATGGGCGAATTTGGTAAGACGGTAAAACCGTTCAACAAAGAAGTCCAGAAGAAGATCATCGGCGATGCAACTCCGATCACCTGTCGTCCAGCAGACCTGATCGAGCCGCAGCTGCCGAAATTCGAGAAGGAATGCGCACAGTGGAAGCAGCAGGATGAGGATGTATTATCCTATGCTCTGTTCCCGGCTGTAGCAAAAGACTTCTTCGAGTACCGTGAAGCCCAGCAGACGAAGGTTGACCAGAAGACTGCAGACAAAGCAAATAAAGCTTACCCGGTATAATTTTGCAGTAAATCTGAAGTGTAATTGACGAAAAAACATGAGGCCCGGCGTTTCCATGAGGAGATGCCGGGCTTTTGTGCTGTCATGCATTCGAAAGAAACTGGCGGTGGAAGCTTCTGCAGGGTATAGTTTCTTTTTTAAGTTTTTATTAAGGTTTTTAATTTCCTGCTTTTTCAGGGAAAATGGGAAAAACATAGATTTTTCCTAATAGAGCAAGAGATTTTGAAGTATTGTGCACTACCTAAAAAAATTAGATAAAACGGAACGGTTTGTCACACATTTGTCACACCCTCCACATAAATCTTTTCGATTTCAGCACGAAGATCTTCAGGATCACGATGTCCATAAGTATCATTAGAAACATCATTGAAGGTATGGCCCAAAAGCCGTTTCCTGTCGTCTTCCTGTACATTGCAATGTTGACATAGCCATGAAAAAGTATGGCGACAGTCATGAGGAGTATGGATCGGAGCTTCTCCTAGGCATCCCAGCTCTTTCAGCTTTGCCTTAAATAATTTCAAATAAGTGGGGTACGACATGTTTAACATTTTTTCATCTCGCTTTAGGCGACGGCATACTAAAGGGTATATGGCAGAATGTATGGGAACTGTTCTTTTTTTACTCGTCTTAGTCTTTAATCCTCCCTTGAACAGCCGGGATTTTAAATCGATATCCAGAACATTGTATTCAGAAATTCTATGACCCGAATAGCACATAATCAGAGCAAACTCGATAATCGGATCATTTTGATACTGCCAAAACTTCCGAATTTGATCTTCAGTAAAGGGAACACCGGATTCATCATCATCTTCCGTTTTAATTGTTACATAGGCAGCGTAATTTTTATCACATAGGCCACAGCCCTCTGCATAATGATACATGCCAGAATACAGGTTCTGGATTAGCTCAAGGCTGGCGTGCTTCAAGGTACAGGCATCCAGATTATCCTGCAGATCTTTAGCGACCAGGGAACGGAAAGATTTATTATGAAGTGCTTCGCAGTTTTTGAAAGCAGCTCGAGTTGAGTACATACTGGACTGTGAATAGGTATTTCCTTCAAAATACTTATCAGCATAGAATGCCTCATAGACTTCTGCAAAAGTAGGATCATTTTTGGCAGGTCCATTCTTGATTACTGAGAAGTCTGCAAGGATATGCTGCACAAGCTCATCGGGATCATCGCCGGTAACTGGCTGTAAGTTTTTTTCCATTCCGGGGGTGTAGGTGCCTGCTTTGTACGCTGTCAGAACAGCAAAACCAACATACCAATCTGAAACATAACATAGGGCCGTAGGACTTATATATCGTCCCGTTTCGGGATCTTCGTATGCAGGAGGCTGTACTGAATAGGGATTACGTCTGCCTTTACCTAAATAGCGAATAGTCCCATACCCATTCGGTAATTTAGGATGCTTTTTTCGTTTAGGCATAAATATCACTCCTTTTTGAGTAAAAGAAAAACACCTGCTTGCACAGATGTTTTAGGAATGATATAATCTGATTGTCTAGGTCAGATTATTTGTTCCTGGATGCATCCGCATCTGGAAGCAGAATCGATCACGAGCCGTTCTCAGCGCCAACTGGGGGCGGCTTTTGTATTTGTTGGAGTTGCACCGGTGCAACCTACATTTATTTAGCCGGGTTTAGGTCGAAAATAAGGGTATCAGTACGTGTAACTACACCGAATCCTTCAGAGAGATCTAAAACGTGACGTACGCCAAAAAGCTCTCGCCCATCAACACTGTAAATAGTTGTTGCCCCCACTGTTGCCGTGCAAACCCGATGCAAATTAGATAGGATCCCCTGCTGACTATATCCATACTCAGCAAACTTTTTTAAAATTTGTGAATCTATAAAGCCTACGGCATCTTCAGCTAAATTAGAAAAAACTGCTTCAACTGGAGAAGTCGAATCTGGTTTTAAATTTTCTATATTTACCGACTCTAAGTTCGAACGATTTAAAAAAAGTGTTCCCTATCAAAAGGTTTAAAAGTAGTCATTAGAGCCACCTCTTTAATTGTCTAAGGATAGAAAATGTTCCAAGATGTATATCTGAAAGAACCGATCACTCGCCGGGCCAGCGCCAACTGGACGGCTATTCGTCAGAATAAGCTACTTTCATCAAGTAGAAGAAATCTACTAATCCCCACACTAAAGCTGCAAAAACACTGGAAGACCCGCCGCGGGACCAGGCATCCCACCAGAAATATCCCCATCCGAACAACGCCGATAAAAAACTGATGCAGATGATTTCGAAAAGATTGTATCTGCGCTTGATCAGGAGGGACATGACGGGTATCAGCATATACATGAAACCTGTATATGCGAGATTCATGATATCAACTGCCAACTGACGCTCACTTGCAGATCTTGAAGGAGCCGAATTGGCAGGCTTCGGCGATACCGGAGCAGAGGAGACCTTTGTCGAACTGGTTTGTTTATGAGTAGAGGAAGCGGCCCTTGTTGTTTCGGGTTCTTCGTCTTCATAGGGACAAATTCCATTCGGATGTTGATGCGCAGGGTATCCATGATGATAGTGATATTCACCTGTGCTGCGGTCATAGTGACCGCCGTCTGCATCGGTCCGTCCTGGGTGGGCGTATGCCGGAGTCAAAAATAATGCAGCTATAAGTATGGAGAAAATGAAAAAGCTTTTAAAACGTGATCGTTTCATATAGCTGTTTCCTTTTCCACTAAATTCCAGAGAAATATTGATACATCGTTATTATAATAGGATAGCACCCGCACCTTGTTTCTTGTCCATGATACGAAAGTATATACATTACCGAAACAGGAGGATCTATGCCATCTACTATAGAGATAACTGTACGTTGTACATAAACCTAAACTTTCGTGGAAGGCTTGTGCTAATCGTTCTTATATAAGTAAGTTCGAAAGCGGGTGTCAGCCAACTTTTCCGCGATGCACCGGCGGATACTGGGATTCCAGTTCCTCCGGAGTATCCGGAAGATCAGCAAACAGATCTCCACTAGAATAATCTGCAACTTCTTCTGCAAGGTCCGCCATGAAGCGGATAACAGCGTCACGTTCAGTCTGCTTTAATCCCAAATATTTCTCTAAGAAGATTCGCTCTAAGCCTGTCACGTTATATTTACGTGCGAAGGCATCTAACTCATCCTCTGGCTCCGGAAGGAACATGTTGTCGTCGCCGCCCGCACCTGTTCGGAGCCATTCTTCATTCACTCCAAACTTTGTACATATTAAAGAAATTACGGCATCACTAGGTGAGTTCTTAGCAACTTCATATGCAGCGATATTACCTCGTGCAATACCAATATTATTGGCAAATTCTTGCTGTGTCATCTGTAATGCTTTTCGTAATTTTTTTAATCGTTCATTCATTGTTGTAGTTCACCTCCCTCATGTCACTGATTATAAGCTATGAAATGTTGGTTGTCAACAAAAATGTTGGCAAATAACAAAAACGGTATTGACAAATGGAATTAACCAACATATAATTGCAATATACCAACATGAAAGGAGCAACAGCCTATGACAGACA